>ERZ840371.3591-NODE-3591-length-12415-cov-3.184142_pt1 | contig 12415 bp, 10 predicted proteins | sample MGYA00519937_ERZ840371 | MGnify/ENA primary metagenome ERZ840371 (study PRJEB31850, sample SAMEA3708873) | human gut metagenome | biome: human gut; feature: human-associated habitat; material: faeces | place: China | collected 2014 ... | reverse complement strand
ATGACCTTACGGTGCCGTTTGCCCGTTATGTTGTCATGCACCGTGATGAGCTTCAGCTTCCTTTCAAGCGCTATCAGATACAGCCGGTATGGCGTGCCGACCGCCCGCAAAAGGGACGTTATCGTGAGTTCTACCAGTGCGATGCCGACATCGTGGGCAGTGATTCATTGTTGAATGAGGTGGAGCTGATGAAGATTGTCGACACAGTGTTTACGCGTTTCGGCGTGCGTGTTCAGATAAAAATCAACAACAGGAAGATTCTTACCGGCATAGCCGAGGTTATCGGTGAGGCAGACAAGATTGTAGACATAACCGTGGCAATAGACAAGCTGGACAAGATAGGTCTTGAGAAGGTTAACGAAGAGCTTGCCTGCGCAGGTATATCGGCAGACGCGATAGAGAAGCTGCAGCCTATAATCTCGCTTGCAGGAAACAACGACGACAAGCTCGCTGTAATTGCAGATGTCCTGAAAGGCTCCGAAACGGGGCTGAAGGGAGTCGATGAAACCCGTTTCATACTTGATATGCTCAAGACAGCAGGGCTGGCAAACGAGGTGCAGCTTGATCTTACACTTGCGCGTGGTCTTAACTATTACACCGGTGCGATATTCGAGGTTAAGGCTGTCGATACCCCAATGGGAAGCATCACCGGTGGCGGTCGCTACGACAATCTTACTGGCATATTCGGAATGCCAGGACTTAGCGGCGTGGGCATATCTTTCGGTGCGGAGCGCATCTTCGACGTGCTCAATGCCCTCGACCTTTATCCTCAGGAGGCGGTAAAGGGAACGCAGCTTATGTTTATCAACTTCGGCAACAAGGAAACGGCTTATTGCATGCCCATTGTAGACAAGGCGCGCAACAGCGGAATAAGGACGGAGCTTTATCCTGATGCCGCGAAGATGAAGAAACAGATGAGCTATGCCAATGCCAAGAACATTCCTTTCGTAGCCCTTGCAGGCGAGAACGAGATGAATGAAGGCAAGGTTACTTTGAAGAACATGGTGACGGGAGCGCAGACGGCAGTAACGCCCGATGAGCTTATCGTCATTATAAAAGGGGAGGTCAGGCAATGATGAGGACAGTTGGAAGGCTGGTGTCTGTGCTGGCAGTTGTTGTGTTTTTGTCGGCATTCAGGGCGGACAATGTCATAACGATATTTACGATCGGCGACTCGACCATGGCAAACAAGGACATAAAGGGCGGAAAGCTGGAACGTGGATGGGGCATGATGCTCAGACACTGCTTCTCGGACGACGTGCGTGTGGACAATCACGCGCAGAACGGGCGTTCGTCGAAGAGCTTTATTGACGAGGGGCGCTGGGATAAGGTGCTCGGATTGATAAAGCCCGGTGACTATGTGTTCATACAGTTCGGTCATAATGATGAGAAACCTGATGAGAAGAGACATACCGTGCCCGGTTCCACATTTGATGACAACCTGCGCAAGTTTGTGCGTGAAACGAGGGAAAGGGGTGGTATACCTGTGCTATTTAACAGTGTTGTGCGCCGCAACTTCAGCGGAAGTAAGACTGCTGTCACCGACGACGACTTGCGTACAAACTCTTCGGCAGGGCTTAAAGAGGGAGAGGTGCTCATCGACACTCATGGCGACTATATCGTTGCTCCGCTCAATGTGGCAAGGGAGATGAATGTTCCTTTTGTCGATGCGAACAGGATTACTCATGATTTGGAGCAGTCGCTCGGTGTGGAAGGCTCAAAGAAACTGCACATGTGGTATCTTCCCGGAGAGACTCCGTCGCAGCCAGAAGGGCGTCAGGACAACACACATTATAATATATATGGTGCAAGTGTCGTTGCCAGACTGCTTGCCGACGAGGCTTCGAGGCAGGTCCCTGCCCTGAAGAAGTACGTTAGGCACTATGATGCCATCGTTGCGGCGGACGGCAGCGGTCAGTATTTCGATTTGCAGAAAGCCGTGGATAATGCTCCGAAAGGAAAATCGACCATATATGTTGATAAGGAGTCGTGGAAAACGCCGGTTGTTCCAAAGGGAAAGAAAATAAAATTTGTAAGGCAGAAGTGAGAAGATTATTATTAACATTTATGTATATACTTATGATTGCGCAGATGGTTTCTGCGCAATCTGAGTTATTGAGGGTTAACAAGCAACACCATTTTCCTGTAATCCTTCCCGGAAATTACAGCGGTATTACACATATACGCGGAGATGAGTATGCCGTGGTAAGCGACAAGTCGTTGAGTAACGGCTTTTTTGTCTTTAAGATTGCCGTAGACTCGATTACTGGCGATATACTTTCGGTGAGGGACAACGGCTTTCATGGCAACGACATGTCGGGCGGCGACTTGGAGGCTGTTGCTTATAATCCAGTCACTAACACCCTGTTCATAAGCAGCGAGGCAGACAATTCGATCGCCGAGTATACGTTGCGTGGCGACACCACGGGACGCCGTCTGGCGGTGCCTGATGTCTACCGTCATGCTGTAGGCAATGCCGGACTGGAGTCTCTTGCATACAATGTGCATACGGGCATGTACTGGACAATGAACGAAAGTACGCTGACATGTGACGGTGTGCAGTCGACATCTTCAAATAAGGCAAGAAACAGGCTGCGTCTGCAGTCGTTCGGCGAAGACCTGCAGCCGCTTAGCCAGTATGCCTATCTTATGGACGAGCCTGTGGCGGGAAAAGCTGCGGACAACTATGCAATGGGCGTCAGCGAGGTACTGGCTCTTGACAACGGTAGGCTGCTGGTGCTTGAGCGTGAGTTGTATGTACCCAAGCAGAAGATAGGGGCGTTCGTTAACTGCAAGATTTATGAGGTTAATCCTCCCAAGGCTGTTCCTGTAAGCCCCGATGAACCGCTGACGGCATCTTCGCCTTATATGGACAAGCGTCTTGTATATGCTTGGCGCACCGGTATATCCCTCATCGACTATTCGTTTGCCAACTATGAAGGTATGTGTCTCGGACCGTTCCTGAAAGACGGCAGCCGCGTCATAATATTGATAAGCGACTCACAGAACGGTTATGGCGGAATACTAAAGGACTGGTTCAAGACCATAGTAATAAAGTAGGGATTTTGTAATAATATACCTCTGATCTCCGATTTACAATGCAAATCAGGACTTCAATTCCCGATTTGCATTGTAAATCGGGAATTGAAGCATTGTCGGATGAAATATTTTGCGTATATTTGCACAAAACAACGTCAATGAAAGCACGCTATATTTTTAAGAACATAGAAAAGGCAAAGGGCGGGAAGTATGGACGGATACTTGTTCTTACGGGGGCGAGGCAGACAGGAAAGACAACTTTGGCAAAGGAAGGTTTTCCCGGCTATGTATATCTTTCCATTGAAGATCCCGTCATGCGTCGGCAATATGTATCACTGACTGCGTCACAGTGGAAATCATTGTATCCGGAAGCAATACTTGATGAGATACAGAAAGAACCGCAACTGATAGAGAGCATAAAGGCTGTATATGACCAATGGCAGGAACCAAGGTATATTCTTACGGGTTCAAGCCAGTTGCTGCTTATGGATAAAGTACGTGAAAGTCTTGCTGGACGTTGTCTGATATTTGAGATTTATCCGCTTACAGTTCCCGAAATAGAGACAGGCAGCTGGACAGACGATGTAAAGTCATCGGCTTTTCAGGACATGCTTCTGACCTCGCAAGTGCTGGAACTGTTCCCCTCGTTTATGCTTGACCCGCGGTATGCCGCCAAGATGGCAGCGTGGAACCACTATGCATGTTTTGGCGGATATCCGGCGCTGACGGATGAGGATATGACCGATGATGAAAGATACTTGTGGCTTGCTGCTTATGTCAGGACATATCTGGAGCGTGATGTAAGAGACCTTGCGTCATTCAGGGACCTCGAACCATACGTGAAGTTGCAGAAACTGCTTGCGTTGCAGACGGGCGGCTTGTTCAATTCTGCTGCTCTTGCCACGCATGCCGGTGTCAGTGCGAAGACGGTGAGAAGATATTTGCAGTATCTTGAGATGAGTTATCAGACTATAACGTTGCAGGCTTGGGAGAAGAATGTCTCGCGCAGATTTGTCAAGTCGCCCAAGATACACTATCTTGATTATGGCGTGTTGCAGGCTGTTGTTGGTAAACACGGAACGCCTACGGGTGAAGAGTTTGAGAGCATGGTGATTGCAGAGCTGTATAAGCAGGCACGACAGACTGGCATAAATACGAAGTTCTATCATCTTCGTATGTCTTCCGGCAGCGAGGTTGACTGTCTGATAGAAATCGAAAAGGGATATTATGCGTTCGAGATTAAACAGGCGGAACATGTTCAGGACAGTGATGCAAGGCATCTGAAAAATCTTTCAGCAATTCTTGACAAGCCTTTGCTTCATGGCTTTGTATTGTCAAATGATGTGCAGACAAGGACTATAGCTCCGGATATAACCGCTGTGCATGTGGCACAGATGCTGGGATAAGCCTGTAAAGTGGCGCACTTTAGAGCCTTATGTGTCGCACTTTACGGTATAAAGTGGCATACTTTACCCTATGACCTTAAACCGTGCAAATTTCAGCAGCAGCTGTTTGGTACCGGCGTTCTTGAACTGTACGGTAGCCTTGGTGTTCTCGCCGGTGCCTTCCACTCGTATCACGCTGCCTATTCCGAAACGTTCGTGTTCAATGATGTTGCCCTCGTTTATGGTGCCGGGCGCAGTCGTGGCTTTAGTTGCAGGCTGTACCGGATGTGGCGGGACAGGGGAGGGCGACGGGATATGCCGCTGTCCGGAGCCTTGGGTGCGGAGCAGCTTCTTGAAACTGTCGGAAAACGGGTCTGTGGCAGGCTCTTCACGGTGCTGCACAATGCGCCTCTGCGGGTCGGAACGGAACTGCGAAGCCACGGGGCGGCTGTTCTGATAGCGGCTGCTGCCGAACGTTGTGGCTGTGTTGCGGCTGTGGTTGCCCCCGAAATACCCCTCGTCAGCCCTTTCCATTGATATCAGCGACGGGTCTATGTCGCTGAGGAAGCGGCTTGGGGTGCCGAACTCCAGTTTGCCGTAGCGGAAACGGTTCTTTGCACATGTCAGTATGCAGTGCCTCTCTGCACGTGTTATTGCCACGTATAGCAGGCGCCTCTCTTCTTCCATTTCCCTCTTGCTGCCCATGCACATCTGGTTGGGGAAGATGTTTTCTTCCATGCCCACGATGAAGACGTTGGGAAATTCAAGTCCTTTGGCACTGTGGACGGTCATGAGCGACACATAGTTGTGGTTGTCGCTGTTGTCGCTGTCAAGATCGGTAAGCAGGGACACCTCCTGAAGAAAGTCGGATATGGATGTCTCTCCGCCCCGGTCTTCTTCCCTTCGACTTTCCACAAACTCCTCAAGACCGCCTGTAAACTCATTGACATTCTCCTGTCTTGACATGCCTTCGGGCGAGTTGTCCGAGTTTATTTCGTTGGCAATGCCGCTCGACTCTATAATATATTTGCCCAAAGTATATGCGTCTTCGTTTGCCGCCCGTTCTATATATCCGTTTATGAGAATCCTGAACTTCTCTATTTTTGCCAGTGTGCCCTTGCTTACGTCCAGCCCATATAGCTGCGGTGCGGATATCACGTCCCAAAGACTTGCGCCTTTGTCCGTTGCCGTACCGATAATCCTGCCTACAGTCGTGTCGCCAATTCCGCGTTTGGGGTAGTTTATGATGCGTTTGAAAGCCTCCTCGTCCGACGGATTTGCCACAAGGCGGAAATAGGCTATGATGTCCTTTATCTCCTTGCGTTGGTAAAAGCTCAGTCCGCCGTATATCTTATAAGGAATGTTCATCTTTCGCATTGACTCCTCGAACGAGCGGCTCTGCGAATTCGTGCGGTATAATATTGCAAAGTCGCTGTATTCACAGTTGTCGGTGCGGCGTATGCGCATGATGTCGTTGCACACGATGAGCGCCTCTTCCTTGTCGCTGTATGCCTGTTTCTGTATCAGTTTGTCGCCTTCCGCATTCTTGCTGAACACATCCTTGGGTATCTGGCGCTCGTTATGCTTTATAAGGCTGTTCGCCGCCTTCACTATCCGCTGTGTGCTGCGGTAGTTCTGTTCGAGCTTGAACAGGCGTACGTCTTCGAACATCTGTCTGAAGTCGAGGATGTTGTCTATATTTGCCCCGCGGAAGCCGTATATGCTTTGTGCATCGTCGCCCACGGCACATACGTGGCTGTGCCTGCTTGCGAGCATAAGCACTATCTGCTGCTGTACGGAGTTGGTGTCCTGATACTCGTCGACGAGTACATAGCGGAACCGTTCTGAATATTTTTCTCGTATGTCGCTGTTTTCCCTAAGCATTATGAACGTGTATGTCAGCAGGTCGTCAAAGTCCATGGCATTTGCCTTGCGGCACCGTTCGCAGTATGCCGTGTATATGTTGCTCATTGCAGGCATGTGCATTTCGTGGTCGCGCTGCATGGCGCTGCGGTCCGCGGCATATTGTTGCGGAAGTATGATGTGGTTCTTTGCCATGCTGATGTAGTGGTGTACGGTTGCCGGCTTGTACACCTTGTCGTTCAGCTGCATTTCCTTGATGATGCTTTTCAGCAGGCTGCGCGAGTCGTTCTCGTCGTATATCGTGAAGTTTGAGCTGTATCCTATACTCTCTGCCTCCACCCTTAATATCCTCGAGAAGATGCTGTGGAATGTTCCCATGTGTATGTACCGCGCCTGCTCTTCACCTATCAGGTTGCCTATTCTCGACTTCATCTCGTTGGCAGCCTTGTTTGTAAATGTGAGGGCGAGTATTTCCCATGGATAATATCCCTCATGGTCTATGAGATATGCAATCTTGTATGTCAGCACGCGTGTCTTGCCTGAGCCGGCTCCGGCGATTACAAGCGACGGCCCGTCGCAGTATTCCACCGCCATGCGCTGGCTCTCGTTGAGTTCTTCGAGGAAGTTGCCCTTCATTTCTTAAGATTATTTTGTTAGTTGGTTCAATTAGACTTATTGGTCTAATAGGTCTCATAAGCCTAATAGGTCTTATTAGTCCAATGAGTCTAATTACTCTTATTGGTCCCTATTCCTAATTCTTGGTTTCCAGCAGCGGGATGTGCCTCATCTGCTGTTTTATCTGCCTTTGCCGTTTCAGCATGTATGGGCTTGGATGCTTGGAGCTGTATACCCGCGGATTGGGAAGTGTTGCGGCGATGAGCGCACATTCGTCGCGTGACAGTTCCGATGCCTTTTTGCCGAAGTGCTCTCTTGCCACAGCATCAGCACCATATATACCGTTGCCCATTTCTATGGAGTTGAGATATACCTCCATTATCCGTTGCTTGCTCCACGTCAGTTCAATCAGTACAGTGAAATAAGCTTCGAGTCCCTTGCGCAGCCATGAGCGTCCGGGCCACAGGAACACGTTCTTTGCCGTCTGCTGTGTTATTGTGCTTGCTCCGTGCATGCGCTTGCCTGTGCGGTTGTGCCTTGCCGCTTGTTCAATGGCGTTGTAGTCGAAACCGTGGTGACTCATGAAGCGCTGGTCTTCGCTTGCCATTACCGCCACGGGCATGTATTTCGACATGTCGTCGAGCGCCACCCACGTATGTTCGAGCTTCAGACTTTCTCCTTCCTTCATCTGTTCGGCACATCTTATGAACATCAGAGGGGTGAAATATACGGGAACGAAACGCAGTATTACAACAGCAAGAATGGTGGAGCCTAAAAAAGCCACCACCATCCAACGTATTATACGGCGTATAATATTAAGAACGACCATTGTCTGTTATTGCAGCGTTCCGTTGTTTGCCTGATTAATCATTTCTTCGCTGGCATACATGAATACCTCCACGCGTCGGTTCTGCTTGCGTCCTTCTACAGTGGAGTTGTCAGCAACGGGGTTGGAACTTCCCAGACCTTCAATCTTCTTCATCTGCGTGTTTGCGACATGCTGGCTTCTCAGATAGTTTGCCACGGCATTTGCACGGTTTACAGACAGCGGGTTGTTGATAGCGTCGCTTCCTGTGTTGTCTGTATATCCGTAGATGTCAACCGAACATGTGTTATATTTGTTCATAAGCGCTGCAAGTTCGTTGAGGTTTGCCTTGGATGCAGCGTTGAGGTCGTATTTGTTTGTCTGGAAAAGTATGCCGGAGTCGAATGTCAGCTTTACGGCTTTCAGTCCGTTGGCATCCGTCACTTCTTCAACCTTTGCGTTCTCAAGCTCTTTCTGAGCCTCAGCCTTTACCTTGTCCATGTGCTTGCCTATAAGCGCGCCAGTACCGGCACCCACGGCAGCACCCACGGCAGCACCGACAGCCGTATTGCCTGCAATCTTACCTACTATGGCACCCAAAACGGCACCTCCGCCTGTACCTATCAGTGCACCGTTGCCCGTGTTGTTGCCGCAGCTGAACACTAAAGCTGAACACATAAACAGTGCTGCAATCTTTGTCTTCTTCATAATCGTATGGTTTTAAAATGTTATAATCGATGCACAAAGATAGCTCTTTTTGCCTAACAATACGGCATTTACCAACTTTTTTTAGTACTTTTGCAATCAATTTTATAAACAATAAGCATTTAAATAATGGCAAAGGAATTAAAAGATCTTACCAAAAGGGCTGATAACTACAGTCAGTGGTATAATGATTTGGTTGTGAAGGCGGACCTTGCTGAGCAGTCGGCTGTGCGCGGCTGCATGGTTATAAAGCCTTATGGCTATGCAATATGGGAGAAGATGCAGCAGCAGCTGGACAAGATGTTCAAGGAGACAGGAGCACAGAATGCTTATTTCCCGCTACTCATCCCCAAGTCGTTCCTTTCAAGGGAGGCTGAGCACGTTGAGGGATTTGCCAAGGAGTGTGCCGTGGTTACCCACTACCGCCTGCGTGCAAAAGAAGACAAGAGCGGCGTAGAGGTAGACCCGTCGGCACGTCTGGAGGAAGAGCTTATCGTTCGTCCTACATCTGAAACAATTATATGGAATACGTATAAGAACTGGATACACTCATGGCGCGACCTGCCGTTGATGTGCAACCAGTGGTGCAACGTTATGCGGTGGGAAATGCGCACACGTCCGTTCCTGCGCACGTCGGAGTTCTTGTGGCAGGAGGGACATACCGCACATGCCACGAGGGAAGAAGCAGAGGCAGAGGTGAAGAAGATGATAAAGGTATATGCCAAGTTTGCGGAAGAATGGATGGCGGTGCCTGTTATACAGGGCGTAAAGAGCGAGACAGAACGTTTTGCCGGAGCACTCGACACCTATACCATCGAGGCGATGATGCAGGACGGTAAGGCTCTGCAGAGCGGTACGAGCCATTTCCTCGGTCAGAACTTTGCCAAGGCGTTTGAGGTTACATATCTTAACAAGGAAAACAAGCCTGAGTATGTCTGGGCAACATCGTGGGGTGTGTCGACGCGCCTTATCGGTGCGCTCATCATGACCCACTCCGATGACAACGGGCTGGTGCTTCCGCCGAAGCTTGCCCCCATACAGGTGGTTATCATACCTATAACAAAGGGGCCGGAGCAGCTTGCTGCCATAACAGAAAGACTTACACCGGTGATAGACGAGTTGCGCAGTGCCGGAATATCCGTTAAATACGACGATGCCGACAACAAGCGTCCGGGCTTCAAGTTTGCCGACTACGAATTGAAGGGTGTTCCCGTGCGTCTTGTTATGGGAAGCCGTGACCTTGAGAACGGAACGATAGAGGTGATGCGCCGCGATACGCTCGAGAAAGAGACGGTGGCAGTAGACGGAATAGCCGGATATGTTGAGAAACTGCTTGACGACATACAGCAGAGCATCTTTGCAAAGGCAAAGGCATACCGCGACTCCCGCATATACGAGTGTGACAACTACGAGGAATTTAAGGAAAAGGTGAAGGACGGCGGCTTCTTCCTGTGCCATTGGGACGGTACTGCCGAGACAGAGGCAAAGATAAAGGAAGAGACTCAGGCAACGATACGTTGCGTTCCGTTCGGTGTGGAACAGACACCGGGTGTTGACATGGTGTCGGGCAAACCGGCTGCGAAGCGTGTCATCATCGCCAGGAGCTATTAATAAATGAAGAATGATGAATGAAGAATGAAGAATTTGCTGCCGCCAGTCGTCTTATAGGGCTTATTAGCCTCATTAGTCCAATTAGTCTTATGGGGCTAAGCCTTATAAGTCTTATTAGCCCAAAAATGCGACTGGCGGCAGCAAATTCTTCATTCTTCATTCATCATTCTTCATTTTATAAATAAAAGACAATGAAAAGGTCAATAGGCATATTGCACAGGCTTCTTGACTTTATTTCTCCACGTGCCTGTGTTATCTGCGGTTGTCGTCTTGGTATAACCGAAGAGGTGATATGCGCTACGTGCAATATGCACCTGCCCCGCACATATTATGACAAGAACCCTTACGAAAATGAAATGGCGCGGCTCTTTTGGGGACAGATGCCTGTGGAACGGGCGTTCGCAATGATTTATTATGAGCCGCATTCGCAGGTGAGCCGCATGGTACACTCCCTGAAGTATCTCGGACATCCTGAGGTGGGCGATTTTATGGGGCGGATGATGTCGGCAGAACTTCTCGGCGGCACGTTCTTTGACGGCATAGACATGATTGTTCCTGTTCCGCTTTCACGGAAGAGGCAGCGCAAGAGAGGATATAATCAAAGCATGGAGATAGCCCGTGGAATAAGTTCGCTGACCGGAATACCAGTGGCTGATAAGATTGTGAAGCGCGAGAAATTTGTTGAAAGCCAGACACAGAAACACCGTTGGCAGCGTCTTGAAAATGTGGATGGCGTATTCCGTCTTTGTGACAATCCTTCTGTTGACGGCAAGCATATCCTTCTTGTTGACGATGTGGTTACGACGGGCTCAACGATAATATCATGTGCCAACGAGATTAGCCGTGGCGGAAACGTCAGGTTCAGTGTCCTTTCTTTCGGGTATGCAAAAGGGTAGCGCGTTTTACATGTGGATGCCTTTTTATTTGTTTATGTTTTGTCTTCTTTGAATTATTACCTTACTTTCTGTCTGTTATTTCGTCCTAAGATACTTATTGGATAAGTTTTGTTTTTATGCTCCTTAAAGAGCTGGGAATAATGTATGTACATGTCTCTGCCCGGTATTCACTTAATACGCGACATTTGACGGCGGTATAACAGGCAGGCTAACAGGAAATATGCACTTGCCTGTATCCAAAGACCATAGTATTCAAAAGCCACATCGTGCAGTGAGGCACCCGTTCCCTGTATACGTACATAACCGTTCAGTCCGAAAGTCGAGGGGAAAAGCCACGACACATATGATATACATGCAAGCAGAAAAGGGGTGAGGAAAGCCAAAAATGTGCTGTAGCCTCCCAGCTGTGGCAGGGCAAAACTGCGGGTGACGAACGTGAACATGTAAATGCCTAATATGAAATAAAGTATAAAATAGAAAAGCATCTTGCCTGCGGCGATGTGCAGCGGATTCTTGTATGCACTGAGGAGAGGTACTAAACTGCCGTGCCACCGCTCACGTGTATCGCCAGCCGACATGCCGATGCCGAGCAGAAGTGTCTGTTGTATTATGAGCATCAGCACGGGTGGAATTAGAAATGCCGCGAAGCCACTTTGTGGATTGTATAGTGATACGTAGTCATACTCGACGGGCATACGTATTATCTCTTCCTGTCTGCCGGTAGTGGCATGCAAGTGGTTTTCCACCTTGATATCTTTGTTCATTTCTAAAGAAACATTGGTTGCGGTAAGCATCAGAGCCTTGTAGTAAAGCATCGAGCACATGTCGCAATAAAGTCCAATATGTGTTTGCTTGCCTTGCCAGATGTCCCTGTCAAAAGTTGATGGAATACGGATTATGCCGTAGACCTGCTGGCGTTTTATAAGTTCCTCCGCCTCGGCCATATTATGGCATAAAGAGTGGATATACACATTGGGTGAGGCATCAATCTTGCGGATGAGCTCCCGGCTGAGCTGGGAATTAGACTCATCCACTACGGCGGCAGGTACATTGCGCACCACTTCGTTGGTATAAACGTATGAGTAGAGTAACGGATAAGCCAGCGGCACAAAAAGGATGAATATAAGGATACCTTTGTCGCGCATGACGGTTGTCAGCTCGTTGTACCATATTTGCAGGATGTTTGATATGGATTTCATAACTTTCTATTTCTTGTATTCATATTTCAGGAAGGCGGCACGGTATCTCCACAGCACGGTGCATGGCAACAGCAGGAAGGCAAGCAGAGCCACTGCAGACCGCCATACGTAAAGGATAGAATAACCGTCCAGTGCCTGATTTACATAAATCAGGTAATAATGTCTGAGCGGGAAGAGCCACGACAGCCTTTGCAGAAGTCCGTCCATTGCCGGAACAGGATAGGTAAAGCCTGCGAGTGAGAACGACAGGATCCCCCACAGTGAGCACAGGCACATGGACAACCGCATCTGTCCGAT
>ERZ840371.3590-NODE-3590-length-12418-cov-3.222600_pt1 | contig 12418 bp, 11 predicted proteins | sample MGYA00519937_ERZ840371 | MGnify/ENA primary metagenome ERZ840371 (study PRJEB31850, sample SAMEA3708873) | human gut metagenome | biome: human gut; feature: human-associated habitat; material: faeces | place: China | collected 2014 ... | reverse complement strand
GGAAAACATAGTATCTTCTACCATTCTTTCACTCCTAATCTATACTCGCACCACTGGTGCGAATAATTCTATTTCCAGAGTAAACCTCTCTGGATCATTAACACTATTATACGTTCTATCCTTCTTTTCTAGCAAGCAAGAAAACAAAACAGTTCATTTTTTCTTACCATTTTCTTCTGTTCTTTTTAGATGCCAGATAAAGTCTCGTCATCTCATCCATGAAAATAGTTTTGTCCTCATTGGTCATAGTTCCACTGGCAAATAAAGCAGCTGTCTGTTCAAGAATCTGTCTTGCCTGTTTAGCACCAGAATATTCACTTGGCTCATCATTACCCAAGCACACGGTTTCATTATCATCCATAAGATAAGAAACCCTACACTGAAATGCATCTGCCAGTTTTTGATATAAACTGCTCTGCTTTGGATATCGTCCATCAACTTCCCAAGCTCGAATTGTTCTATAAGAAACGCCCACCATAGCACCCAGCTTTTGTTGAGTCATTTTTTTCTCTATTCGCAACTTTCTAATTTTATCACCAAATGTCATAAATATACTTCTTTCTACTTTTGTATGGTTTGTATCTTTAAAATCATAGTAAAATTATCGTTGCTCCGTGTCACCCTGGTCAGAGCCATTATTGTCATTATTTCTCCGTATGTATGTGTCTATTACTTACAAAATTCAAATGCCACATAATACATATAATCATTTTTTGAAAGAAAATCTGTTTTGCTATTTATAAAATCGTCTAAAGTTGGAACACTCATTTCGTCGTTATCATAAACAAAAGCAATTAGTGGCTGTTGCTCATTGTATTTAATGTCTACGACATTTTTTATTTCAGTTGCTGTTCTGCCATAGTATTCTCTATCTTCTACATTTTCTAAAATAGGAATTTCAGTTGACAACTTATTTCCATCTCCGGAAATAATTAATTTAATTACATAATTATCGAAATCAGGCACCATTACAATTTCACCACTTTTTGGCGAACCACTATCTTCAAATCCCATTTCTACTTTATCCTGATCACTCAATTTTCCTGATTCGTATCGATAAATATGTAATTTGAGTTTTTTATATTTATCCGTTGTGATAAACTTATATACGAATGCTCCATCCGATCCAGCAAGCAGTTCAGCTGTCTGCATTTCTATACTGTCTTTTGCAACAGGCGAAATGTAATTCTGTGGTTTTTTCAAACGGTATATGGTAAATCCGATTACTGATACCACACAAATAAAAATAAATACTAATATACATTTCATAACCTTCAGACATTTCTGTTTATTTATATTGTCTCTGATTACTTCAATAATATTTGTTTCTGACTTCTGAATTATATTCTCTTGGGCTATATCTTCTCCAGCCAGAAACTCATTGAGGCTAATACCAAGAATTGAACAAAGTTCTTTATAAACAGATACATCCGGAAGGCAAACGCCTCGCTCCCATTTAGAAACCGACTTATCACTCATCCCTAATTTTTCTGCCAGTTGCTTTTGTGTCATCCCCAGGGACTTTCGTTTACTTGCAATATATTTTCCAATTTTAACAAGGTCCATTTAGCTACCTCCTTTCTTATATTGATCGTACTCTATTTTAGAGAAAAAACACACCCCTCGAAGGTAGAATATGATTTTTTTAAGTCGAGTTTATCTCAATAGGAGAGTATTTGCTGTTTAGTGATGAAAAACTTACAGAACCTTTTGAACAGGTCGAGGGAAACATCACAATCGAAGGTGTGGATTTTGATTGTACCTGCGTTATGTTGCAGAGCAAATGGGGAAACTATGGAAAATTCAACGGCGAGAAATTAGAACTGGAACACTTTATAAAGAGATACCAAAACTATAGCTTTGAAATTGTAGATGAATTATATGGGTATAATCAAGTATTGTATTCTGGTTATTTATCTATCTTAGAAACAGAAGATTTAGTTCAAATGGACATTTCAATTTACTTTACGGGCAAAATTATTTACGATACAAAAGAGTAACAAATTCAAGTTTGTCTGACTCACAACAATCAAGATAATATTATGTCTTGTAGAAAGTGTGAAACAATTTGTGGTGATTGTGAATGGAGCGAAATTTGTCACATAACTGAAAGCAAAAATAAAAAGTTAATATGTTGGATTAATGAAGAAGATAAAACATTGTCTTTCCACCAAGAAGAAGGATTTGTGCAAAATGAATTTACAGATAGAGACGAGCTTCGATGTTTCTTGCTGGCAGTGTCTGGAATATATAGGATACAGTAATAAAAACTGTAAAGTTATATATGAATCCGCTATATAAGCTCTTTATTTTATCTGGCAAGCAAGACGGTTTTCCCGTCGGATGACAGCCTTTTGAAAATGCTGTATTTGGCAACCATGGATATCACGAAAAAATGGACCGGTCACAGGCAGGACTGGGGACAGATCCATTCCCAGCTTGAAATTTATTTTGAAGAACGTCTGGCAGGACGGAACCTGTAAAACAGTCAATTTTAGGCAGGTTTTATTGACATGCCTAAAAACTACTGTATAATGCAGATATGGGCAGAATCCGGAAAATCGGCTCTGCCCATTTGTAACTATTCACAAATCTTATATCAGTTTTTAACGTTTACACAAAACTTGAAACGGTCTCTCCAAATGTATTTTCTTTCAATATAACTATGCAAAACAAAGATAAAAAGTTGACAATTGCTGTTACATACAATACATATTTTGCATCACCCAATGCCTGCCGCACATACTTATAAACTAAAAGATAGTAACAAAAAATTATTGTTGAATGCATCTTCTTATTAAGATATATCCTACCTATTTTTACTAATGTTTTTTAACTGCATTATATAAATTAGTATAATCTTTATTTGCTTTTATAAGTTCTTCATGCTTCCCCTCTCCAACAACTTTTCCCTCTTTAAGTATATAAATATAATCTACCTCATTAAGCATTGATAATCTATGGGTAATTACTATTATTATTTTATTTTTAAGATATTTTTGGATATTATGAAATACATTCCTTTCGTTAATACTGTCTAAAGCGGATGTAGCTTCATCAAAAATTATTATTGGTGTGTTTTTAACTAATGCTCTTGCTATTTCTATTCGTTGCCTTTGCCCTCCAGATAGCTTAACGCCTTTATCTCCGATATTAGTATTAAATTTATCAGGCAAACTATTAATGAAATCATAGATTTCTGCTATTTTACATGCTTCAATAACTGCAGCAGCATCATTTGATTTCATTAATATATTATCCATAATACTTCCATTGAACAAAATAGTATTTTGTGATACAACAGAAATTATTTCGCACAGTTGACTTTCTGAAAATTTATTAATATTAACTCCATTTATATTAATGCTTCCCGTTTCCACGTCCCATAAGTGTAATAATAAATTGATGATTGTACTCTTACCCGCCCCACTGTCTCCTACTATTGCAATTACCTTATTACGCAAAAAAACCATATTTACATTACTTAAGCATTTCTTTTTTTCGTTATATTTAAATGATACATCAATTAATTCAAGCCTATTGATGCCTTGTATATCTATTTGACTTCTCGATTCTTTTATTTGCAGTGAAAGCATTGATTCTAATCTATCAATTGATATTTGGGCTTTCTTGTATTGAGAGATACATTCAGATGCACTAATTATGGGTCTAAATAGTTGCCCTGAATATTGTACGAAAACCATTAATTGTCCCATCGTTATCGTGCCCCAAACAACATTTAAACCACAAAGTCCTAAAGTAATTGTTATAGTTATGCCTGCTAATAAGTTCATCACATTATTTCTTTTATTAACATCTATTTCAAGATTTTTAGTGCATTCTTTATTCTTGTCAACACTTTCACATAGTCTATTGGAATAGAACTTCATTCCACCTATTAGTGAAATTGGTAACAAATTTGATATAAATTCGTGCACAAAAGAATTTTGTTCAACTGATATCAATTTTGCTTCTCGTGAACTTTTATATATTTTTTGATTATATATCTTGCTCACATATCCAAATAAAGGTTGCATCAGTAACGTGCAAACAAACAAAGCCGGCTGCATTTTCAAAATCAAAATACTAACTGGAATATAAATAATCAAATCTGATAATGCCAAAAATAAAGACTGAGATAATAAACTTTTTATTGCATTGACATCATCTAGAATGCATGTTATCAAGTCACCCGAATTAGCTTCACTATAAAATTTGCCATCTTGATTTTCTATTTTATTTATCAGCAGTTTTCTTATATAACCGCATAATTGGACTCCCATATCTATATATATGTTATTACTATGATATTTAAAAAAATATTGCAGCAAATATAATATAAGCGATGCAATAATAAGTTGAAGTAACAAGAAAATATCTTTATGTACAATTGCATTGTCAACAATCTGAACTGTAATAATGGGATTTATGTACATACACACAGAACTTATGAATAAAAAAATCATGGCTTTAAAATAGCTAATTTTATATTTTGATATGATTATCTTTAATATTTCTGAATGCCGCCATTGAATTGATTTGTTCACTCTTAATCTTTTCATTTTTTTTGCAACTCCACTAGCAAATTATAAATCCCACGTGTATATGCACATTTTACACCTGATGGTTTAAACGGATCCCCCGTGTATATTTCGTTGATTATTTTACAGCTTCTTGATTTACAATTATTTTCCAGACCACACCCCATACACACGCTATTAGGCTTCTTGCTTTCCAAACATATTTTTTGAACCGATTTTTTATCTAATCCTTCATAAATATTACCTATTTTATATTTAGGATTTCCTACTGAGAGATAACATGGAAATAAATCCCCTAATGGTGTTATATGTATACTCTTTTCGCCGCCAGTGCAATAATCTCTTCTTGATAAATATTCTCTGTTCAGATTGTCTACTAGTTCAAATGCCCCAATTGGGTCATTGTCATATAAATATAAAATGACATTTTTTATTTGCTTGAAAAATAAAGCTACATTATCATTGAACCACCCATCACTACCATAATCAAATGCAAAACTAGGTATAATTTTATACTCATTATAAATATGCATAAAATTTTGAAAAAAACCTTCCACATTATTCGGATGAATAGTCATTCGTATATTAAAATGAATATCCTTTGATTTCATCATTCTGATAAACTTATCTATATAACAATAAGAACCTTCACAATTTTTATATATTCTGTTTAAATCATTATAATATTGTGTGCCGTCTATGCTAACAGAAATCTTTGCATTTTCTATTATGAAATCAATTCCATTAATGATAGTGCCGTTAGTGGTTAAATAAAAATGCATATTTTTATTCCCTACTTGTACATATAATTCTTTAATTACATATTCTATTATTTCCTTATTGAGCAATGGTTCTCCACCATGAAATCTAATATTATTCGCTTCGTTATCTTTTAAGAACGGAATGATATATTTTATTGCTCTTTCTGCAATATCCAATGTCATGATATCTTTACTTTTATCTACATAACAATATTTACAACAAAGATTACATTCATTAATAACCCAAAAACATATATCCATAAATTCTTCCTTTCAAAAACTCTGCCTATTTGATAGGCAGAGTTTATATTATTGACACTACATTTAAAACCAATTTATTTATTTTCTATGTTGTATCTATGATGTTTTAATACTGCTTTTTAAAAATCATCCGAGATTGACTGATCTGTGTAAATCTCGCAATTAAATAATGTTGAAATATTGCCTGTAAAATGCTTACAATCTGAATCGCATCCCATAGCAACTACTCCATTTGCAACAACTGTTGAATCAACATGCTCAAGTTTCTTTACTTCCATAATTGTACCTCCCTATAAATAAATGCAGTGTCCAAATAATACCAATGCTATTCCTGCCTGATTCGTGCTATTACAGAATCTTTGGATAATATGTGCTTACCACAAACAGGAACTATAATTGAAACAATAAAATATCCTATCCAAATCGCTATCATCGGTTTCATCGTGATATACCCAGCATAGTATTCCATCATCCCTGCAAATACATTAGAAACCAATGGTATCAAAATAACCCCTAGTACAAACGAGCCCAATAATGCTAACAGAGAGTAAATAATTCCTTCTGTGCAAAGCATTTTCCGTAATTGCTTCTCCTGCATCCCAATACTTTGCATCGTAGCTATTTCTTTTCTTCTACTTATTATAGATGTTAAGATTACATTGATAAAATTAACAAGCCCTATCCCTCCAATAACTACGCTCATAAAAGTGCCGACAATCCAAAACTCTGATTTCAAACTGTCAAAGGAAGTGTAATATGTCTTCGCAGATATGTATGACATACTTAACCATTCATTGCTACATTGGTTCTCAATATATTCTTCCATCTGATCAATATCTGCTGCATCGAAAGAATAATTCATCAATGTCGCATTGCTGATTTTTCTCAACTCATCACTGCTTAAGTAATAACAAAATCCATTAGTAGTAAATTGGCAGTATTCTGTTCTTCCCCGATTCATTTTTGCCAAAAGGGTATATTGATATTTCTGCCCATCCAATACGATTGTAACTGTATCTCCAACAGCAAACTCTGAAGACCCAGCAGCACTCATAATAATATATTCTCCAGAACCCATCTTACGGAGCAATTCTTCTATGTCTGCTGTCCCCTCTGTTATCTCGAAATTAGACAATACATAATCATCTGCTCCATATAACTGACAGCTAAGCATACCATTATTGGATTTGTACCTGGCACCTGTACTGGTTCTGATATATTGATTGCCTTCCTTATCAATCTCACTGTGCTGCTCCCAGTCGGGATACTCAAACCATGACTCTCCCATCGGTGTGTAGGCATACATAGCCCCTCCCTGCAAGAAGCCTTCCTGCCTATTAATCTCATTTATAACAGCTTCGTCTAAAGCATCATCATTTGTCCAAAAATGTTTATTTACGTTAAAATAATTACTATTTCCTATTACAAAATCTGATTTCATCTTGCTTTGCAAATATTTCTCCCTGTTTATCCCATTTGCCAAAATAAACGTACAGTTAAAAAGGATCAGGCTAATGCTTAATGAAATGATAACTAAAATCATTCTTTTTTTGTTTCTTACAACATTAGCTGCAGCAAGCTTTCCTAAACTTCCTTTTTTTACTTTTCTTTTCTTCTTGTGAATTGTCACTTCCCCATCCGTACATCGCAATGCGGCTACGGGTGAGATTGAGACAGCTGTTCTGACCGACTTTTTTGCACTATAATATACAGTTATAGCAACAAAGATTGCCGTAAACAATATCGCATGAACTGTAATTCCATATTGATAATACCCCTCATTTATTGTTGTTGTCCTTGCGATATACGGAAACAAAATATTGCCTAATACGCCTCCAATCACAATACCAAGCGGAATTCCTAATATCATCAGCATGGAAGCCTGAAGCCTTACAATCCTGATAATTGTTTTTTTGTCAGTCCCTATCATTCTGAGCAGTGCCCAAAAATGGATATCCTGTGTAATAGATATTTCGAATATGTTATAGATGACTAAATATCCCGTAAACATCAATAGAAAAATAATTAACACTATGCCTATCATAGTTGACATATCTATTGATGATTGTGTCTCATATGCCGGATTTATACTTACATCCAAAAAATTCCCTGCCTGATTTTCCATGGTATAACCACATTCATTCAACTTGTCAGTGAAATATTTAAATGGAAATATTTTATTATCAATCTTAACGTCCATCATCCGAACTCCAGAATATTCACCGTCAATCAAGTACGTATTCTCCAATTCAGTAGCATATTTATCAACAAACGCCTTGGAAACAATAATACTTTGTCTGCTGTATACATCGGACTGTATAATCCCTACAATTCTAAAATCTATTATATATAACTGGTTTCTCATAATAAATTTCAAAGATACCGTGTTTCCAATTTCCGCCTTCATCCCCATTTCTCCCAAAGTTTTACTGTCGCATATAATTTCATTTTCTTTCATTGGAACTGTGCCCTCAGAAGGAGTACAGAAATGCGTTAACATATAATTTTCATCCATATAAGACATTTCAATTGCCTGCCCTGACAATGACTCGTTATTTATCTGCGATGAAACAAATAAGCGATATCCAACATTTCTACTGCCAAAAGCTTGTTGCAGTATTTCATAATCATCATCTGAGATATACTTTATAGTCGCAAACGATGTCGAACCATTCAGTCTTATTTCCTCTTTTTGCTGTGAATCTGAAATACTACTAAATATCGTCATTAACACCGTAAACATAACGGTAGTTAGTGCAATTGCAATTACCAATATTACATTTCTAGTTTTTCCTTCCAACATTTTTTTGATAGATAGTTTTCTTTCTATTTTCACTGCAGATTCTCCCTTAAGCTATTATTTTACCATCTCTTATGGTAATTCTACGATCCGCCAATGCAGCGATTTCATTATTATGGGTAATTAGGATAATAGTCTGATTAAATTTTTTACTGGTCATTTTAAGCAGTGCCACCACGTCTTCGCTTGTCTTACTATCCAAATTCCCCGTTGGTTCATCAGCAAGGACAATCTGAGGTTTTGCTATCAAGGCCCTTGCTATGGCAACGCGTTGCTGCTGTCCTCCCGATAAATTATTGGGCATTTCATATAATTTATCGCGAATACCTAAAAAGTCTATGATTTCCGATAAGTATTTTTTATCCACTTTTTCACCATCTAACTCTACTGGCAGGGTGATATTTTCTAGTACATTGATAACCGGAATAAGATTATAACTCTGAAAAATAAATCCAATGTTTTTTCTTCTGTATGCAATCATATCTTCGCTATCCATTTCGGATAATTTTGAACCGTCCAAAATAATTTCCCCATAGGTAGGACGCTCCAATCCTCCTAACATATATAGTAGCGTCGATTTTCCACTACCGCTCATTCCAACAACAGCTACAAACTCTCCACGCTTAATACCAAAATCTACACCATCAATTGCTTTCACCAAATTATTTTTATTACCATAATATTTACGCAAACCCTGTACTTCTACAATGTTCATTTTATACTTCCCCCCATACCACCTTTTCTAACAAATCTTTATTATTTTTACAAAAATCATCAAAATATGCACTATTTCTATCTACGTCATATCTTTCAATGCAATTGTAACAAAATAAACGAACAGAACAATCTTTATATCTATCTTGTCTTTCCGGATGAATTTGCAGAAAATTGTCATAACCTTTACTATCAATTATTACATTTTCAAAATTTTTTATTTCCTCATTATTCAATTGATCTAAGTGTCCTAAGCAATATTTTTCCTTATTTAATGCACCACATGGAAATATACTCCCATCGCTATCAATATAAACACTTTTTCTTGCCGCTAAACAAGTTCTGCATCTTTTTTCTTTTCTTATATCTGATAACTGGTTAGAATTATTTTGTACCATATGATATTTTTCTATCTCTTTCGGAAAAAGAGTACTGTTTTCGTCAGCTCTGCCAGAATGCGCAAGAGGTCGCAAAACGGGCTTAGTTCCTAACTCTCTGTTTAATGTAGCAAACTGCTTTTTCAACTTCTGGTTTTCCTTAGTCAAAACCATAGATAATGAGATTGGTATATCACCTCTCATCTTAATTAATTTGATGCTTTCTATTACTTTAGAGAATACATTTTTACCTCTAATAACACTACAAGACACCTCGTCAACCCCATCTATACTAATATCAATTGAATCAAATAATTGAATTATTAATTCCACATTTTCGTTGTTAATAAAGGTTCCGTTTGTCATTAATATTAATTTCCCCTCGAAATTTTTTCTAAAATATGTGGCTAACCCAAAAAAATCCTTTCTAACCATAGGTTCTCCACCTGTAATACAAATCATATCTGGATTTAACTTCAAAATTTTATCAAAACGGCTGATGATGCATTCGTACTCTATATCTATTTTTCCTACAGAAAGTGTAGCATTTTGACAACAATGCCTACACTGCAAATTACAAGTGTTTGTAATTGAAATGGTAACTACTTTATATTTTATCTTGTTAACTTCATCATCATTTTTCTCACTTAAAAGTTCCATTCTAATTAATTCATTGTAAAAATTTATCAGATATGTCCTTTCTTGTTCACTGAATTCATCTAAATATTCCTGTAGCCTTTCTTTTTTCAAACCGTCCATCATTATGTCATAATTTACCTTAGGTACTACTACCCACATTCCATTACTGCTATTAGCTATCAGCATTTTATTATCTTTTTCAACTAAATATGCAAATTTGGACATAATATACTTCTTATCAAATCGAATCTCCATCGTTATCACAATAATCTCCCTTCATTTTTTACAAGATGTTAGTCGGCAAATTGGTTGGTAATCTCCTTGAGAAAGTTTCACTGGACGCATAATACATGATAATCATCCTATTGAAACAAACGATTGCATGATAAACTTATCACCGTGGAGCATTGCTCCTATACGATAGATTAGAAACTATCATACTTTTTCTCAATGTACACTTTTTCCCCCAATGTATAGCTTATTTAATAAGGACATCTGTTATCCAAATCTCAAGTTGCTCTACAACAAGAAAGTTCTTATCTTAAATCAATCCAAAATTTACTCATTACTAAAATAAGTTCTTATTTTTTCGTATATATCTATAGATAACTCTTTGCTGCAATAGTCATTATATATAATCTTGAGTGTATGATCCTTAAATATAATGAATAGCTGAACAGAACCTTTAATTGCTTCTACTCTTATAAGAGCATCCATATCTCTAAATATATCCATCAATTTACTTGTATCATTTGATGCCAAAACGACTATATTGCTTTTCTGAAAATACGTTTTCCAATATACAAAACTATAAATCTGTGATTTCTGTTCTAATAATTCTTCTGGTATATATTCAATATCATAAAGGACGCTATCTACTCTAGTACTGATTGCACATAAATTGTATCCATCATCTTTGAAACTGTTCTTGAGAATATTTAATGTTTCAATATCATTCAATTTATAAGATTGTTCTAATATCAATATTGGTATATCTATCCTGTTTTCAATTATTCGTGTATTTACTATTTGTCTGATTTTATTTTGTTTACTCCAAAAAAAGCGCATTGGATTTGGAGATACTACCATTTCATTGCCTAAATAAACCATATGTTTTTTATATATTTTATATTTTTCTAGCATCTCTTTTGAGTCTACTATAATCGTGTCCGCCTCTTCTAAATCAGTCACACTAAAATAGTACATATCTAAACTACTAGAAGATAAATTAGCAAAGTATGCAGATGATATCCAATCTGGCTCATTGCAAGAAGCCATTGGATATGTATAATATTCGTGGTTATATAATTCATTTTTTATTGCACTAATACTTTTATCATTTACCTTTTCTACTATTCTTGCAACAATTGTACTTACATATGGTGTGGCAAAACTATTGCTTTTCGGAGTGGTAATAAAATTATCTCTCACCACTAGCACATGCTCTGCATTGACTTGTATATCTATACCTAAGCTAATGCTATCTAAATGTTTATGATCCATAACTTCATCGCTTGCTACACCAATCACATTGGAAAAAGAAGCTGGATATGTTAGTAAACCCTTGTTTGAGGTGGCAGCAATAATAGTCATTCCTCTGTTTGCATAGTAATTTACTAATGATAATAATCTAGGACGATTAAAAGGATTCACTGTTCCCAAACTCAGATTGACTATATATATGCCCTCATGAAAGCACCAGTCTAATGCTTTTTTCAGGTCAGATATTGAGCCAAAATTATCATCTTCCAATACTTGAATACATAAAATTATAGCATTTGGGTTGTATTTTTCTATTATTTTTGCACATAATGTACCATGTGAAAGATTACCAGTTTTCGGAATATTTGATGGTCTATTCTGAAATGTTGCCGTGTCATTTAGAAATACTATGTTTTCCACATCTACAACATTGTTATCTACTAAGGTGTCTAATATTGCTACTTTATGTACAGTCTTCATATGTATCTCCATTGTAAAACTTTCTTCATTTAACTAGACTCTTTATCATTCGCTTTTCATGAATTTGTATAGGGAAACTTTTGCGTCACATAATTTTTTATACTACGCTGCTTTCATTCTGATCAGAATAAACACGCATTTAATTCTTCCCACACATATACTATTTTCACCTCTCTCCTACTACAGCACTAATTTATTATTGCTTTTGTTCTCCTATTGGTTTTTATTATATAGAATCCATCTAAATTCGTAATATAAGTAACCAGAAACTAAAAAGTTTCCATTTATGTATATACCAAATTTATTAACATACATTGTCTTTTTCTTTTTTCCGCTATATAATTTATTTCAAAATATATGTTG
>ERZ840371.3583-NODE-3583-length-12434-cov-2.602957_pt1 | contig 12434 bp, 10 predicted proteins | sample MGYA00519937_ERZ840371 | MGnify/ENA primary metagenome ERZ840371 (study PRJEB31850, sample SAMEA3708873) | human gut metagenome | biome: human gut; feature: human-associated habitat; material: faeces | place: China | collected 2014 ... | reverse complement strand
CGCCCCGGTTGACTTTTTTATCACACACTCACTTGTTCTCTTCTTATTTTTTCTGTATTGCAGTGTATCTCAGAGCACCGATTCCAAAGAGTGCCAGCAAAAGTGCATCCAGCACCAAAAACAGGATCGCCGCCTGGAATCCAAGCTTATCCGCAAGGACTCCAATGACCTGCGGGGTAAGGATCCCGCCGAGGGAACCGATCCCTGTAAACACTGACATTCCAAGTGGGGAATTTCCCATGAGATCGCCGGTAAAGGCCGTAGTTGTCGGAAACGCCCCCGCCATTCCAAGTCCTAAAAGGATCAGGGCCGCCACTGCCATTGTGGTATGATCCGCGAAGACAAGGATCAATACCGAGACAAACTGGAGTGCGGAGATCACTGCCAGAATCTTTGCCGGCGGCACGCTCTTTGAGATGGACGCAATGACGATCCTTCCGATCATGATCATGATCCAGGTCACGGATACCATCACAGTCGCAAGACTTGTGGACATAAAGCCGGTACTTTTTAAATAAGTAACAAACCATCCGTTTACGGAGTTTTCAAGACCCATATAGAAGAACAATGCCCCAACCGCCAGAAGGAATCCCGTGTTCTTTAAAAACCAGAATTTTTCTTTTGTCATCGACGATCCGCCGTTCTCCTCTCCCGCCTTCTTCTCCGCCTCTTTTTCGATCTTTCTGTAATCCATTGTGGCGTAGGAAAGAACGATGAGAACCGTGAGGACTGCAAGGAGGCGAAGGATCGTCTTCCAGTTCATACCCGCTCCCATGAGGAGCATCGTAACGAATGGGGACAGGAAAGCCCCCACCGCATACCACATATGAAGCAGATTCAGATATTGATTGGAACTTCCCGTCACCTGACGGATCGCATGATTGTTGATGATCGTGATCATGCCCTTCGTGATTCCGATCAGGAAGATCATCACATAAAGCACCGGGACCGGAAGTCCCATTGTAAACAGGAAGAGGCACACCGGATAGGGGACCGCCAGTACGACTACCGCCGTCTTCTGGGACATCATCCCACAGAATACCGGATATACCAAGCTTGAACATAAATTTCCGATCGCCAGAAAGGAAAGCAGTCCGCCGGCCGCGGTAAAGCTTAAATTTCTCTCCTCGATCAGGTTTGGCAGAATGACACCGAAGATCAGGATGACCATTCCGCTGATAAAATAGGTCAGATAACAGTGGTCGATCACCGACCGTTTATCTTCTTTTGTGATTTCCATCCAGTATTCTCTCCCCCACACATATTTGTTAATTTTTCTCCATACTTTTCCATCATATCATCTTTTATCCCTAAAGACAAGGTTGTTTTCGTTGACACCCCAACGGTCTTACTATACAATAGAAGGAACGCAGCTTGTTTTACTTTTAAGGAGGAAAAGGGAGTTATGAAGGACATAAAGAAGGTGACGTTGATCGGTCTCGGTGCGATGGGGGTATTTTTCGCACCGCGTATCTCAGAAAAGCTGGGGGCTGATTTCCGGATCCTTGCAGACGGCGCAAGAAAAGAGCGTCTGGAGCGAAAAGGGGTAACAGTCAATACGATCAATTACCGTTTTCCGATCATCACACCTGATGTCGAGGGGGATCCGGCAGATCTCGTTATCATTGCGGTAAAGGGATATGACCTGGAGCAGGCGATCAGGGATATTAAAAATCAGGTTGGCAAAGATACGATCATCCTCTCCGTATTAAATGGTGTGGAGAGCGAAAAACAGATCGCCGCCGTCTACGGCAGCGAACATCTGCTGTACTCCTATATGCGGATCAGCATTGTCATGAAGGACGGAAAGACGGAGTTCGATCCGCATAAGGGTCTGATCCACTTCGGCGATCTTAAGAATGATCCGGAACACTATTCCGGGAATGTTCTCGCTGTGAAGAGTCTTTTTGATCTCTGTGGGATCGACTACAAGATCGATGCAGATATGTTAAAAGGAATCTGGTTCAAGTTCATGTGCAACGTTGCCGAGAATATGACATGCGCCATGTTCGGTGTTCCCTTCGGAGCATTCCAGAAGAACGATGACGCCAATTTCTTCCGCCACAAGGCCATGTGGGAAGTGATCCGCATTGCAAATAAGTTGGGCATTGATATCGGTCAGAATGAGATCGACCGTCAGGAGCACACGCTCGGACGTCTTCCTTATGAAAATAAGCCGTCAACGCTTCAGGATCTTGAGGTCGGAAAACGCACGGAAGTCGATATGTTCGCCGGAACGGTTGTCCGCCTCGGAAAAGAGCTTGGCGTTGAGACTCCGGTCTGCGAGTGTTTCCTTCACGGAATCCATCTGATCGAGGCGCGGATGTTTAAAGAAATCTAATATCTATATGTACATAGCCAAAGCTGCCTGCGGCATATCGCCAGGCAGCTTTTTTCTGCTCTCCCACCTTATTTTCTTAATTCTTTTACTAATATTAAAAAACAGTCTTGCATTTCCCATAGAGCTGTACTATATTTAACATATGAACGATGGTTCATATGTTAATATGATAATTAAAAATTATAATTCTGAGGAGGTCTACTCTATGGAGGAATTAGAAAAATCCAAGCAGAAATCAGCAGACCACGAGGACGAAGAGGTTTGCTGCTGCGGACACCATCACCATCACGATGAGCATGATGACGGGCACGAAGAACACTGCGACTGCGGACACCATCACCATCACGATGAGCATGATGACGAGCATGAAGATCACTGCGGCTGTGGGCACCATCACCATCACGAGGAACATGGTGACGAGCATGAAGATCACTGCGACTGCGGACACCATCACCACGAAGGTCATGATGATGACGAACACGAAGAGCACTGCGGCTGTGAACATCACCATCATCACGACGATGACGATGGCTGCTGCTCCGAACACGATCATCATCACGAGCACGCCGAACACCACCACGGTCCGGCACCGAAATCCACCTGTGTGGTCTACGTGATGAAAAACATCGACTGCGCGAACTGCTCCGCAAAGATCGAGAAAAAGATCCAGGAGCTCCCGGAAGTCGATGACTGTATTTTGACTTTCGCGACGAGACAGCTCCGGGTCTACTCTTCCGTGGGAACAAAGCTGCTCCCGAAGATGCAGGAGATTGCAGACAAGATCGAACCAGGCACCATCATCGAGATCCGTGAGGAAGGAAAACCGGCAGATGCAAACAGTGACGACAAGCATGCCCATGATCTTCCGGAGCTGATCGCCGGAGGCTTGCTCTTCATCGTCGGAGAGCTTCTCTCCCACTCCATGCCGCAGATCTCCGCCATATGCTTTGTGATCGCCTACCTGATCCTTGGACGGGAAGTTCTCTTAACAGCCCTGAAAAACATGAAGACCGGTCACGTGATGGACGAAAACTTTTTAATGAGCATCGCGACCATCGGCGCTTTCTGTGTCGACCAGTTTGGGGAGGCGGTCGGAGTTATGCTTTTCTACCGGGTCGGTGAAGCATTCGAACACCGCGCGGTTGAAAAGAGCCGCAGTCAGATCATGGAAGCCGTTGATCTTCGTCCGGAGACCGTTCTTCTTGACGAAAACGGTACTGTCCGCGAGGTTCCGGCCGGTTCCGCTGTTGTCGGCAATATCGTAGAGATCCGTCCCGGTGACCGCATTCCGCTTGACGGCGTTGTCGTAGAGGGCGAGAGCCGGATCGATACGTCACCGATCACAGGTGAACCAGTCCCGGTATCGGTAAAGGTCGGAAGCCAGCTGACATCCGGCTGTGTCAATACTTCCGGTCTCTTAAAGATGAGAGTCGAAAAGGAACTTTCCGAGTCCATGGTCACCAGGATTCTCGATTCCGTGGAGAACGCCGCAGCCAGCAAGCCGCAGGCCGAGCGCTTCATCACGAAATTTGCACGGATTTACACCCCGTTCGTCGTTGCCCTGGCGGCTGCGACAGCGATCATTCCGTCCTTAATTACAGGAAACTGGTCCCACTGGATCTACACAGCTCTTACCTTCCTCGTAATCAGCTGCCCGTGTGCCCTTGTTTTAAGCGTTCCGCTGGCATTCTTCTCCGGGATCGGCGCAGGTTCCAAGAAAGGAATCCTCTTTAAAGGCGGAATCGCACTTGAAAACCTGAAAGCTGTAAAAACGGTTGTCATGGATAAGACAGGAACCATCACAAAAGGAAACTTCGTGGTTCAGACGATCCTTCCGGCAGGCACAGCTTCCGAGCAGGAAATCCTCCAGATCGCGGCGGCATGCGAGACCGCATCTACTCATCCGATCGGAGTCAGCATCGTCTCCGCTGCAAAGGATCAGAATCTTGTGATCGAAAAGCCCGCCGAGATCGAGGAGATCTCCGGCAAAGGCATCCATGCAAGGCTCTCCCAGGGCGAAGTGCTCTGCGGAAACAGAAAGCTTCTCACCGAGTTCAACGTGGACTGCGGCACTTACGATGAGAACGGTGCTGTCACCACCGTCTATATATCGGTAAACGGAAAGCTTGCAGGAACGATCCAGATCGCCGATACGATCAAGCCAGAGGCAAAGGATGCCATCAGGTCCTTAAAATCCATGGGGATCCGCTCCGCTATGCTCACAGGCGACGGCGAGGCAGCCGCTGAGGCGGTAGCCGCCGAGGTCGGAATCGACAATGTATACGCAAAGCTTCTCCCGGCTGATAAGCTCGAGATCTTGCAGAAGCTCCGCGCGGAGAACGGAAGCGCGATGTTCGTCGGTGACGGAATCAACGACGCACCGGTGCTTGCAGGCGCTGATGTGGGCGCAGCTATGGGAAGCGGCGCTGACGCAGCCATCGAGGCCGCCGACGTCGTCTTCATGACATCAAGCATGGATGCCATTCCGGAAGCCATCAAGATCGCGAGAAGCACAGGCGCGATCTCCAACCAGAATGTGGTATTCGCCCTTGCGGTAAAAGCTCTTGTCATGATCTTAGGTCTCATGGGAATCGCCTCCATGTGGCTCGCGGTATTCGCCGACACCGGTGTCGCGATCCTCTGTGTGCTGAATTCCATCAGAATTCTTTATAAGAAATAAGACTCCTGCTGTAATTTTCCTCTTTAGGGAATCAGCAGACAAGACAAAGAAAAGCCCTGGAGAACCTTTCTCATATCGTTCTCCAGAGCTTTTTTGTTATCCACTTCGATAGTTTCAGTTTCTGGCATCAGGATCTTTTCCTGTCGTTGAATGTTTAGGCTGCAGCGGGCATGATCTCTGTCAGCGCTTCACTCTCTTACTTCAGCATCCCCATCACCACAACAGCCACAAACAATACGCACATGCACCCGATAAAGATATCAATCGTCCGCACCGACACATTGATCTTATCGTACATCCGCTCTTTTATGGATCTGTTCTTCAGGCGCTCATTTTCCTCCTGCAGCCGTTTATTCTCCTCAGTGAGTTCTTCTAAAGTCTTCTCACCAAAGGCCTCCACAGCCTTTTCTGCAGCTTCAGTCACTGTTCCGATTCCGCTGATCTTCTCAATCTCTTCTTCCATTCCTTCACCTCCACTCTCCCGGTGCAGGTTTTATCAAACCGCTCCAGCTTTCTTTCCATGAGGCAGGCTGCTAAAACCAGCCATCGGTATTTTCTTTCTGATACATGATGTACGCAAAAATGTGCCGCGGTACACCCGAGCGTCTCGCACGGCCGTTTCCAACAATCTGCATCTTCGCGCGAGTGTGCAAAAACGGGCATTGGAACTCGTCCTCCGCCCGTTTTTTAACTGTACCGAAACAGTCAGTCTATTACTTCTTTGCAATGTACTTTCTGATATCGAGTGCAATCGCAACTACGATAACGATACCCTGCGCGATGTACTGGTAGTTTGTATCAACACCAAGGTACTGTAAGCAGGTCTTTAAGATCTCGAATACAAGAACACCGATAAGAACACCGGAGATACGTCCGATACCACCGTTTACGGATACACCGCCGATGGTGCAGGCTGCGATGGCCTCAAGCTCCCAGCCCTGGCCCATGTTAACGGAGGAACCACCGGATTTTGCTCCTACAAGGAAGCCGCCCAGTGCGTAAAGAGCTGCCGCTGTCATGTAGATGATGATCTTTGTCTTCTTTGTGTTTACACCGGAAACCTCTGCGGACTGCTCGTTGCCGCCGATCGCATACATATATTTTCCATGAGGAGTCATGTTATAGATGAACCACATAACAAGACCAACCGCAAGGGCGATCAGGAACAGGAACGGGATCGCGCCAAAGAGTTTTCCTTTTGCTACTGCTGTGTATGCGTTATGATAACCACCGATCGGAGTCGCGTTTGTGTAAACAAGGCAGACACCGTAAACGATCAGCTGCATACCAAGTGTTCCGATGAAGGCCGGAACCTGTAAGTAGGAAATTACGATACCATTGATGAAACCAAAGATACAGCAAATTACCACACAGATCAGAAGAACCGCGAGAACCCATAAGCCCCAGGCATTTCCGAAATCCGGAAGGTTCTGGAAGAACTTGCCGCTGTAATCCGGCTTCTGAAGTAAGGTACCTGCTAAGCAGGCAGAAAGACCAACCATACGTCCTGCGGAAAGGTCTGTACCTTTTGTAATTAAGCATCCGGATACACCGCAGGCAATGATGAATCGCGGAGCTACGTTCAGAGCGATATTAATGAAGTTACCGCCTGAGAAGAATGTCGGCTGTTTGATCGCAGTAAATACTGCAAGTAATAAAAGAACGACGATGATTCCATTATTGATAAGGAAATCTTTTGCACTTACTTTTTTCGCTGTCATGACTGAACCTCCCTGTAATCTACTTGTTTTCCTTGCCGCTTAAAGTGAATTTTGTGGCAAAGGACATGATCTTCTCCTGAGTTGCGTCTTCTCCTTCCACCTCACCGGTGATGTGACCGTTGCACATTACGATGATTCGGTTGGACATACCGATCAACTCCGGCATTTCCGACGAGATCATAATGATGGATTTGCCCTGTTTTACGAGATCGATCATGATCTGATAAATCTCGTATTTGGCTCCGACGTCGATACCACGGGTCGGCTCATCCATGATCAGGATATCAGGATTGTTTGCAAGCCATCTTGCGATAATTACTTTCTGCTGGTTGCCACCGGAGAGAGACTGGATCAGCGTCTTTCCGCTCGGTGTTTTGATCTTTAATTTCGCGATGCTGTCTTTTACGACGTCATCGACTTCTTTCTTGTTGATCTTACCCATATGGGTATAATGCTTATAGGAAGCGATCGCTGTATTATCATCAATGCTCAAGCATCCAAAGATACCGGTTCCGCGACGATCCTCTGTGATCATTCCTACAGAGCTGTTGATCGCATCCTGCGGTCGTTTAATATGTGCCTCTTTTCCAAGGATCTCAACGGTACCGCTCTCAATGTGGCGCATTCCGAAGATTGCTTCCATAAGTTCTGTTCTCTGTGCTCCGACTAAGCCGCCGAAGCCTAAGATCTCTCCCCTCTTTAACTCAAAAGAGCAGTCTTTAAAGGAGTTCGGTAAGATACTTGTCAGGTGGCTGACCTTGAGGACAGTCTCATCCGTCCGGTAATCATCCTTCGGCGGATAAACGTTATTTAACTCACGTCCAACCATCTGTTTTACGATCTCTTCATCAGAGATATCATCGATTGCCCAGGTTCCAACGTATGTACCGTCTCGCATGATGGTGATATCGTCGGAGATCTGGCGGATCTCAGCCATCTTGTGGCTGATATATATCATAGAAACACCTCTGGATTTCAGATCTCTGATGATCCGGAATAATGCTTCTACCTCGTTATCAGTCAGGGAGGACGTCGGCTCATCCAAAATTACAAGATTTGCACTCTGGCTGACCGCTTTCGCGATCTCTACTGACTGCATCTGTCCGATTGATAATGTGCCAAGCTTTGCTTTCGGGTCAAAATCCATCTTGACATCCCGAAGCCATTTCTCAGCCTCTTTGTTCATTGTCGCATGATCGACTACCTTGATCGGTCCGTAGTTTTTCATCGGGTACCGTCCAAGATACATATTCTCAGCGATGGAGCGCTCAGGAATCGGCTGAAGCTCCTGATGAACCATGGCAAGTCCTTTGTGAAGCGCATCGTCCGGGTTTGCAATTTCGGTCTTTACGCCGTCAATATAAACTTCACCTTCGTCCATTTTGTAAATTCCGAAAAGACATTTCATCAGTGTCGATTTACCGGCACCGTTTTCTCCCATCAGTGCGTGGACCGTTCCGGGGCGGACCCGTAAATTTACTCCGTCAAGTGCCTTAACACCTGGGAAGGTTTTTTTGACTCCTCTCATTTCGAGTCTGTACTGTTCTGCCATCCCAAAACTCCTTTCAGATACACTCCCCCGCATCTCCGGGTGGCATATTTTTTAAGTTTTAAGTTCAGAGAACCGGGTGTGCCAGACACACCCGGTTCTCATTTGTTACAGTATCAATTACTTTAACATATCAAGGATTTCCTGAGCGTTATCCTTAGTAACCTTTTCGTAGTTGACCATGTTGACAGCATCAACCTTCTCGCCGTTTAAGAACTTAACAGCGATATCGCTTGCAGCCTGAGCCTGTGCGAAGTGGTTGTTGAATACAGTACCTGTCTGCTTGCCGTCGATTACGTTCTGAACAGCCTCTGTCAGAGCGTCAACGCCTACAAGGTAGATATCCTCGTTAACTTTACGTCCTGCTGCCTCGATTGCCTGTAATGCACCAAGTGCCATTGCATCGTTGTTGCAGAAGATTACTTCGATCTTGTCGCCGTACTGGTTTAAAGCGTCCTGTGCGATCTGCTGAGCCCTAGCCTGATCCCAGTCACCACGCTGTTTTAAGAGCTCCTCAACTTCCATTCCTGCGTCTGTAAGAGCCTTAACAGAGAACTCTGTTCTGTACTGAGCATCTACGTTCTCCGGGTCACCCTGGATCATGATGTAGGAAACTTTGCCATCGCTGTTGATATCACCCTTGTTTGCAGTCTCAAGGATCTCTTCGCCCTGGTATGTACCGGACTGTCTTGCGTCACATCCTACGTATGTAGCGTTAAGACCTTCAGATTCCCATCTCTCTTCTTCTGCTGCGTCCGGCTCACGGTTGATGTAAACAACCGGGATACCAGCTTCTTTACACATATCTGTGATCTCCGGTGCGGAAGAAGCCTGTACAAGGTTTAAGATCAGAACATCATATTTCTGAGTGATGAAGTTCTGAATCTGGTTTGTCTGCTCTGCCTGATCGCCCTTACCATCCTGAACGACTACGTTCTCAGCCTTGAATCCAAGGTCCTCTGTTAAGTAGCGAACTAACTCTGTTCTGTAAAGAGTCATGAAGTTATCATCGAACTTGTAGATGCTGATGCCGACTTTCTTGTCTGCTACATCTGTGGTTGCTGCTGCGGCTGCAGCTGTTGTTGCAGCTTCTTTTGCTGCCTCGGTAGCTGCTGCTGTTGTCTCTTTTGCTGCCTCAGTAGCTGCTGCTGTTGTTGCTGTTGTGGAAGAGCTTCCTCCGCATCCCGCTAAAGACAGGGCCATCATGGAAGCCAGTGCCATTGCTGTTACTTTCTTTGTCATTCTCATGTTTTGAATCCTCCCATTCAAAAAATAATTTTGACCGTTTAGGCATTTTCCCTTAACGATGAGTTCATTATAGCCTGCCTTTGTGCATTTTTCCATACTATTTTTTATGATAAATTATTAAAATTCTTTGATTCCTGTAAAAAAACCACAATTTTTTGTCATATCATGGCAGAAATCAGCTTAAATATAACAGTACAGGCATGTGCCGCCTCACACATGCCTGTAAAAAATGATGTCAGTTAGCGATGATATGCTGGGGACACCAGAAATATTTTTCCTGGGTCACCTCTTTTCCCATTGCGAGCTCCTCCGCCGTATCGAAGATTCTCTTCGCGTAGATATCCTTGCTGGACTCAACCGTCCCAAAGAGTTTTCCCTCGCGGAACGCCTCCTGACCGGCCGGTGTCCCGTCGATCCCGACAAGCTTGATCGTCCCGGCGACGATCCCCGCCCGCTCGATGGCATCAATCGCACCGATAGCCATGTCATCATTGTTGCAGAGCACAAGCTCGATTTTATTCCCATAATCCGAAAGCCACTGTTCCATGAGGGCGGAGGCCTGGTTTCTCTCCCAGTTTGCGATCCCGCCTGTGATCTTCTCGATCGGAACACCGCCGTCCTTCAGAGTCTCAATGGACCACTCCGTGCGGATCAGGGAATCCTGGTGGTTCGTCTCCCCCTCAAGGAGGACATAAGAAACAACCCCGTCCCCGTTCCGGTCAAGGGTTGACGGATTCTTCCGGTAGGCGTCCACGAGGATCTGCCCCTCCAGCACCGCGGACTCCCTTGCATCCGCCCCTACATAGTACAGTTTCTCCCAGCGGTTCATGTCCTCCGCGACCGGCTCCCGGTTGAAAAAGACAATGGGAATATCCGACTCCATGGCCTGATCGATCACGCCGGACGCGGCGGAACGGTCCACCATATTGACGCAGAGCACGTCGCAGCCAAGATCGATCATACGCTCCGCCTGGCTGTTCTGCGTGAGCTGATTTCTCTTCGCGTCCCGGACATCCAGCGTCACGCGGACCCCGGTCTCTTTTTCATATTCCTTCGCCGCCTGCTCCATGGAATTCCGGAGAGTGCCGATGAACGTGTCATCCCCGCGGTATAACAGGACACCGATCCGCAGGGACGTCTTTTTTTCCTCATGCCCTCCGGTCTTTTTCGCGTACAGCCAGGCGCTTCCCCCGAGAAGCGCCGTCGCCGCAATGGCAAGGATCAGAACATTTCCCTTTTTCATACCTGCCTCCCCCCTATTCCATCGGATATAGCATCTTTTCGAAGATCCCACTCCTTAAGATCTCCCCGTCGATATACTCCGGTGTCAATGTGATCCGTTTTTCCTTCCACTCTCCCCCAGCTGCCTGAACCGCCTTTTCAACACTTAAATAACCCTCGTCGAACCGGTTCCATGCCATCAGACCCTTGACGATCCCCCGGTCGAGCTGGTTTAAGAGCGCCGTCGTGCTCCCGATCCCGTAAAGGGCCGTCACATGCTCCCGGTACACACTGCTGCCCTCCAGGATATCCGCAAGCTCGGATAAGGCACCAACATCCATGCCGACCGCCATAAAATCACCGCTCTCCGGATATACCGTTTCCTCGATAGCCTTGCGGTATGTGTCCTCTGACTTTTTCTCGATCAGACGTACGGTAAAACCGGCGGGGTCCAGCACAGAGCGGATCCCGTCATACGCGTCAAGGTTCCCCGTGTACTCCATTCCCTCGGAGAACAGGCATACCGGCACAGCCGGATCCTCGCTCTCCGCAATCTTCTCCCCAAGCGTCCGTCCCATCTCGTAGCGGTCCACAGAGATGGAGCACGCCACCGAGCTGTTGATCGCCGTGGGACCAAGAAAGATCACCGGGCAGCCTGGCGAGATCTCATCGAGCTTCATGACCGCGAGATCCTCGCGGACCGGCGCAAGGATGATCGCATTCGCTCCGTCCTTTATTTCACGGACGATCAGTTCTTCCTGCTGTTCCTCATCGTTTTCCGCGTACAGCGTGATGAAATTGACATCCGCCTGATACTTCTTCTCCGCCATATCCATGCCCGCGCGGAAGCTCCCATAATAGTTGTCATTCACGTTGTCTATGATGACGGAGATCCGGCAGATCTCCCTCTTTTTCTCCTTGATGATCAGATCCGTGGACGACAGCAGATAGAGCGCCACAAGGAGAAGGACGCCGGCACACCAGCTGATTTTTTCTCTATTTGACATGGATCTTTTCCCCCTCTGCAGTCTCAGCGTAAGGCACCGCCCGCATGTGGATCGTCACGACCGTCCCCTCATCGAGCTCGGATTCGATGGACAGACCGTATTCCTGTCCAAAATACAGCCGGATCCGCTCATTGACGTTCCGCACCCCAATCCCGGAGCCACTTCCGGACTTCACATGCGGCTTATCCATGAACATGCCTTCCACCTGTTCCTTCGTCATCCCGAGTCCGTTGTCGGAAACCTTCATATAAAGATCCTCCCCGTCCCGGTACACCCGGATCCGGATCTCCCCATCACCGTCCATAAACTCCATTCCGTGATAGACCGCATTCTCCACGAGCGGCTGAAGGATCAGCTTCACGCTCGCGAGTTCCATGACATCCTCATCCGCCTCAATCTCATAAGTAAAACGATTCTTAAACCGCATGTGCTGGATCATCAGATAGTTTCTCACATGTTCCAGCTCATCCCGAACGGGAATAATGCTCTTCCCACGGCTTAAGCTGATCCGGAAGAATCTGGCGAGCGCCGTCACGACCTTCACCGCGTCCGCCTGTTTCTCATTCTCGATCATCCAGACGATGATATCGAGGGTGTTGTAAAGGAAATGCGGGTTGATCTGCGACTGTAAGACATCAAATTCATTTTTCCGCTTGGATTCATGCTC
>ERZ840371.3581-NODE-3581-length-12438-cov-2.668416_pt1 | contig 12438 bp, 7 predicted proteins | sample MGYA00519937_ERZ840371 | MGnify/ENA primary metagenome ERZ840371 (study PRJEB31850, sample SAMEA3708873) | human gut metagenome | biome: human gut; feature: human-associated habitat; material: faeces | place: China | collected 2014 ... | reverse complement strand
TCCAAGCTCGATATTCTGATTGACGATACGCCCGGCACCACGGTGACCGAGATTCGCGCCAAGAGCCGCCGCATGCTCCACAACAAGGAGAAGGCCATCATCATCCTGGACTACCTGCAGCTGGTGAGTCCTCCGCCGGGACGCCGCTCCGAGAGTCGTACCGTCGAGGTCTCCGAGATGTCGCGTGGTCTGAAGATCATGGCCAAGGAACTCAAGATCCCGCTCATCGCGCTGTCGCAGCTCTCGCGTCAGGTCGAATCCCGTACCGGCAAGCGCCCGCAGCTTTCCGACCTTCGTGAATCGGGCTCCATCGAGCAGGACGCCGATATCGTTATGTTCTTGGACCGCTCCGCCGACGAGGCCGAAGCCTCGCGCGACGATCGACCCGACGAGGGCGTTACGCGTATCGTCGTGGCCAAGAACCGTTCGGGCCCGATCGGCGACGTCGACCTGATGTTCCTGCCGGCATCCACCAAGTTCTATGAGCTTGATGGGGCACATGCCGAGGAGTAGGACAGGCGCCCGTTGCACGGGTATACTGGGAATGTTTTGTGCTTCTGCGTGCCGGCGTGGCGCGTAGACAGTCCATGAATGTAAGGAGTAAACATGCCGTCAACCGTTTTGGTCGGTGCCCAGTGGGGCGATGAGGGCAAGGGTAAGATCTGCGACCTGGTCGCCGGCGACTTCGATGCCGTCGTGCGCTACTCGGGCGGCAACAACGCCGGCCACACCATCGTCGTCAACGGCAAGAAGTACGGCCTGCACCAGGTGCCCTCCGGCATCATGTATTCCGACCATGTGTCGGTGATCGGTAACGGCTGCGTCGTCAACCCCAAGGTTGTCCTTGAGGAGATCGACATGTTTGAGGCCGACGGCATCACCACCAAGAACCTCAAGATTAGCGGCAACGCGCATGTCATCATGCCGTACCACATCGACCTGGATGGCGCCTTTGAGCAGAAGCTCGGCAAGAAGAACATCGGTACCACCAAGCGCGGTATCGGTCCGTGCTATCAGGACAAGATGGCCCGCATTGGCCTGCGCATGCAGGATATGCTGGACGAGGCGCTGTTCCGCGACAAGCTGGAGACCGCTCTCGCCCGCGTGAACCCCGAGCTTGAGCTCATCTACAACCTGCCCACCTACACCGTGGACCAGATTTGCGACGAGTACCTGCCCATGGCCGAGCGCCTGCGTCCCTACATCACCGAGACGAGCCTGCTGCTCAACAACATGATCGATGAGGGCAAGGACCTGCTGTTTGAGGGCGCCCAGGCGACGTTGCTCGACATCGACCACGGCACCTATCCGTACGTGACGTCTTCCAACTGCACCGCCGGCGGCGCCATCACCGGCTCCGGCGTGGGCATGAAGAACGTCGACCGCGTGCTGGGCGTCATGAAGGCCTATATCACCCGCGTCGGTTCGGGCCCCATGCCCACCGAGCTTTCCTATGAGTCCGAGGCCGGTCACACGCTGACCGAGGAGGGCTATGAGTACGGTGTGACCACCGGTCGCCGTCGTCGCTGCGGCTGGTTCGACGGCCCCATCGCCAACTACGCCTCACGCGTCAACGGCCTCACCGATATCGCCCTGACTAAGCTCGACGTGCTTTCGGCCTTCGACACCATCAAGGTGTGCGTGGCCTACGACGTCGATGGCGAGCGCTACACCAGCGTGCCCGAGCATCAGGTGCGCTTTGAGCATGCCAAGCCCATCTACGAGGAGCTCCCCGGCTGGAAGTGCGACATCACCGGTTGCCGCAGCTTTGATGAGCTGCCGCAGGAGGCTCAGGACTACGTGGCGTTTATCGAGGATCTGGCACACACCCGCGTGACGTTCATTGGCGTCGGCGCCGGTCGCGAGCAGATCATCAACCGATTCTGGAAGTAATCGGGACTATTTGGTTATTGCGATATACCCCTTTGCAGCCCAAGCGGGCGGCCGAGGGGTATATTTGCTTGCAAAGGGCTCGCGCGGAGCGGGCCATTCATCCATAGAGGAGGCACCCTTGAAGGCGGACACTCAAACCATCGACATCCTGTTGTTGGGCAGCGGCGGCCGTGAGCATGCTTTGGCAGCTAAGCTCGCAGCATCACCGCGCGCCGGCAAGCTCTACATCGCGCCGGGCAACGGCGGCACCGCGAGCTGCGGCGAGAACGTTGTTCTCGACGACTGCGATCCTGCGGCCGTGGCGGCGTTTGCGCAGAGCCACGGATGCGGACTCGTGGTAATTGGCCCCGAGGCTCCGCTCGTGGCGGGCGTGGCCGACGCCGTGCGCGCGGTGGGTATTCCCTGCTTTGGCCCGGGTGCCGAGGGCGCCCAGATGGAGGGCTCTAAGCTGTTCTCCAAGCAGCTCATGGAGCGCGCGGGCATTCCGACGGCAGCCTACGGCTCATTTACCGACGAGGCTTCGGCTCTTGCTTATGTGCGTGAGCAGGGCGCTCCGCTGGTCGTCAAGGCCGACGGCCTTGCCGCGGGCAAGGGCGTTATCGTGGCGACCGAACTTGAGCAGGCCGAGGAGGCCGTGCGCGAGTGCTTTGGCGGCACCTTTGGCGATGCCGGCAACACCGTGGTTATCGAGGAGATGCTGACCGGCCCCGAGTGCTCGCTTTTGGCCTTTACCGACGGCAAGACCGTGCGCCCCATGGCCACCTCGCAGGACCACAAGCGCGCGCTCGAGGGCGACAAGGGCCCCAACACCGGCGGCATGGGTGTCTACAGCCCGGTGCCCATCGTGACCGACGAGGAGCACGCCACCATGGTGAAGGTCATGGAGCAGACCGTTGCCGAGCTTGCTGCCGAGGGCATCGACTACCGCGGCTGCCTGTACGGCGGCTTTATGCTCACGCCCGCCGGCCCCAAGGTGCTGGAGTTCAATGCCCGCTTTGGCGACCCCGAGACGCAGGTCGTGCTGCCGCGCCTTAAGAACGACCTGGTTGAGGTCATGCTGGCCTGCGCCAACTGTGAGCTCGATCAGATTGAGCTCGACTGGCGCGACGAGTGGGCCGTGGCCGTTGTCCTGACGAGCGCGGGCTATCCCGGCAGCTACGAGAGGGGCAAGGTCATCGCCGGTATCACCGATGCCGAGGCCATGGAGAACGTGACCGTGTACCACGCGGGCACTGCTGTGGTGAACGGCCAGCTCTTGACCAATGGTGGTCGCGTGCTTGCCGTGACCGCTCTGGGCGACACGTTCGAGAACGCTCGCAACCTTGCCTACGAGGCCTGCGAGAAGATTGATTTTGAGGGTAAGACCCTGCGTCACGACATCGGCCTGCGCGCGCTGCGCGGCCGCGACGCCTGGGATGCCTAAAGTCCGAGAGGAATGAGACGGATGGACGAAAAGAACGAAGAGCTCGTGGATGCGCAGATCGTCGAGGAGGACAGCCGCGTGTATGGGCACGCCGAGGGCGAACCTGGTGGCGAGGTCGCTGACGAGCCGGCGCTGGTGCTGGGCGACGATGACCCGCACGATGCCGAGCTGCACGAGAAGATTCTTTCGGAGGAGTGCGCCTGGAAGGGCAAGATCCTCGACGTCCACCGTCTTGAGGTTGAGCTGCCCAACGGTCGCCGCAGCGCCCGCGATATCGTTCGCCATCCGGGTGCGGCGGCCGTTGTGGCGCTGACCGAGAGTGGCAAGATCGTACTGGTGCGTCAGTACCGCACCGCCATCGACCGCGTGACGGTCGAGATTCCCGCCGGCAAGCTCGATTCAGGTGAGGACCCGCTCGATTGCGCCAAGCGCGAACTGCATGAGGAGACGGGCTTTAGGGCTGGTCGTATTCGCTTTTTGACGTCGATTGTCACGTCCTGCGGTTTTTGCGATGAGATCATCCGCATCTACTTGGCTACCAAGCTCGAGTTTGATGCGCCCAACCCCGATGATGACGAGTTTGTCAACGTGGACCTGGTGCCGCTGCACGAGCTGATCGACGCCGTGCTCGACGGCAAGATCGAAGACGCCAAGACCGTCGTAGGCGCGCTTGCCTGCGACAGCATCGCGCACCGCTTGGGTGGGGCCGAGCTCTAGGTTACGCGGTTTTACCAAACCGCGTAACGAGTCGACGCTGCAAACGCCCCTAAGCGGCAATCTGCCTTTCAATCGTCGCTCGCGTACCGAAGTACGCGTCGCTCCTCTTTCAAGGCACCTTGCTCGCTTAGGGACGTTTTCGCTGACGCTGCCAGAACATCGGCGTTATGCTTGTTGGGACGCTTTGTTTTCAGCCTGACCGGTTCAACCGGATTTCTCACGCTATTTATTTCTCTTCGAGGATTGCATGTTTAAAAGGTTTCTCTCGTATTACGAGCCCCAGACGGGGCTTTTTGTTGCCGATACTGTTTGTGCTCTGGTGCTTGCTGCCATTGACCTTGCGTTTCCTATTATTCTGCGCAATCTGACCGGCGGGTTGTTTACCCAGGGTCAGGCTGCCATTATGCAGGCGCTCGGTATGATTGCGGTGGGACTGGTGCTGATGTATGCCATCCGCTGCGCCTGCCGCTACTTTGTGAGCTACTGGGGCCATGTGATGGGCGCGCGCATGGAGTCCAAGATGCGCGAGGACCTGTTCGATCAGTACGAGCGCTTTAGCTTTGCATACTTCGATCGCAACAGCTCGGGCGACATGATGAGCCGCGTGGTCAACGACCTGTTCGATATCTGCGAGGCGGCGCACCATGTGCCCGAGTGGATCATCATCTGCGGCATCGAGATTATCGGCTCGTTTGTGATCCTCTTTACCATCGCCCCGGTGCTGGCGCTTGCCATGGCTGTGGTGACAGCAGCGTTTGCGGTCATCATGTTTTGGCAGAACATGCGCATGCGCGAGGTCTTTAGCGACAATCGCAAAAAAATCAGCGGCATCAATGCGCAGCTGCAGGATTCGCTGGCGGGCATGCGCGTGGTCAAGAGCTTTGCCAATGAGGAGACCGAGCGCTCTAAGTTCCGCGCCTCCAACAATCGCTACCTTTCGTCCAAGGAAAACATGTATCACGCCATGGGCGTCTATACTGCGACGTATGGCCTGCTCTCGGGTGTGCTCTATGTGATCGTGGTACTGCTGGGCGGCTGGCTGGTCGCCCAGGGACAGCTGCAGGCGGTCGATATGGCGACCTTTGCACTCTATATTTCGCTGTTCTGCACGCCGCTCGAGACGCTCGTCAATTCGGCCGAAACGTATCAGAAGGCTATCGCCGGCTTTAAGCGTATGGACGAGGTGCTCTCGACCGTGCCGGATATCCAGGACAAGCCGGGCGCCACGGATCTGCAGGTGACTGCCGGCGCCGTGGAATATCACGACGTGTGCTTTAACTACGAGGACGTTGAGCTGGGCGAGGGCGATGCCGAAGAGCGTCCCGTTATCGACCATATGAATCTATCCATCAAGCCCGGGCAGACCATCGCTTTGGTTGGCCCTTCGGGCGGTGGCAAGTCCACGACCTGTTCGCTGCTGCCGCGCTTTTATGACGTGGCTGCCGGATCCATTAGCATCGACGGCCAGGACGTGCGCGATGTGACGCAGCAGAGCCTGCGTCGCGCCATCGGCCTGGTGCAGCAGGATGTCTATCTGTTTGACGGCACGATTGGCGAGAACATCGCCTACGGCAAGCCGGGCGCTACGGCAGGAGAGATCGCCGAGGCCGCCCGTCGCGCCAACATCGATGCCTTTATCGAGTCGCTTCCACAGGGTTATGACACGGTCGTGGGCGAGCGCGGCAGCCGTCTTTCGGGCGGACAGAAGCAGCGTGTTGCCATCGCGCGAGTGTTTCTCAAGAACCCCAAGATCCTTATTTTGGATGAGGCGACGAGTGCTTTGGATAACGAGAGCGAGGAGGCGGTGCAGGAGTCGCTCGAAGAGCTGGCACGCGGCCGCACCACGATTATCATCGCCCACCGTCTTTCGACCATTAAGCATGCCGATGAGATCGCGACCGTTGAGCATGGTCGCGTTGTGGAGCGTGGCACGCACGAGGAGCTTCTCGCCCGTGGCGGCACTTATGCCCGTTACTATCGAATGCAGTTCGAAGGTGCGCGTGCGCACGAGCTCGACTGATTGATATGACAGGAAGTTTATGGCTGACAAGAACCCTTTGACTCCGGAAGAAGTGACGGAGTTATTCTCCGAAATCGATGCATCCGGTGTCTTGGATCCCACGCTTGCCAAAAAGCGCACCGAGCGCATGCGTGAGAAGGAGGCTGCGGCCAAGCGCGGTGACAAAGCGGCGCTAGCGCAGCTGCGCAGCGAGGACCGCGCGAGCCAGGCAAAACATATCGACCCGCTGTCCGAGGACGACCCTTCGGGCTCGCAGGTGAGCCATACCATTACGAAGACTGCCATGGCCGTGGTCATTGGCATCTTGGTGCTGATTGTGGGCATGCAGATTGGCTACGGCGTGATGCGACGCCTGAACACCGCCAACCTGTCCGAGAGCGTTTCGGTGGATACCGTTTCGACGGCGCTGAAGGGCGGCCTTGAGTGGGGCAACGGCTTTACGCAGTTCCCGCTCGACTTTACCGTCGATGAAGCTGATGAGCGTACGGGCACGGTCGAGGTGACGGTGTTGGACACATCGTCTGCCAACGAGCTCGAGCTGCTGTCCAACGGGCAGATTCAGGCCGCTGCGCTTGCGACCAACGCGCTGCTCAACGATAAGATCGACCGCGTGGTGTATAACGTTCACGCCTATATCGACGAGGATAGCAACATTCAGCACGATTCCTTCTTTGGCATGTTTCCCGCGCGGGGTCATCAGAGCGCCATTTTGACGTTTGTGTGGACCAAGAGCTCATCCAACGCCACGAGTATCGACTGGAAGATGCGCATCGTAAGCATGGACGACACCATTGCCGAGCGCATTCAAAAACAGGTGAACTCGGTTTCGTCGCTGATCGAGGACCCGGTGGTGAGCCAGACCAAGATTGACGAGGAAAAGGCCGAACGTGACCTGGAGCATCGTCTGCATGGCCGCGAGATTTTCCGCGGCGGCAAGCCCGATCGCTCACCGTCCGATCTGCTGGAACAGGACAAGCAAAAGTAAGAGGCCATTATCCCGCGTGAGCCACAAGCCCACGCGGGATAATTTTTCTGGGACGGGGATTAAATAATCATTATGCATAGAAAGTCATAATTATCATTTCGTAAACATTTCGATGAAATTAACGCCATGAGGCATGCTTGCGGTTACAATACCGCGAGGCCTAACTACACACCTTTAAGCCGGTCCTGTGAGACCGGGAAGGAGAATTATGGCGAACAACCATACCGCGGGCGCTGCCGCCCGCACCTTCGCGCCCAGCGAGCTTTGCCAGCGTATGCTGGCCAAAACCAGCAAGGGCACCTGCGGTCCCTGTATCCTGTATCTTGAGGATGGGACCATTTTTTATGGACGTGCATGCGGCGCCGAGGGCACCGCGACCGGCGAAGTCTGCTTCAACACCTCGCTCGAGGGCTACTTTGAGGTCATGACCGACCCGAGTTATGCCGGCCAAATTGTAACCATGACCTATCCGCAGATCGGCAATTACGGTATCGACGAGACCGATGTCCAGTCGGCCTTCCCCGGCGACGCCGTGCGCCCTGCGAGCGCTCCGGCTATGCGCGGCATGATCGTTCGCGATATGTGCGCCACGCCTTCTAACTGGCGCTCGGCCGTCAGCGTGCCGGAGTACCTGCGCGCTCACGGCATCGTCGCTATCGAGGGTATCGACACCCGCGCTCTGGTGCGCCATCTGCGCGACAATGGTTCCAAGATGGGCATTATCTCGACCGAGATCTTCGACGTCGACGAGCTCGCCGAGCGCTTGTCCGCTGCGCCCACGCTGGTAGGCGAGAACCTGGTCAAGACCGTAAGTTGCCCCGCGCCTCACGAGTTTGTGGCCGCCGACCTGCCTGCCACGCATGACTTTGCGCTTGCGGCTGCCGCTCCTGCCCGTCACAAAGTGGTCGCCTACGACTGCGGTGTGAAGCGCGGCATTCTGGAGGGGCTGGTCCGCGCCGGCTGCGACCTTACCGTCGTGCCGTGGGATACTCCCGCCCAGCAGGTGCTCGAGATGAATCCCGATGGCGTCTTTTTGTCCAACGGCCCCGGCGACCCCGACGCCGTGGTGGAGACCTACGAGCAGGTGCAGCAGCTGATCGGCAAGGTGCCGGTCTTTGGTATTTGCCTAGGTCACCAGATGATCAGCTTGGCCTGCGGCGCCCAAATGGAAAAGCTTAAATTCGGTCACCGTGGCGGTAACCAGCCGGTTATGAATCTGGTGAGCCGTCGCGTGGAGATCACCGCGCAAAACCACGGCTTTGGCCTGCTGTTCCCCAGTCTGGGCAAACTGATTCCGGAGCTTTCCTGCGGCGAAACCGAGCATGCGGCCGATGGCGACCTGCGCGCCTGGGTGCGCCGCGGTATCGCGCCGGTCGTGATGAACGAGCGCTTTGGCCGCATTCGCCTGACACATGTGAACCTCAACGACGGCACCGCCGAGGGCATAGCCTTCCTGGATATCCCCGCCTTCTCGGTGCAGTACCACCCGGAGGCTTCGCCCGGCCCCACCGATGCCCACTATCTCTTTACCGCCTTTACGCGACTCATGGACGGCGAGGAGAACTACCTGGACATCGACACCGCGAAGGACCGCCTCGCCGGCTGGAATTTCGCCGATGGTGGTTCCGCCGCGACCAAGAACGAGGAGAACTAACATGCCTAAACGTACTGACATCAAGCGCATCCTCGTTATTGGTTCGGGCCCTATCGTCATTGGCCAGGCCTGTGAGTTCGACTACTCCGGCGCACAGGCCTGCAAGGTGCTCAAGGAGGATGGCTTTGAGGTCATCCTGGTCAACTCCAATCCGGCGACCATCATGACCGACCCGGGTCTTGCCGACCGCACCTATGTCGAGCCCATCACCGCCGAGTTTATCGAGCGCGTAATCAAGAAAGAGCGCCCGGACGCGCTGCTGCCCACGCTGGGCGGCCAGACCGGTCTGAACGCCGCCGTCGAGCTGGCAAAGGACGGCACGCTCGACAAGTACGGCGTCGAGATGATCGGCTGCGACCTGGCCGCTATCGAGCGCGGCGAGGACCGCAAACTCTTTAACGAGGCCATGGCCGAGATCGGCCTGGAGGTTGCGCGCTCGGGCTATGCCTACAGCGTGGCCGACGCCGAGGCTATCGCCGAGCGCGTGGGATATCCCTGCGTACTGCGCCCGAGCTTTACCCTCGGTGGCGCCGGCGGCGGCATCGCGCATACCCACGAGGAGCTCGTCTCCATCGTGAGCCAGGGCCTTGAGCTCTCGCCTGCCCATGAGGTGCTGGTCGAGGAGTCCATCGAGGGTTGGAAAGAGTATGAGATGGAGGTCATGCGTGACCACGCCGGCAACGGCATCATCGTGTGCTCCATCGAGAACCTCGACCCCATGGGCGTGCATACCGGCGACTCCATCACCGTGGCGCCGGCGCAGACCCTCTCCGACCTGGAGTATCAGCGCATGCGTGTCGCCTCGCTCGCCATCTTGGAGAAGATCGGCGTCGAGACCGGCGGCTCCAACGTGCAGTTTGCCGTGAACCCCCAGACCGGCCGCCTGATCGTCATCGAGATGAACCCGCGCGTGAGCCGTTCGTCCGCGCTGGCCTCCAAGGCCACGGGTTTCCCCATCGCCAAGGCCGCCGCTCGCCTGGCCGTGGGCTACACGCTCGACGAGATCGTCAACGACATCACCAAGGCCACGCCCGCCTGCTTTGAGCCCACGATCGACTACTGCGTGGTCAAGGTGCCGCGCTTTGCCTTTGAGAAGTTCAAGGGCACCGACCCCACGCTCACCACGCGCATGAAGGCCGTGGGCGAGATTATGGCGATCGGCCGCACCTTTGAGGAGGCCTTTGGCAAGGCTATGCGCTCGCTGGAGGATGGACACCAGGGCATTTGCGCTGGCGGCAAGGAGGGTGCCGATAAACTGAGCGACGATGAACTCGCCCAGGCCGTGGGTACCCCGACCGAGCACCGCATCTTCTTTGTGGTCGAGGCCCTGCGCCGCGGCTGGGATGTTGCGCGCATCCACGCCATTTGCGGTATCGATCCGTGGTATCTCAATCGCATCAACGATATGGTGCAGGTCCAGGAGAGCATCCGCGGCCTGCGTGTGGAGGATATCGACGCCGACGCGATGCGCCTGCTCAAGCAGTACGGCACGAGCGACGCCGAGATCGCCGCGCTGACCGGCTCGGACGAGCGCTTTGTTCGCGCTTATCGCAAGGGCCTGGGCGTGGTTCCCAGCATGAAGACGGTCGATACCTGCGCCGCCGAGTTCTCGAGCGCCACGGAGTACCATTACAAGACGTACGAGAACATCTACCGCACGAGCCCGGATGCCAAGAAGTGCGTGGCTCCCGACGAGACCACGCCGGCGGACAAGCCCAAGGCGATGATCCTGGGCGCCGGTCCCAACCGCATTGGCCAGGGTATCGAGTTCGATTACTGTTGCGTGCACGCGAGCTACGCGCTGGCGGCCCGCGGCTTCGAGACCATCATGGTCAACTGCAATCCCGAGACCGTCTCGACCGACTATGACACGTCCGACCGCCTGTACTTTGAGCCGCTCACCTACGAGGACGTCATGGACGTTATCGATGTTGAGCGCCCCGACGGCGTCGTGGTGACGCTCGGCGGCCAGACTCCGCTTAAGCTGGCGCGCATGCTCGAGGAGAGCGGCGTGAACATCATGGGCACCAAGCCCGATGCCATCGACTTTGCCGAGGACCGCGAGCGCTTTGCCGCCCTGCTCGACAAGCTGGGCATTATGTATCCGCCGGCGGGCCAGGCAACCTCGTTTGAGGAGGCCGAGGCCGTGGCCGCGCATATTGGCTACCCGCTGCTGGTGCGTCCGAGCTACGTGCTGGGCGGCCGCGGCATGATGATCGCCTACGATGCCGAGCATCTGCGCGATTACATGGCCGAGGCTGCGCGCATTAGCCCCGACTACCCGGTGTATCTGGATCGCTTCCTGGAGGGTGCGATCGAGTCCGATGTCGACGCCCTGTGCGATGGCGAAGAGGTCTACATCGGCGGCATTCTGGAGCATATCGAGGAGGCCGGTATTCACTCCGGCGACTCTGCGACCTGCATCCCGCCGTTCAGCTTTAGCGAGAGCCTGCAGGCAAAGCTCCGCGAGACCACGCGCCGCATCGCGATGGCGCTGGGCGTACGCGGCCTGGTCAATGTGCAGTATGCCATCAAGGGCGAGACCGTCTACGTGATCGAGGCAAACCCGCGCGCGAGCCGCACTGTGCCGTTTATCTCCAAGGCCACCGGCGTGCCGCTGCCTTACATGGCCACCCAGGTCATGCTGGGCAAGACCCTGGACGAGCTGGATCCCTGGAGCATGCGCCGCGGCGGCTTCACCTGCGTCAAGGAAGCCGTGCTTCCCTTCCAGCGCTTCCCCGGCGTGGACATCATCCTCGGACCCGAGATGCACTCCACCGGCGAAGTCATGGGCATGGGCAGCGACTTCCCCGAAGCCTACTACAAGAGCCAGCTGGCCTCCGGTCAGGATCTGCCGCAGGGCGGCAATGTCTTCATCTCGGTCAATGACCGCGACAAGCCCATCCTGCCCGAAGTGGCGGCCATGTTCGCCGACCTGGGCTTCCACCTGCTGGCCACGCGCGGCACGGCCCGCTACCTGCGCGAGCGCGGTCTGGAAGTGGAAGAAGTGCTCAAGGTCTACGAAGGCCGTCCCAATATCGTGGACCGCATGATCAACGGCGACGTGGCCCTGGTCATCAATACGGCCTCGGGCAAGAACACGGCCCGCGACTCCAAGTCCATCCGTCATACGGCCGTGAGCTACGGCGTGCCTTACTGCACCACCGTGGCCGGTGCCAAGGCCTCGGCCATCGCCATCGGCAAGCGCCGCGAAGACACGCATGTGGAAAGCCTGCAGGAATACTACGCGCGGGAAGCGCGGGGGTAAGATATGAAAGCATTACTGGTACTTGAAGACGGTTTCTGCCTTCAGGGCAAATCCTTTACCGGCGATTTCGAAACCGGTGGGGAAGTGATTTTCAATACAGGCATGACCGGCTATCAGGAAGTGCTCACCGACCCCTCCTATTACGGGCAGATGGTGTGCATGACCTATCCGCTCATCGGCAACTACGGCATCACCGCCGAAGACATGGAATCCGGCCGCGTGCACATGCGCGCCCTGCTGGTCAAGGAATGCTGCAAGGAGCCCTCCAACTGGCGTTCCAAGGAATCCCTGCCGGACTTCCTCAAGCGCTGGAACGTGCCCGGCATGGAAGGCCTGGACACCCGCGCCCTGACGCGCCACCTGCGCATCAACGGCGCCATGCGCGGCATCATCTCCACCCGTGATCTGGATGTGGAGAGCCTGCGCGCCAAGGCCTGCGCCCTGCCCAGCATGGAAGGCCAGAACCTGGTGCCCTTCG
>ERZ840371.3579-NODE-3579-length-12445-cov-4.593705_pt1 | contig 12445 bp, 6 predicted proteins | sample MGYA00519937_ERZ840371 | MGnify/ENA primary metagenome ERZ840371 (study PRJEB31850, sample SAMEA3708873) | human gut metagenome | biome: human gut; feature: human-associated habitat; material: faeces | place: China | collected 2014 ... | reverse complement strand
GTCGGTTTGTCGGAATCAGCTGTCTTCAAGCCGAAAATAATAGCCACGTCGCCGTTGGCAACACCGAGACCGGAGTCGTTTTGACGAACAATGATGACCTTGCCGTTGTACATGTCATCGGCGGATGGGACTTTAAATGCCGATTTAACAAAATCTTCGCAAAAGTCATTGACGGCGTTGACGCCTGTGGGACCTTCACGCTGTGCGCATAAGGGCCGGAAGGTACTCAACTCGTTCCAAACCTCTTCAAGAGCTTGTTGTACATCACTAGGAAGGTTTTCGAAGCTGGCTGATCTGGGATCTACTTCGTTTTTATCATTCGAAGTTAAAGTCAGGTTTAAGTTCTGGACTGCTTTGCAGTAGGTATCGAGTTTTTCTTCTAACCAATTCTGAGCCCGCAGAGGAAGATTTCTTCCTGCAGATTTGAAAAACACGCCGGTATCCTTAAATCCTTCGAAGGGACGATCGTCCGTATATTCAACTTGCGAAATAAAGCTGGAAAGGTCGGGATCTTTCTTTTCTTCGAGCGCGAGCATGCACTGAGCTAACCTGCCGATAGCGGATTTGTCATTGAAGCGAATACTCTCTTTTAATTCAACGATGTGCCCTTTTAAAACTCCTGAATTATCAGAGATATCCGCAAATACCGAACCCGGCCCGACGGCTGCCAGCTGATGCTTGTCGCCTAAGAACACTGTTTGAGTTCTGGCCGGGTCAATTGCTCTGACAAGCTTCAAAGCCAAGGCCGAGTCAATCATTGAACTCTCATCCACGATTAGCAAATCTGCTTCAATCGGATTATCCGCAGACGGCCGTTTTCCGTTGGATAAATCCGTAACCAGTAATTTATGGATCGTTAAAGAGGTCAGCATGTCTTCGGCAAGAGCTTTGCGAACCTCGGGATAGTAAGGAGCAGAGGTTGGACCGGCATCCGCCTGATTTTTTACGGATTCAAGGAGGCGGCTTGTGGCTTTCCCGGTTGGTGCGCACATTTGAATGATGCCCTTCGGATGAATCTCCAAAAAGGCTTCGATGAACTTCACAACGGTAGTTGTTTTGCCGGTACCGGGACCGCCGCAAATGACGGAGAATTTTTCCGAAACCGCAAGTTCGGCTGCTTTCAGCTGTAGGGGATTTAAAGAGTAGGTTTTCTTGTCGCCCTTTTCTCGTGCATTCTTTAACGTCTGTTCTAGCTGTCCCAAGGCCTCTTTTACCTCGTTGACTTCGCTGGCGCTTGCAGAGCACATACCGTGAATTCCCGCAGCCAAACGGCTTTCAGAGCAAAAGTTGCGGCGGGAATAAATTCTCAGCTTTTTCGGTTCGCTTACGTCAAGAATAAAGGGCGTCGGAGCGACAGAAAGGTTGTTGGGTTCATCAGCAATTTTGCTGCTGCCGTCTGTTAGCAGCTCTGCTTCCCTAAGCAGCTCCACGTATCCTTTATTTTGCGGCGTTGCATCAAGCTCGACACATAAACCTCCGAGGTGTTCTGCTTGTCCGAGATGCAGCATGAAAAACGCCAGCGCATTTCGCTGCTCTGCCGTCACAGTTTTTCCTCGACGAGCTAAAAGATCAAGCAGAATGGTGCCGAGGTTTTCAAATGAATTTTGGTTTTGCGAAATCATTTCACGCAGCTCCTTTAGCACGAGATTCCAGGAGTTCACGACTAAATCCGTTTTTCAGGAAGTCGTCTAAACATTCGATAAGGCCATCTTTGGGACGCTCAAAGTATGTTCCGCGCCCTTCTTTGTTGATACCGCGTAAAAAGCAGTAAATCGCGCCTCCGATGACTTTATAACCCTCACCTTCAGGCAGATTTAAACGAACCTCGAGCATTCGTTTGAGCGCAACCAGGTAAAGCGTCAACTGGAGCTCATAGTGATTGTTTTTCATCAAGGCGTCTACGGCTTCTGGCGTGTACAGCTCGGGAGCATTATTGCGGTAATCAATTTTGTTCGTCTTCCAGTCGATGACCCAATATTTGCCGTCTGCGGCAAATGCTAAGTCGATGGAGCCCGTGAGGTATCCGCGCATATCGAGTTCCGATAAATGGAAGTCTTTATAACGAGAATCAAAGGCTGTTAGTGTTTCAGCCAAAAGACTCGCCGTCAGACGTTCTCTGCCCTTTATTGGAGCTCCGACGGAAAGCATGAATTTCAATTCCGGACGGCAATCTTTAAGATTTTTAAAAAGCTGAGCGAGGTGGAAGCCCGGCGCGGAGGGCAGAATCTTTGCTTCGAATAAATTTTCGAAGAACTCTTCCGTTTTGGTCTCGATTTCGGCCTTTCGTTCTTCTGTTTCCGGAGCGACATACCCCTTAAAACGATCATCTAAAAATTTGTAGACTCTGAGCTTCCAATTATGAAAATTTTTGTCGAAGATCTTTTCCAATAATTCATGGACTTTCGTGCCGAATTCGGCAGCGCTCTGAGAACCTTTGAGAACCTCCAAAATATCCTCTTCTTTCGATGCTGCGACAGGTTCCTCTGATTCTGAAGCTTCTGTTTCATCAGTGATGACGGCAGAATCCTGTGCCTCCATGGTTCTCAATAGGCTTGTGAAACTAGAGGAAATCCAGGAACGATTTTGTCTGTCACCGCGACCGGCTCTGAGATCAAGATGTTCGATCTGTTCTCTAATGGAGACTTCGAAGTCACTAAATTTGCCGGGTTCGAAGTCAAAACGAATATCAAAAGGAGAGTAAGCATTCAAGGCTTTTTCAGAGAGCATGAGAGGATGTGCGTTGTTTTTGTTGTGCTCGGATATTCCTTCAAGCAGGGCTTTTCTCACTTCCCTTGCCGACGCTTCCTTCGGGCTCAAAGCTTCCCGCAGCCGGTTCAGCCCGTTAATTATGGCCATTCCTCCTGACGTTTCTCCGCTGATAGCCTGCGCAAGCGGATATTTTCCGCCGACGCTTCCGTGCGGCGCCCCTGATTTAGTCTTCTTAAAGAAATAAGGCAGGACCACTCTTGCTGTTGCCCGCGTCATAGCGACATATAACAATCTCATTGACTCTTCATAAGATTTCGCAACAAAGTCGTCGGGAGCCTTTTGTTCGGTTTCATAGAAGGTAATGACACCTGTTGCATCGTCTCTAAATTCTTGACTCTTGGAAAAGCTTATTGGCCGATCAAGGTAGTAAACAACCGGGTATTGAAGTCCTTTACTGCTGTGAATGGTCTCTACCCGAACCACATCGGAATCGGTTTCACGTCTCAGGGTATAGCTGTCGTTGTTCTTTTTTTGTTCTTGTTTTAACCAGCGCAGCAGCCCCTGCAGATTATCTATGGTGTTGTGCTGCTGATGCAGAAGCTCCAAGATGTGCTGATAGTTCGTGAGGGCGCGTTCTCCGCCGTATTGCAGTAAACGCTCTTCGGTTTTGGCGCCGGCGAAAAGGTTAGAGACTGCAGCGATGATTCCTCTCTTTTCGTAGATTTTCGCTGAATTCTCCAATAGCAAGCGTGCCTGGGCAGAGGCCGCATCGTTGTTTAGTAAGTCATTCAACGAGTCGCCGAAAATTCGGGTTGCCTGAGCCGCTGCCACAAGACGCGTATCTCTCGGATCGTACATAGCCTCCAGAACGCTCTTGAGTTCGTGCGCTTCTTTAGAACATAAGACGTTTTCATTCGAGGAGCGAAGAGTTCGAATGCCTCGCTTGCGCAACTGCTCAATAACTTTGTCAGCATGGAAGCGCTTTGCGACCAATATGGCGATGTCACTGGGCCTCAGTCTCCGGCCTTCATAGAGAACGTTTTCCTTTAGTAAGGATTCGATTTCCTCTGCGATGGCAATAGCCTCCATATCGCGAAGAGCCTCTGCATTGGACAAGGCCTTAGTGTCGGCGTTAGACCAGAAAGCGAAAGAGGGGAGGGGTTCGAGTTTACCGTTTTTCTCTAGGAGGAGCGGTAGTTTTTTCTTATTAAACTGCACCGGCGAATAGGTCAGAGCCTGATTCAAAAAGCCGCCGTCGGGCCCTTTTCCTTCCGGATTGAAGTATTCATTAACTCCGGCGATGATTCCCGGCGTTGAACGATAATTCTTCACTAACTGGTAAAGGTTGTTGATTTCATTTTTGGCTAACAGATACGTTTCGAGACTGGCATTCCTGAAGCGATAAATAGACTGTTTCGGGTCGCCGACAAAGATGACGGGTTTAGAGCCTTCCGGATCATCTAAGAACAGATGTTTGAAAATAGAGTATTGAATCGGGTCCGTATCCTGAAATTCGTCAATTAATGCAGCGCCATAAAGATTTTGAATGGCTTTGGTGAATTCCGGATCTTTAACAATGCGTTCTTCTGCTTCAATCAGCAGGTCATCGAACGTAAATAGACGCTCATCTTTCTTGTTTTTTTCGTAGAGAGTTGTTGCCTGATCAATAAAAGTATTAAAAAACTGATTGGTTTCTTCTTCAGGCTCATGCTCGGAGTCTTTCATCAGCTTCATTTGCTGAGTGAGGGGCTTAGTTCTGCTCAGGCCGGCAGCAGTCGATAGGATGTCTGCCCATGGAATGTCGCGAGCTAGAGATAGTTGTTCCGTAGGGCAGGTTGGATAAGCCTTGGGAAGATTTGTACGAAGAAAAGTAGTTAACGCTTTATCTTTCGCATCTGAATCATCGCCGATCTCAAAGTCGTAGTTCCCTTTTGAAGAAAAGACAAAGTCTTGCAGGATTCGCTGGCAAAATCCGTGAATAGTAAAAATGGCAGCGTCGTCAATCTTATTGAGCGCCGTTTGCAGTTTTTCAAGAATTTCTGCCGAACAATATTTCTTTTCTTCCCAGCTATCCAGCAGATCGTTGAAGCTGCCGTTCTTCTTCAGTCTGATTTGTTCAATGAGTTCCGTCAGGTTGCTGCGCAAACGAGATGACAGTTCATCGGTGGCCGCATTCGTGAATGTCACAACCAAAATCCGATCCAGCTCAATCCCTTTCTCGACTAAAAGCCTGAGCAGCACCCGCATCAAGGAATACGTTTTTCCGGTGCCGGCGCTGGCTTCCAAAAGCATGTGCCCCTCAATCGGCGTTGTGGCTGCATCAAATTCTTTAAAAAGCATAAATACTCCGATTAAGGTTTAAGTTTCTCAACGAAATCAATTAGCGCTTTGATTGCTTCGGAAAGGTAGATGTCTTTCTTTTTGCCATCTCCTTTGAGGAGTTTGTAGTAATCGCTGAGTTCTTCTTTGAGAGCTGTGGATAAATCAGCCGCTTTCCGTACGTTTTCCTCTGAAACACCTTGCCAAAGCAGGGCATCATCCGAGGCATTCATTCCCAGTGCGTGCCTGCAGTGACACTCAAATAACTTCAAGAAAGCTTTAAGCGGTTCGCCGCCGTGGTTCTGAATAATCGAAGAGTAAGAAATACTGAAATGATCTGTGTCTGAACTATCGTTAAAGACAAGCAAATCGTATGGCTCTCCTGCCTCCGTCCAAATAATTTGACGCAATAGTTCACGATTTTGTTCTGATCCAGAGCAAAAAACGCCGAGCTTGACGCGCAAGGTCTCGCCTTCCGTTTTCCAAAGGAAGAGATCTGTTTTGTCCGTGAGGCGACGGACGTATGTCGATATTTCAGGCGGAACTTGATAGTCAAGCGTCGCAGAGACAGTTGTTAGAGTTTCAGTCTCCATAAATTGTTTTCTTGCGGCATATGCCTCGGTAACTTCTGAGGCTTCAAAGCTGAGAACTGCACGCCGGACGCTTTCGATGCCGTACTTAGGATTAAGGGCCAGAAGGTCGAGCGCCTCTTTGTCGGAGAAGTTGTTCTCAAGCAAAGAAAGAAATTTTCGGCTGACGGTTGAGTGCATGAGCTTGTCATCTTTGGCAGGGACGATCATTCTTTCGTCGGCTTCGAAGTCTGATGATTCAAGTTTGAGCAAGTTAGCTGTCCACTCATCGTAGGATGTCAGAAACTTTATGAGGAAATTAACCTGCAGTTCCCGAAGCTTGGAGTTCTGCATCGTTTTGGGAAGTTTCTCATCGGGAATCCCTGTGTTGGCGAACATGGATTCCTTCGCATCGGGGTTCCTGTAGGCGTGCTCGATTGATTCGAGAACGTCTTTCCGCGGGCTCTTCCAGAAAAGGTTGTTTTCCCGTTTTTCTAGGGATTTCGGTTCCTCTAAGAAATTTCTCATGGAAAAGCGATTTAAAGGAACCTTTGTAACGATGCTCTTCCATAGTTCGTCAGCCTTTTCCTGAGCAGTGCCGTCCTCCATTCCCACGCTCATGGCATGAGAAAGGAAGTAATTTTTGAAGTTATCAATGACAAGCGACGGATTATTTTTGCTTTGCGGCTTCGTTCCGATTGTGTAGGAAATCAAAAGGTTTTCCCGAGCGCTGAGAAGCGTGTCAAGGAAGACAGCGTTATTGTCCTTTCTTGCGTCTCGGTCACCGCGGCGGCGGTGATCCTTGGTCAAGTCAAATTCTTCAAACTTAGGTGTTCCCGGGAACCCGCTTTTCTCATCGAAACCCAAACAGCAAATGACCTTGTAGGGTATTCCTCTGGCAAGTGAAATGGATGCGAAGGTCATCGTTCCGGAGCTCGGTACATCGCGCTTTGTTTTGGAGAGTTCACTTCGCAGCTCGCTTAATACAACATCGAAACTGACGGTTTTTTCCGTGCCGCCGAAAGCGGCAGCCATGCCTTTGCAGACTGTCTCGATGATTTCTGAGAAGTTATAGGACTCTTCAGGATCACAGTTGTTTCCGAAGAAACGCTCTTTCATACCTAACAGAGCTTCTCTCCAGGCCTCTGCGGGGAGTGCAAATTCGGAAGCGAGCAGTTCACGACGCTGATCGGCAAGGTTCAGATAAAGTTGAGAAAGCGCTTGGAGCAAGCGGCCCGAGCCGTCGGAAACGACATTAAAACCGGCTTCCTCATCTCCTCGAATAGGAAGAACACTCTTGAAGGGCAGAGGGGAAGCTTCATCAAGGAAAAAGCCGAGAGAAAGCCGTTCCATGGCGTCCTGAAAGGACGTGTCTTCGTCAGTGAAATTCAGCGCCGCGAGCTGTTCATGATCGATTCCGACAGAGTATCCCGCAGAATAAAGCCAAGTCTGAATGACAGAGATGTCGTCTAAGGACAGGTCCCACTGCTGTTGTACGGGGAGTTTCTCCAGCCAATCAAAGAATTCTCTGGCTGAGAAATCGGACATCAAGAGTTTGCCCAAGCCCACAAACGCATCTGCAAGCGCATTCTGTTTTTCTTCGCTGAGACCGATGATCTTCCAAGGGATATAAAGATCTTTCGGCAGTGATGCCATGACGCCTTCAATGATAGGAGCTGCCTTTTCGATGTCCGGAACTACGACCAAAACATCGGAAGGTTTTAGGCCGCGTTTTTTATCTGTGAGCCAATTCTGGAGAATGTCGATGGTGGCTTCGACTTCTCGGACAAAAGAGGGCGCCTTGAGAATGCGAAGACTGACATCTTTCTCGTCAGGCTCAATGGGCAGCAGTGTGCTGTCCATTCTAAGAATGGAGTTTTGAAAGCTATGCAGAAACGACTTGGAGGGATACTCCAGATATGCGGAAGCTGTCTCGGCACTAACCTTGGTTTTTATTTCTTCTTCGGAATGGTCGAAAGTTTTTTCTGAGGTTACAAATTCCCGAGACCCCGGCTGTTTGACGAATGCCTTTTGACGGTTCTGTTTGTCTTTATCAGAGATATCCGTTTCGATTGCCGAAGCTTCTTCCTCGGAAAAAAGGAAGCTGTCCAATCGGTCAATAGCGGCTCTCGTGCTTGCTGCATTTGTCAACAGATAGTTCAGGCAGCTGTTGTCGACTTTGAAATTCTCGGACCAGTCGAACTGCGCTTTCGGAACGGACTCAAACCAGTACTCGGCGCACGGATTAAGAATGTACAGATTAAGCTCTGCAGGAGAATCTTCATAAGCTCGAATCAGAGGCAGTAAGTTAGGCGGAATCGAGAATGGCAGAAAAAGATGAATCGGAAGACTGTTCTCAACCGGTTTGTTCTTCCGGATTCGCTCAATAGTATTTTCAAGCCACCCGAAGATTTTTCCTTCGCTTTCTGCGCCGGTCTGTTCGATTAATTCTTGCCAAAGACGCTTTTGCCACAAAAAGTCAGCGTTCTTCTTCAATCGCTCTTCTTCTGCCTTTGCATTTGGTACCGGAAGCGGGTGTACCTTATGGTTGAATTTGAATTTCTCTAAAGCCCACTGTTGCAGCCAGTCAAAGCGATAGGAACCGTAAGTAATGAAAACTGTGTTCAGATGACGGGCAAATTCCAACACACCGACGGGGTTCAACGTCTGAATGTATTCATAAAGACGCTTTTCTTCTTCAGGGAAAGCCTTTTTGTTTTGCTTTTGACGCAGGATCTCGTAAAAAGTCCAGTCCATGACCTGAGATGTTTCAGCGTTGGAGAGAGACTGTCCGAGAACTTTGAACATCCAGCTGGCTACGTTAGAGAATTCAATCCCCGGAGTGGCTCCGAAGTGATCCGCGAAGAAGCGGTTGAGGTTGTCCCCGACCATCGTCGTAGGGACGATAACTTCGATTTGCTCAAAAAAGGAGGCATTCCTGTTTCGCAGGTCCTCCAGATTAAAACCGATTTTTGTGGCAAGAACCGTCCGAAGAACTTCGAACGAGTTCGAATAAAAAGTAGAAATCAAGAGAGGACCCTCCAAAAAGGGAAAGCCGACGATTTAAATTTGTTGTGAGTTGCTGAGTCAGGCTTTTTTCAGCGGCGGCACGCGCACACAGAAGGTATAGGCGTAGTCGCCGATGGCATCGAGTTTGTAGCGGGCACCGCGCAGAAGCACGTAGAAGACACCTTCCTTATCAACTAAGAAGTTGGGGTGTACTTCAAGATCGTTTTTCTGGGCATAGTTTTTAAAGTCTTCTTTGGATTCTTCGACAGTCTTACCCGGAGTTTGATAAACACCGACTAAGAAATGATCATCGAAGTAATCGTTGGGAATGTCCAAACGGTCGTAGATCGAGACGGCTTCAATGCTCTCAATGGTTCGAATCTGTTTTCCGACGAGTGTGTCGGAAACAACCTTTTCCAGTTTGCCGGGAATGGCCTGGATGTCCTGTCTCTTTCCGACGCAGACGAGCGCAACGGTAATTTCACCGTCTTCCGTGTCGCAGCTTGAAGTGTCGCGCGGGAAGCACTGCACCTGGCGGACACCGACGCACTCTAATCCCATGACAAGCAGAAACTCCTCAGGGAAATAAATCTGAGAAGCAAAAGACGGGTGCATTGTGATGGTGATTTGAGCTTTATTGTCAGGGCATGCAGAAGCTTCAAGATCTTGGACGTCGTTCCAGGTCTGACGCGCCTGTTCACTCAATACTTTGACGTTGTCTTCAAAATCGTAGGGAAGAACGGACAAGTCCAGCTGCGTCTGACGCTCAGACAGGTTGTAAGCACTAATATTGGTCGTCATCGAATAAAAACCCCAAATCTTTATGTTTTCTATCGAGCCCGAAATGGCTGTATGCGCGTGGTGTAGCCACGCGTCCCCTTGGTGTTCTCTGAACAAAGCCTTCTTTGATCAGATAAGGCTCGACCATGTCTTGAAGCGTATCAGACTCTTCGCCGACAGCGGAAGCCAGGTTTTCGATACCGACGGGACCGCCTTGGAACTTCTCAATGATCGCGAGCAGGAACTGGCAGTCGAGACTGTCTAAGCCGATTGGGTCAACTTCCAGCATCGTAAGAGCGTCTTTTGCGATCTGCTCGGACAATTGGCCTTGATGACGGACTTCAGAAAAGTCACGAATACGTCGAAGCAATCTGTTTGCGATTCGAGGCGTACCGCGGGAGCGTCTTGCGATCTCACCGGCTGCGCCTTTGTCTGCGGGCATGTTCAGCAGGTGCATGGAGCGCAGCACGATGGTGGTCAGATCCTCAGGCGAGTAATACTGAAGCTGAGCTCGAATGCCGAAACGATCCTGCAGCGGCTTGGTCAATGAGCCGGCTCGCGTAGTCGCACCGACAAGCGTGAAATGCGGTAGATCAATTTTGATCGAACGGGCAGCAGGGCCTTCGCCGATCATGATGTCGAGTTTGAAGTCTTCGAGGGCCGGATAAAGAATTTCCTCTACAACCGGGGAGAGACGATGGATTTCGTCAATGAAGAGGACGTCATGAGGCTCCAAGCTCGTGAGCATTGCAGCCAGGTCACCTGCCTTTTCAAGGACAGGGCCGGAGGTTTGACGAAGTTTGACGCCGAGTTCGTTGGCGATGATGTTTGCCAGAGTTGTTTTACCTAAGCCCGGAGGCCCGAAGAGCAAAACATGGTCCAGGGCCTCGCCGCGGTTGCGCGCAGCCGTAATGAAGAGATCGAGCTGCTCACGAATCCCGTCTTGGCCGGCATAGTCTTTGAGACGTGTCGGACGAAGGGCCTTGTCGATAACTTCTTCTTTTTCTTTTCTTTCAGAGGAAAGAATCGAATTGCTGTCCGCCATGGATTAACCTTTCTGAGCAAGTTGACGCAGGCAGAGACGAATGCCTTCGGAGGCGTCGGCATCGGCAGGGACGTTTTTCGCAGCGCCGCGAGCTTCGCGTTCGCTGAAACCCAACGCAACCAAAGCCTGAATGACTTCTGTCTGAACGGAAGAAACCGTGGGCACAGAAGTGACGACCATCTTGTCCTTCAGCTCAAGAACGAGACGTTCGGCCGTTTTCTTACCGATGCCGGGAACCATCGTCAAAAGTCCGACTTCATTATTGGCAATAGCGTTGCCGATGTCTTCTGCGGACATAGAGGAGAGCATGGCCAGCGAAATTCTCGGACCGATGCCGCTGACTTTCAGAAGCTGGCGGAAAACCGATTTTTCCTGAGCAGTCAAAAAGCCGTAAAGAAGCTGAGCGTCCTCGCGGACGATCATGACGGTTTCCAGAAACACCTCTTCGCCGATGTTCGGAAGATTGTAGAAAGTGGACATCGGGACATCGATCTCGTAGCCCAGTCCGCCGCATTCAACAACAACTTGCGGAGGATTTTTTTGAAGAATCTTTCCTCGAATAGTTGCAATCATTATTTAAACCTTTCCTTCATAACGTTTCGTCCACTCGTTTCTTGAGCGGCGAGCACTTGAGCCTCTGCGGGACACACCGGTTCCGCTGCTGCCGGCCTTGGTTCCGAGTGTCGGTACGAGGCCGAGCAGGATACTGGAGCTGCCGTAGCAGATTGCGGTTGCCAGGGCATCCGACTCGTCCGGACTGAAGCGCGTGTCCTCAAGCTTCAGATGCCTTAGAACCATTTGCAGCACTTGATCTTTGTCAGCGGCGCCGTAGCCGGTCACGGACTTTTTTATCTCGCGAGTGCTGATTTCTTTGCATAGGATAGAGTGACATGCGACAGCACACATCGCAGCGCCTCTTGCGTGCGACAGCAGCATGCTGGACTGAGCGTTCGTATTCAAGAAAGTTTTTTCAATCGAAGCGACATTCGGATGATGCTCCTCGATCAAAGCCGACAAGGACTTAAAAATGAATCCAAGCCGGTCAGAAAGCTCGCCTGCCGGTACATTCAATACGCCGGAGGCGACATAGGTGAAATGACCGGGCACAAAATCCACAAAACCGTAGCCGGTGTGATTCAGACCCGGGTCAATTCCGAGAATACGAACAGCCTTTTGGCTCACTAGAAGCCTCCGCCCATACCCGGGAAGCGGCCGCTAAGGCTTCTGAAGGCGCGCATCATTTTGCCCATGCCGCCTTTTTTCATCATCTTCATCATTTCGCGGCTCTGCTCAAACTGTTTGAGCAGACGGTTGACTTCCTGAACGGTGGTGCCGGCGCCGGCAGCGATTCTGCGCTTGCGGCTTGCTTTGATGATTTCGGGTTTTCTGCGCTCATGCGGTGTCATCGAATTGATGATGGCTTCAGTACGGGCGAGCTGTTTTTTAGCCTGTTCGTCGTCAACCTGACCGGCGGCCTGGGCGAACTGTGCCGGGAGTTTCTCAATTAAGGAGGAGAAACTGCCCATGTTCTTGACTTGAGCAAGCTGATCCTTGAAGTCTTCGAGCGTGAAATCGTCGCCCCTGCGCATTTTTTCAGCGAACTTCTGGGCCTTTTCGATATCCACGTTCTTGCGGACTTCATCGACAAGAGAAACGATGTCGCCCATGCCGAGGATTCGGCCGGCCATGGCCTGCGGATCAAAGCGCTGGAAGCCGTTGAGTTTTTCGCCCACACCCATGAATTTGATGGGCTTGCCGGTGACCATGCGGACGGAAAGCGCCGCACCGCCTCGGGAGTCGCCGTCGACCTTGGTGAGAATCACGCCGGTGAGCGGGAGTTTCTCGCCGAAGGCTTTGGCAGTGTTGACCGCGTCCTGACCGACCATGGCGTCGACCACGAAGAAGGTCTCGATCGGATTCAAGAATTTTTCCAGATCGCTGACCTCATTCATCATCTGTTCGTCGATCGCTAAGCGACCGGCCGTATCGACGATGAGTACGTCGTAGTAATGAA
>ERZ840371.3574-NODE-3574-length-12465-cov-4.064222_pt1 | contig 12465 bp, 10 predicted proteins | sample MGYA00519937_ERZ840371 | MGnify/ENA primary metagenome ERZ840371 (study PRJEB31850, sample SAMEA3708873) | human gut metagenome | biome: human gut; feature: human-associated habitat; material: faeces | place: China | collected 2014 ... | reverse complement strand
GTACTTCAATTTCGAGGTCCCCACGGAGCTGCCCGGCGTCGATCCGAAGATCCTCGATCCGCGCGACACCTATGCTGATGCTTCCCAGTGGGACGAGAAGGCAAAGGATCTGGCCTCCCGCTTCGTCAAGAACTTCGTTAAGTACGAGGGCAACGAGGCCGGTAAGGCGCTGGTCGCCGCAGGCCCGAAGGCTGAGTAATTGCATATTTTCCGAACAGGCCGCAGCAATGCGGCCTGTTTTTTACTGCCGGAAAATCCCTTCAGGCTTTTCCGGCAATCGGACCGCAGTCCGCTGCGCGCACGGATCGTCCGCCTGCGGGCGGCGAACTCTGCGCGGCTTTTTTGCACACCGAAATGGACTTGCGATGCGCCTGCGCATCCCCTGTCACGCAAAATTCTCTGCGCCGGGGGCTACCATTTCCCCGTCAAAGCTGGTATAATGGGAAAAAAATCTGCTTGCAGCAGGGAAGGGAGCATATTATGGGTCTGATCAAAGCCGGTGTCGGCTCGCTCGGCGGCACGCTCGCCGATCAATGGAAGGAATTTTTCTACTGCGACGCGTTGTCGCCGGAGGTGCTGGCCGTCAAGGGCCAAAAGCGCGTCTCCGGGCGCAGCTCCAACACGAAGGGCAGCGACAACATCATCTCCAACGGCTCCGTCATCGCCGTGGCGGACGGCCAGTGCATGATGATCGTGGAGCAGGGCAAGGTCGTGGAATTCTGCGCCGAGCCGGGCCAGTTCGTCTTTGACACCTCGACGGAGCCGAGCATCTTTACCGGCTCATTCGGCAAGAGCCTGCTCGATACGTTCAAGACCGTAGGCCGCCGCTTCACGTTCGGCGGAGACACGGGCAAGGACCAGCGCGTTTACTACTTCAATACCAAGGAGATCGTGGACAACAAGTTCGGCACGGCCACCCCGATCCCCTTCCGCGTTGTCGACCGCAACATCGGGCTGGATATCGATGTGTCCGTCCGCTGCAACGGCGTGTATTCCTACAAAATTTCCGACCCCATGCTGTTCTACACGCATGTGTGCGGCAATGTCGAGGGCGACTACAAGCGCTCCGAGATCGACAGCATGCTCAAGACGGAGTTCATCAGCGCGCTGCAGCCCGCCTTTGCCCGCATCTCCGAGCTGGAGGTCCGCCCGAGCGCCCTGCCCGCCCACGCCGAGGAGCTCTCGACGTTCATGAACGAGACGCTCTCTCGCAAGTGGGGCGAGCTGCGCGGCCTGCAGGTCGTCTCCATTGCCATGAACCCCATCAGCCTCCCCGAGGAGGACGCGGAGCTCATCAAGCAGGCACAGCGCACGGCCATGCTGCGCGATCCGTCCATGGCGGCTGCCACGCTCACGGGTGCACAGGCCGAGGCCATGAAGACCGCCGCCGGGAACAAGAACGGCGCGATGATGGGCTTCATGGGCATGGGCATGGCCCAGCAGGCAGGCGGCCTCAATGCGCAGGAGCTTTATGCCATGGGCCAGCAGCAGAAGGCTGCACCGGCTGCACCGGCTGCAGACGGCTGGAAATGCAGCTGCGGCGCAACGGCGACGGGCAACTTCTGCCCGAGCTGCGGGGCAAAGAAGCCGCAGCCTGCCGCAAACGGCTGGACGTGCACCTGCGGCCAGAAGAACACCGGAAAATTCTGCTCCGCCTGCGGCAAGCCGCGCCCTGCCGAGGGCTGGACCTGCGCCTGCGGCACGGTGAATCAGGGCAAGTTCTGCCAGAACTGCGGTGCGAAGAAGCCCGCGAACGAGCCGCAGTACCGCTGTGACAAGTGTGGCTGGCAGCCGGAGGATCCGCGCCATCCGCCGAAATTCTGCCCCGAGTGCGGCGACCCCTTTGACTTCAACGATCAGGTCTGACGAAAGGGTGGGAACCTCGCATGGCTGAAACGATCCAGTACAAATGCCCCTGCTGCGGCGGCCGCCTGGAATTCGACAGCGGCCTGCAGAAGATGAAGTGCCCGTACTGCGACACGACCTTCGATGTAGAGACGCTCGAGGGCTACGACGACGCGCTGAAGCAGGACGCCAAGGACGACATGCACTGGGACGCGGCGCAGCAGCCGTGGGACGACGTGCAGATGGGCGTTTACACCTGCAAGAGCTGCGGCGGCGAGCTGGTGTGCGACGAGAGCACCGCCGCGACGGCCTGCCCGTTCTGCGGCAATCCCATCGTGCTGACCGGCCGCCTGTCCGGCGACCTGAAGCCCGACTACGTCATTCCCTTCAAGCTCGACAAAAAGGCGGCCGAGGCCGCCCTGCGCAACCATATGAAGGGCAAGCGCCTGCTGCCGAACCTGTTCCGCAGCGAGAACCGCATCTCCGAGGTCAAGGGCGTATATGTACCGTTCTGGCTGTTCGACGCGGACGCCGACGCCCACATCCGCTACCACGCGACGCGCATCCGCACCTGGAGCGACCGCGACTATGACTACACCGAGACGCAGCACTATGCCATCCTGCGCAGCGGCGACCTCAGCTTCACCCACGTCCCGGTGGACGGCTCTTCCCGCATGCCGAACGACCTGATGGAATCCATCGAGCCGTTTGACTTCTCCAGCGCGGTCGATTTTCAGACGGCCTACCTGTCCGGCTATCTTGCCGACCGCTATGATGTGAACGCAGACGACAGCATCGGCCGCGCGAACGAGCGCGTGAAAAAGAGCACGGAGTCCGTGTTCGCCTCGACCGTCGTGGGCTATCACACCGTCGTGCCCGAGAGCACATCCGTCCGCCTGGCCAACGGCAGGGTGCGCTATGCGCTCTACCCCGTGTGGCTGCTGAACACCGTATGGAACGGCAAAACGTTCTCGTTCGCCATGAACGGCCAGACCGGCAAATTCGTCGGCGACCTTCCCGTGGACAAGGGGAAAAAGTGGCGCTGGTTCGGTCTGGTCAGCGGCATCGCGGCAGCGGCAGCCTATGGCCTTGTGTGCCTGTGGCAGCTGCTGCACTGAGGGAGGGCACGGATATGAAACGAACGCTTACCCTGCTCACGCTGCTGCTTGCCCTGCTGGCGCTGCTCGTCCTGCCCGCTGCTGCGGCGGACCTGCCCCGGCTGGTGGACAACGCAGACCTGCTGATGGCGGATGACGCGGAAGCGCTGCTGGCCGACCTCGACAGCCGCAGCGAGGCGCTGCAGTTCGACATCGTCATCGTGACCGTCGACTCGCTCGACGGCGAAACGCCGCGGAATTACGCGGAGGACTTCTTCTGGTACAACAACTACGGCCTCGGCGAGGACCGCGACGGCGCGCTCCTGCTCGTGGCCATGGACACGCGCGACTGGTACATCGCCACGCATGGCTTCGGCATCACCGCCATCACCCCCGCCGGGCGCGAGGCCATGGCGGACCGCTTCCTGCCCCAGCTCTCGAACGCTGAATATGCCGCGGCATTTTCCACGTTCGCGGAGGAATGCGAGGATTATGTCAACCAAGCGAGGAACGGCTCGGCCTATGACACGGGGAACCTGCCTGACGAGCCGTTTGAAGCGCCGGGCTTCCTGTGGGTCGTGGCCTGCCTGCTGTTCGGCGCGCTCATCGGCGGCATCACGGTCGGCGTGATGGCTGCGAAGCACAAGACGGTGCGCCGCCAGCCCGCTGCGAACAGCTATGTTGTGCAGGACAGCCTGCACCTGACGCAGCAGTCCGACCTGTTCCTCTATGCCAACACGACGCGCACGGCGCGTCCGAAGGACAACGACCGCAGCGGAAGCGACGCACATTCCGGCTCCGGCGGCTCGTCGTTCGGCGGCGGCGGGGGAAAGTTCTGATACTGATTCCTGATTAAAACATTTAATCAGGAATCCCGTGTGCTACGCACACTCGCATCGTGCTGACGCACGCTGCGCCGTCTCATGCAGAATCTGACGCGCCCTCGGCGCTATAAAAAGCTTTTAAAGCTTTTTATCAGATTCTAGTATGAGGCAGCACTTGAGAATATGCACCAAGCCGGAGGCAATGCCTCCGGCTTGCGGTGGTTTTATGGGAAAATGAGGGTATCGATGGAGCGTTGTAGGGGAGCGGCTGCAAGTGGAAAATTGAAAATGGAGAGTGGAAAGTTTTGCAAGGCTGCCGGTTGCGCGTTGTAGGGGAGCGGCATGCCGCTCCCGGCGCAGCACCGGCACAATCAACAGGCTGTCGTTAAAATGGTAAAAGCCTCCGATTTGTCATTGCGAGGAGGCCGCAGGCCGACGTGGCAATCTCGCAGTACAATGGTAGATAGCAGGAAGGCCTCGGCGAATTCGCAAGCTGTTGCAGGAGATTGCCACGGGCGCAAAGCGCCCTCGCAATGACAATTTGGGGGCAGTCGCCATTTTAACAGCGGCTTGTATCGGCTGCAAGTGCAGCGCCGGGCCTGGCTGTCCTCGCCCCTACAATGGCGGGTGCAGGACGCCAGCCTACAGTCACATCATCCTCTGCAGCTTCTTCAGCGCATTCTCAAACTCCTCCGGGAGGGGGCAGGAGAGCGTCATCTCCTCGCCGGTGCGGGGGTGCAGGAACGTCAGCTCCTTCGCGTGGAGGCACTGGGAATGCAGGCCGAGCTCCGGCTTGCCGATGCCGTAGACCGGGTCTCCCGCGATGGGGTGGCGGATCCACGCCATATGCACGCGGATCTGGTGCGTGCGGCCGGTCTCGAGGCGGCAGCGCAGGTGCGTATACTGCCCGTAGCGCGCGATGACCTCCCAGTGCGTCACGGCCTCGCGGCTGTTTTTCTCCGTGACGGCCATGCGCTTGCGGTCGCGCGGGTCGCGGCCGATGGGCGCATTGACCGTGCCGCTGTCCTCGCGGAAGCCGCCGCGGACGATGCACTCATAGGTGCGGCGCAGCGTGTGGTCGCTGAGCTGGGCGGCAAGGCGCCGGTGGGCAAAATCGTTCTTCGCCACGATGAGCAGGCCGGTCGTGTCGCGGTCGATGCGATGGACGATGCCGGGGCGGCGCTCGCCGCCCACGCCGGACAGGCTGTCGCCGCAGTGATAGAGCAGGGCGTTGACGAGCGTGCCGTCCTCGTGCCCGGCGGCCGGGTGAACGACAAGCCCCTTCGGCTTATTGATGACGAGCACATCCTCGTCCTCATAGACGATATCGAGCGGGATATCCTGTGCAGCGGTCTCCACGGGCCGCGCCTCCGGCAGGGTGACGGCGTAGACGGCTCCGGCCTCCGTGCGCGCGTTTTTCCGCACGGGCGCGCCGCCGCAGGTCACGCTGCCCTCAGCGAGCAGGCGCTGCACGGCGCTGCGGGTCAGCTCCGGCAGGCAGCCCGCCAGAAAGACGTCCACGCGCAGGCCTTCCTGCGCTGCTGTGAATTCCATAATAAGCCCCCTCAGAGCCGCAGCGTGTCGCGCACGTCGCCGGAGAGCGTCTTCCAGGTGAACACGCCGTCCTCCAGCGTCATATAGCCATGCCAGCTCCCGGCCTTCGGGATGGAGACGGAGCCGGGATTCAGGACATAGACGCCGTCGCGCAGGGTGCGGCGGGGGATGTGCGTGTGGCCGTGGAGCAGGACGTCGCCCGGATGCAGGGGCGGCAGATGGTCCTCGTTAAAATGGTGGCCGTGCGTGGCATAGATGAGATGGCCCGCCGACTCGAGCAGGCAGTAATCCGCAAGGACGGGGAAGGGCAGCACCATCTGGTCGACCTCGGCGTCGCAGTTGCCGCGCACACAGAAAATATCGGCCTGCCGCTCCTGCAGCAGGGCGATGACCTCCTTCGGCGCATAGCCCTCGGGCAGGTCGTTGCGCGGGCCGTGATACAGCAGATCGCCGAGGAAGAGCATGCGCGGCGCTTCCTCGCGCTTCCAGGCCTCGAGGAGCTGGCGGCAGTAGTGGGCAGAGCCGTGCAGGTCCGAGGCAATGATCCATTTCATGGTTTCTTCGTTCCTTTCCGTTGCAATTCTCCCCCGATCATACCACAAATGCGGCAAAACGGCAAGGAAAAACCTCTGGGGCAGCACCGCACAATTGCAGCTTCGGCTTTCGCCGGATCTTTTTTCGCCGATCTATCGGCTCGAAAGGCCTGATGTATTGCACAGCCGTTGGCGGCTTTGCCCCCTGCAGATACACAAAGCACTCTGCACGTTTCAAGCCTTGTCTCGACAAAAAGCTCTCGCCGAACGCTCTCGAGAAATAATGCGGTGCTTCCCGAATTATTTCGGACATCAGGGTTGACAAAGTCACTGTTTTCCCCTATACTGAATATCAGATTTTACGAAAGGAGGCGCGCAGAATGTCCTATCTGTACTTTGCAGCGGGTTCTATTTTGGTTCAGGGGACCGGTCTGTCGGTTTTGCGCGCCCGGAAGCGGGGATAAAAGGCCCTGTTTTGTTCCTTGTTGTGCGCTTCTCCGGCAGGAGAGGCGTTTTTTATTTATTGCGGCAGTGCCGCATGATAGCAGCTTCGGCCTTCGTCGGACCTTTTTCGCCGAATACTCTCGCTGAATCATGCGGTCCTGCCTTTGAGAGAGAAGGCCGTTACAGTCAGCATATCAACATCCCCCGGCAATCAGAAAAAAGGAGAGATCTTCTATGGAAACGCAATCGATCCCGTGGCGGGAGAAGGTGCAGCTCATCGTGCGCTTTCTGCGCGGCAGCATCCACTATTTTGTCGTGGCCCTGCTGTGCGCCTGCCTCGGGATGGTATTCAATGCCCTCACGCCGCAGGTCATCCGCCTGACGGTGGACTCCATCCTCGGCGCAGAGGAGCCGTCGCTCCCGGCGTTTCTGCAGCCGCTTCTGCCGCTGCTGCAGGCGCAGAAGCTCCACGCGCTGTGGCTCGCGGCCGCGGCCGTGCTGCTGCTGGCCCTGCTGCGCGGCTTCTGCAACTATGGCCAGCGCACGCAGCTTTCGCGCGGATCGGAGTCGTTCGTCAAGCGCATCCGCGACGGGCTGTATGACCACATCCAGCACCTGAGCTTTTCGTGGCACACGGCCCACTCCACGGGTGAGATCATCCAGCGCTGCACCTCGGACGTCGACGTCATCCGCACGTTCGTGTGCAACCAGCTCGTCGAGGTCGTGCGCACGGTCTTCCTCATCATTTTATATCTCGTCATCATGTTCCGGATGAACGTGCGGCTGTCGTTCGTGGCGCTGGCGTTCATCCCGATCGTCGGCCTGTCGTCCGGTGTGTTCTACCGGCGCATCTCCGGCCGCTTTCAGGCGGCGGACGAGGCCGAGGGCGACCTGACGACCTGTGCGCAGGAGAACCTGACCGGCGTGCGCGTTGTGCGTGCCTTCGGCCGCGAGCGCTTCGAAACGGACCGCTTCTGCGAAAAGAACGAGAAATTTGCCAGCCTGTGGATCCGCCTCGGCCGCCTGCTGTCGGTCTACTGGGCCTCCGGCACGCTGCTGACGTGCCTGCAGGTCATGGTCATCATCGTCTGCGGCATCGTCGAGAGCGTGCACGGCAATATGACGCTCGGCAAATTTCTCGCCTTCATCAGCTATAACGAGGCCCTGTCGTGGCCGGTGCGCTCGCTCGGCCGCGTGCTTTCGGACATGAGCAAGGCGGGCGTATCGCTCGACCGCGTGGGCTATATCCTGCGCGCGCCGGAGGAGAAGGACGCGCCCGAGGCCGCGCCGCACAGCGCGGAGGGTGACATCGTCTTCGACCATGTGACGTTCGGCTACGGCGAGACGCCCGTGCTGCAGGACGTCTCGTTCACGATCCCGCAGGGAAGCACGTTTGCCATCCTCGGCGGCACCGGCTCGGGCAAGAGCACGCTCGTGCATCTGCTCGACCGGCTGTACGACCTGCAGGAGGGCCGCATCACCATCGGCGGCGTGGACATCCGCAGCTTTACGCGCGAGAGCCTGCGCAGCCAGATCGGCCTTGTGCTGCAGGAGCCGTTCCTGTTCTCGCAGACCATCCGCGAGAACATTGCCGCCACGCGCCCCGGCGCGACGCAGGAGGAGCTGCGCAGCGCCGCGGCCATCGCCTGCGTGGACGAGGCCATCTGCGAATTCCCGGAGGGCTATGAGACGCTCGTGGGCGAGCGCGGCGTGACGCTGTCCGGCGGGCAGAAGCAGCGCGTGGCCATTGCGCGCATGCTGATGCAGAGGGCGCCCATCATGGTGTTTGACGATTCGCTCTCGGCCGTGGACGCCGAGACGGACGCAAAGATCCGCGCCGCCCTGCACGAATCGCTCGGCAAGGCGACGGTGCTGCTCATCTCCCACCGCGTAACGACGCTCATGCAGGCCGACTGCATCCTCGTGCTCGACGGCGGCCGCGTCTCGGAGCTGGGCACACACGCCGAGCTCATCGCCAAGCCCGGCATTTACCGCGATATCTATGAAATCCAGATGAGCAGCGACGACCGCCGCCTGCTCGGAAAGGAGGGAGTCTGATGCCTGCCTTTGATGAACAGGACTATACCAAATCGTTCCAATGGGGCATCTGGAAGCGCCTGATGCCCGTCATGCGGCCATACCGCCGCGATTTTGCGGGCATGTTCGCCTTCAACCTGATCACGGCCGCCATCGACGTCGTGCTGCCGCTGTTCCAGCGCTATGCCATCTCAAATTATATCGAGGCCGGGACGCTGTCGGGCCTGCTGCCCTACACGCTGTGCTATTTCGGCGTCATCCTGCTGCAGGCCCTGTCCGTTGTGGCCTTTGCGCGCAACTCCATGAAGATTGAGATGTGCGCCGGGCGCGACATGCGCGCGAACCTCTTCACGCACCTGCAGACGCTGTCGTTCTCGTTCTATAACGTCACGCCGGTGGGCTATCTGCTCAGCCGCGTCATGAGCGACACCTCGCGCATTGCCTCCATGGTCGCGTGGAACCTGACGGATATCCTCTGGGCCATGTTCTATGTGCTCGGCACGTTCGCCGCGATGCTGCTGCTCAACTGGAAGCTCGCCCTTGTCGTCATCGTCATCGTGCCGGTCATCGCCGTGCTCACGGGCTATTTTCAGAATCGCATCCTGCACTGGAACCGCCGTGTCCGCAAGCTGAACTCCCGCATCACCGGCGCGTTCAACGAGGGCATCACCGGCGCGAAGACGTCGAAGACCCTCGGCATCGAGGAGCAGAACACGGCCTCGTTCCGCGCGCTGACAAAGGAGATGCACGACTGCGGCATCCGTGCCGCGCGGCTGAACGCCGTGTATATTCCCCTCGTGCTGTTCTGCTCCACGGCGGCCGTGGCCATCGTGCTGCTGCGCGGCGGCTATATGGTGCAGGAGCAGGTGCTGCAGATCGCCACGCTCTCGGCCTTCACGACCTACGCCGTCGGCATTTTCGAGCCGATCCAGATGACGGCCGCGAATATCGCGGAATTCATCTCCCTGCAGGCCTCCATCGAGCGCGTGACGGGCCTGCTGGACGAAAAGCCGCAGATCGCCGACACGCCGGAGGTCATCGCCCGCTACGGCGACGCCTTCCACCCCAAGCGCGAAAACTGGGAGCCGCTGCGCGGCGACATCGAGTTCCGCGACGTCACGTTCCGCTATCCGGACGGCGGTGAGGACGTGCTGTCGCACTTCTCGCTGAAAATCCCCGCCGGGACGACCGTTGCCATCGTCGGCGAGACCGGTGCGGGCAAGAGCACGCTTGTGAACCTCGCCTGCCGCTTTTTTGAGCCGACGTCCGGCCAGATCCTCATCGACGGCCGGGACTACCGTGAGCGCAGCCAGCTGTGGCTGCACTCGAACATCGGCTATGTGCTGCAGAATCCGCATCTGTTCTCCGGTACGATCCGCGAGAACATCCGCTACGGCCGTCTGGACGCCACGGACGCCGAGGTCGAGGCAGCGGCGCGGACCGTTTCGGCCGATCAGGTCGCAGCCAAGCTCGAAAAGGGCTGGGACAGCGACGTCGGCGAGGGCGGCGACCGCCTGTCCACGGGCGAAAAGCAGCTGATCTCCTTCGCGCGCGCCGTGCTGGCCGACCCGCGCATCTTCGTGCTCGACGAGGCGACGTCCTCCATCGACACGCAGACGGAGCAGCTTATCCAGAACGCCATCGACCACCTGCTGCGCGACCGCACGTCGTTCCTGATCGCCCACCGCCTGTCCACCATCCGCAAGGCGGACCTCATCCTCGTCGTGCGCGACGGCCGCATCGTCGAGCAGGGCAGGCACCTGGAGCTGCTGCAGAAGGGCGGCTATTACCACGACCTCTATACCCGCCAGTTTGCCGAGGAAAGCGCCGCAAGAATTTTGAAGTAAGGCAGTGAAATTGTAGGGGCCGGGCTGTCCCCTCCCGGCGGCACACCTGCGGCACGTACAAGCCGCCGATAAAATAGTGATGGCCCCCGATTTGTCATTGCGAGGCCCCGAAGGGGCCGTGGCAATCTCGGGAAGGCAGTTGCGATTTCGCCGGGAGTACCCTGTTATCCGGCTGGGTACTGCGAGATTCCCACGTCGCTTCGCTCCTCGGAATGACACGTCAGGCGGGTGCAGCGGTGCACCAGAGCGCTTGCACGGTTGAATGCTCCCCTACTGGGCGCTCAGGGGACGCCGCTACATTGGCGTGTGCGGTCGGCGATCGTGCCACGAAACCTGCAGCCTGCAAGGCGGTCACTGACCGCCGCTACAGACGCAATTGGCGCGTGCCATTTTAACGATAGCCTTTCCAAATCGGCAGTGCCTTCCCGAGATTGCCACGTCGCTTCGCTCCTCGCAGTGACAAACCTTTGGCGTTCCTCGTTTTGCTGACAGCCTGTTTCTTGCGCCGGTGCGCCGCCGGGCCCGGCTGCCCGCTCCCCTACAGTCGAAAACGAAAAAGTCCTGTGACATTTCCCGTCACAGGACTTCTTTCTTTTCGACCAGCCGCAGCTTCTTCGCGCGCGGCAGGTGCTTGATGGCCGCCTCGCGGCGCAGGGCGTCCCCGCGGGTCCCACAGGCCTCGCTGTAGACCAGCTCCAGCGGGCCGCGGCCGCGCGTATACTTTGCACCGTGCCCGCTGCGGTGCGCGGCGAGGCGGCGCTCCGGGTCATCGGTCATGCCGGTGTAGAGCGTGCCGTCACCGCAGCGCAGGATGTAGACCCACCACCCGCTCACAGCGGGATATCGATGCTGACGCGGTCGGTGCGGATGGACTTGCACAGGGCGGAGACCTTCTTGTGGCGCGGGTCGTCGCGATAGCGCGCCACGTCCTCCAGCGTGTCAAAGTCCACCTCGAGCGCGGCGTCCCACGCGGCGTTCGGGGCTGCGCTGCGCGCCACATGCATGCCGCGGATCCAGTCGATCTGCTCCGGCAGTGCAGAGAGCGCCTGCAGGAACGGCTCCGGATCGGCATCCGGGCGGAATTTCCAGAATACGATATGTCGGATCATGTCTGTTTCTCCCTTCAGGAAGCCCAAAATTCATCCAAGGTCAGCTGCTGCTCCGTGAGGTAGCGCGCGGCCTCGATGCCGACGTAGCGATAGTGCCACGACTCATAGTCGATGCCGGTCACGTCCTCCTTCCCCGCGGGATAGCGAAGGATGAAGCCGAAGCGCCAGCAGTTTTCATGCAGCCAGATCGTCTCCGGCGTCTGCTCCTGCGTGTCGTCGAGGCGCTGGTTGTCCGTCGCAACGATGTCGACAGCAAGGCCGGTCTCGTGCTCGCTACAGCCGGGCGGCATCGTCCAGCGGGCCGTCTCCTCCCGGGCCTCGTCCTCCGTCATGCCCTCGCTGACGCGGGCTTCGACGTCCTCGTCAAACAGCTGCCTCTGGCTGTCCGTGGAGCGGTAGGCCGAGGCGACCGTGAACGAGAGGCCCTCGGCCCGCCCGGCGGCCAGCATCTGCCTGAGCGGCTCATAGGCGATCGCAGCAATGGAATAGGGCCAGTCGTGCAGCTGCGTCAGCTCCGGCGCATAATCCTCCGCCAGCGGATGCGCGCGGCTCACGAGCAGCAGGAGCGGATCATCCTTTGAGGGCGGATCGGCCGCCTGCGTCGCAGGGACGGGCTGCGTTTCCGCCGTTGTCTCCCCCGCCGTTTCGTCCGCCGCTGCGGACCCCGGCTGCGGCTCGTCCGCCCCGCAGCGCAGCAGGAGCAGCACCAGCAGGACCGCCGCGCCGAGGAGCGCAAAGCGGCCCCGCAGTGGTTTGCGGCGCTGCCGCTTCCTTTTTGTGGTTTTCCTTCGTGTTCTCTGTGGTGTATGATTCATGAGATCAACCGCCTTTCGTGTTCATTCTAGCGAATTCCCGCATCGAATTTGCAGCAAAATCGGCGGTGCGGAAAAATTCCGGGCGGGATGCCCCGCCCGGAAGAAGGATCAGTCGGATTACACAAGGGCGGCCGTGATGATGGCCATCTTGTAGACCTCGTCGGCGTTGCAGCCGCGGGAGAGGTCGTTGATCGGGGCGTTCAGGCCGAGCAGGATGGGGCCGTAGGCCTCATAGCCGCCGAGACGCTGGGCGATCTTATAGCCGATGTTGCCGGCCTCGATGCACGGGAAGATGAAGGTATTGGCATAGCCCGCGACCTTGGAGCCGGGGAACTTCAGCTGGCCGACGACCGGGGAAAC
>ERZ840371.3569-NODE-3569-length-12482-cov-3.190553_pt1 | contig 12482 bp, 9 predicted proteins | sample MGYA00519937_ERZ840371 | MGnify/ENA primary metagenome ERZ840371 (study PRJEB31850, sample SAMEA3708873) | human gut metagenome | biome: human gut; feature: human-associated habitat; material: faeces | place: China | collected 2014 ... | reverse complement strand
TGCTGTATACTTGTCAAGAATTTCATGATTTAAAACAATAGGTTTACCATTGATAATTCGATTCAACCAGTGCCTAATCTCATATTCACCCAGTTGTAATCTATCAGAAGAGTATGTTTTATATGGGCGGACAATAGTAACCTTGCTGTATCCGTTTTTCAGAACATAATTTTCTTGATGCGCCTTTTTTACTGCATATGTTCCAGAATCCTTAAAGTTCTGATCCTCCGTAGTAACGAGCAACTTTCATCAATAACTGGCATTGAATTATCGTAAACACGTGCTGAGCTTAAAAACACATACTGTTTTGCAATTTTAATTAGTTTTGAAAAATTTGTTTTCAAAATTTCATTACGGTAATTCATAAAGTCAATCAAAACATCAAACGAATTATCCTCAATCGTATTGATAAAAACGAGATCATTGGCATTTCCGAGTAGATAGTGGACATTTGCGTATAAAGGTTTACGCTTGCTCCTAGATGTAACTGTAACATCATATGCGGCATCATTTCCAATCACGGATAGAATTGACTCTCCAATGACTCCTGTTCCACCAAGCATAAGTATTTTGGTCATTTAATATCCCTCAGTTGTTTTTCCAATTTTCGATAAGTCTTTAGAACAGTCTGACCATCAGTTTCCAAATCTGTAAAAACCTCAAAAACAATTGTTTTTGCATTATCCGAAACAAAATATTTCAATTTTTCTCGAAAATCAACTTCATTATTAGCCGAAATGTACTCAAATCCAAGAGATTCAACCCATCCCTTTGCAACTTGATGATGCGCTGCCCCAATATGCAAATCAATAGTTTTTAGCTCGTTATGAGAAGGCACAATATAGAACTCTGCTCCACCACCGTTGTTTATCAATAAAACGCGAACATTATTTTTAATATGCTTTATGCCCATTGCGTTCATTGCGTAGAAAAAGCTCAAGTCACCTGTAACGATAAATGATAATCCATCAAATGCATAGGCTTGTCCTAAAAATGTTGGAAGACATCCATCTATTCCAAACGAATTTACATTAGAATAAACCCTAATTGACTTATCCAAGTCGAAGAACTGCATTAAACGTGTCGCATTCAAAATGCTCAAATGAAGCAGTGAATCGTTAGGGATTACATTTGCAAAATCTCTAATTATAGAAAAATTTGAGAAAGGCAATTCAGTAACCTGCAATTGTCTGTCCAGTTTTTTCCATTTTTTTAAATATTCATCATCTGTGCGGAACTCTACTCCAACAACTCTGGAAATGAAATACTTTAGAGAACATTCAAAAATCTTTGTTTGACTTCTAAAACAATCTTTAATTTTTCCGTCCTCTGCTATCGCCCAATGAGCGCACAGTCTTTCATTTGCCTTAAATAAATCCTTGATACGTTCCTGAAAATTAGCACCATAGGTAATAATAATATCGGGCATATAGTCCTTTATCGTATTCCCATCTAATGCTTTTATTGTTTTTTCCGGATTGGCAGAGTTTTTCGAGTGAAAATTAGTCAAGTTGTCACATAGTACAACCGCATTTAATTTATAGATAAGTTCATTAAAGTGCGCTTTTTCTACTTCAGTAAGCGTACAATTCTGGCCTAGTACAAAAAGGACTCTTTTCCCATCAAGCTCATTTTTAAGGAGTTCCCAATTATCTGTTTCATACGAATAGTATTCAATAAATTTGATTGACTCACTTATACTTTCTTGTTTCTTCCATAGATCATTTGTTGAGCCCACCAGCGGTATATTAATATGAATCGGTCCAACATCATGCTGTCTTATGGAGATAAATGCTTCATTCAGAATTCGCTCACAATACCAAGTATCCTCCTCATCTTTTATCATGGGAAGTTCAATATTAGCCTTTGTAATTGAATCAAATACAGTCATCTGATCAATTTTCTGTGTTTCTAGCTGATTTAACACATAAGGTGATCTATCAAATGTAATTGCAATAAGCGGAACATGAGAATAGTATGCCTCCGTTACACCTGTAACATAATTAGAAACTGCTGTTCCACTTGTACATGCAATAGCAACAGGCTCATTTGACTGCTGTGCAAGTCCCATTCCAAAAAAGGCAGCATTTCTTTCATCGACAACCGAAAAGCACTCAAACCACTTATCAACTTCTACGGAACTCACAAAAGGGATATTCCGCGTACCAGATGACAGTACTAACTTATGGACATTATATTTTTTGAGAAAACCAATTAAAATATCATTGCTTATATATGGCATTTACTTTTCCTCCAACAAATTCATTTCCATCATCAGAAATTCTTTCGATGCGCTCCGGGCCATAGCAATTCTTTCATGAACGATCTGATAATCTATTTGTGGTACGCTTAGTTCTTTCACTTGTTCTGGACTTACCATACATTCAGAAAGTTCAAATAGTTCCAGCAATTCCGTGATTTTCGTATCGCACCGTTCACGAGAGAACACATAAAATGGCCTACAATATTGCACTGCAAAAATCATTCCATGGAATGAATTCGTAATCACACATTCCGCATACTTCACAAGCGACAGAAATTCCTCAACTCCAGCTTCATAGAACATCCGGCGATTAGGCTTTTCCGCATTTGTTGCGTGCAAACTAATCTCAATAATTTTCCAGCCATTTTCTGCCGCAATTCTTTCTGCGTACTCTTCCATTTTTGGATTATAGCGTCGTGCATAAAGCAGCAAGTATTTCTCCTGTTCTAACCGTTCCTTTGCAATCCTGTCATAATCACTGCTCATCAGCAGTAGGGTCGGATCGACTACCTTTTTCACCGGAACTTTTGTATGCTTTGTTACATACGGAACCATCAATTTTTCTCGAAGGCCAAAAGCATTAAAATTTTGAAGCCTGTCATTTAACACCTTATACGTTTCATCCGTGAAATGAGAATCACCAAAACTTGCTGCATAAGCGACCGAGCGTTTTTTCATGCACTCATAATTTGCATAGTAGCCATCATCAATTCCGAGCTCATCTGGGCAAAAAATCGTATCGCTTCCACACACAAAACCTGAAATGCCTTCATCCGTACAAATCTCGTTAAAATTCTGTGCCGTATACTTCTTGCTTGACCGAGTAAATCTTTCGTGATAAAACCGATCAAACTTGTAATAGTTCTCTCGAATTGCAGGTAATGTAAGTTCACACATTCTGCGTGATTCCTCATCTTTATCCCACATATTGGCAAATGGATTCAATGGGTCTTTATCAGCTAAAATCTCAGGGCAATAATCAACAAGGACAGGCTCAACTATATTCCCAGCAATCTTTTTTATAGACTGACAAAGTGCCCATGATTGAAGTGCAGAGCCATAATTTGTGAAGTTACAATAGATGTTATAACTAACTATTCCAATTCTTTTTTTCATGTTTTATTCCTTTTAAATTTTAAAATCACACACAAAGTGGTGAGGAACTTGTTCTTTTTTTTGGGGGGTCCATGTAATTACCATACTGCTGTTCCAACAGCTCTTTGCATTTTCTTATTGCCATAAAGTTCTTTCCGGCAAATTCCAATATGTACTCTATTATGATAAGAAAAAACTCACTACTTTGCAAGCTAATCCGTATAAAAACTTCATCTAAATTTCTCTTTGACACCTTTATGGCTCAGTTCCGCCCGGAATTGGAGACCTGTCCTGCGTATTCCTTGGAATCCTTTTGTTGCATACCCGTGTCCGTGATGGGGCTAGCAAAGGCAAGCCAGAGTCCAGACAATGGCTAGATGACTGTTTTTATAACCGGATTACCAGAAAAGTCCGTAAGGACTCCACAGTTACGATTGATGGCGTCTGCTATGATGTTCCCATGCAATTCATCTCCGCAAAGGTCGATATCCGTTTCCAGCCAGATGACATGTCTTCTGCATTTATTCTGTTTGATGATCAGAAGTGCCCGATTCGCCAGACCAATCGCAACGAAAATTATCCCCGCTCAAAAAAATAAAATATCCGCTTCACAAATTAATCTCTTTTCAATGAGGTGGTTATTAATTGATATTCATTTAATGTTTTCAGATACTCCATGTGCTGTTATTAAAAATGTCAAAACCTTAAAATTATTATCATTATTCTTCTCTATTTCACAATAAGCCCGCAGCAGATAATATCTTCTGCTGCGGGCTCAATACATTGTTTATTCTTTTTAAACCACGGCCTTAGTATTTATCATTATCTCCGTAAGAATTCATAGATGACGGTTCAGATACATCCATGTTATTCTTGCCTGGCTGTGCTGGCTGTGGTGCTGGATCCGCAGAACCATCCTTCAATGTGAATTTACCTACCAAATCCTTTAAGATCTGTGCCTGGCTGGAAAGTTCCTCACTGGCTGCAGCGCTTTCTTCTGCAGTTGCAGAATTGCTCTGTACAACGCTGGAGATCTGGCTGATGCCTTCATTTACCTGTTTTACTGAAACTGCCTGTGACTCGCTGGCAGAAGAGATCTCCTCAATGGTCTGTGCTACTCCCTGAACGCCTTCGGTCAGCTGCTGCAATGCCTTGGCCGTGTCATTTGCAATCTTTGTACCACGGTCAACTGCGTGAAGAGAACCTTCAATGAGAGCAGAAGTATTCTTTGAAGCTTCTGCTGATTTTCCTGCAAGATTACGAACCTCGTCTGCTACTACTGCAAATCCTTTTCCTGCTGCTCCTGCACGGGCTGCTTCTACGGCTGCGTTCAAAGCAAGAATATTAGTCTGGAATGCAATATCCTCAATCGTCTTGATGATCTTTCCAATCTCACTGGAGCTGTTGCTGATGTCCGTCATGGCAGAAAGCATCTCCTGCATACGCTGTCTGCTTTCTCCTGCCTGCTCTCTTACATTATCTGCCATATCACTGGCTGCCTTTGCATTTTCAGCATTTTTTTCAACATTATTGGAAATCTCATTAATGGTCGCTGCCAGTTCTTCCACGGAAGAAGCCTGCTCGGTAGCACCCTGGGATAATGCCTGTGCTCCGGAGGATACCTGATCGGAGCCTGCTGCCACCTGATCAGCTGACTGGGTAACACTCGAAAGCGTACTGCTTAAATTATCTCTCAGAAGAACCATAGAGTTATAGATCGCAACAAAGCTTCCTACATAATCCTTTGACATAGAAGAATAAACATTAAAGTTTCCGCGGCTCATCTCTGTAAGGATATTTGTCTCATCTGCCACTACCGCGTTCAGGAACGCTGCTACAGACCGCAAATCATCGGAAAGCCTTCCAAGCTCATCTTCTGCCTTGTACTCGATATCAATATCCATATTACCGCGTCTCATTTTTTCCATAGCTTCCTGCAACTGTTTTACCGGCTCTACTACGGAACGTATCAGGATCGTTGCCATAATAACGGTAAGGATCAGTGCAACGATAACAATTATGATCCCTACAATAAACAGGATGGTTCTGGTCTTCATGGAAGAATTGTAATCATTACCAACAAGGTCTGTCACCTGATCGCTAAACTGATCCAGAATTTCTTCCAGCTTGGACACTTCCGGGTCAAACTCATCGATAAACGTGAGCCTTGCCTGCTCTTTCGCACGGTCAGAACCAGTGGACAGATACTCTAAGATCTTGTTTGTGACCTCAGAAGTTACCTGAAGCTGTGTATGAAACTGGTTTACCAGTGTCATATCTCCATTATAACGCTCCATGAACCAGCCTGCGTTCTCCGCAAGGCCGTCTCTATACGAATCAACGTTTGAAAGATATGTTTTTGTGGCGGTGGGGTCATCATCAATCATAGCCTGCGTCAGATTCTGGATTGTTGCCAGCATATAGATTTTTACCTTGTCTACACGTACGATCGCTTCGTGGTTATTTTTATAGAACTGGTTATACTGTGTGCTGATGTTGATCATTCCATAAAACAGCGCGCCAACTGTTACAAAAAAGCAGATGACCACTGCTCCAAAAGCAATCGTGATTTTTTGCTTCATATTACGGTTCTTCATGTTCCTTCCCTCTCTTTGTTATTTCTTTCGTGGAATATTGTGGAATTTAATCCCTATTTTTATTATTCGGCAAGTAGCGAAAAATCATAAGGGATATTTGGTTTTTCATTTTTCTTTTCTATGGTTCTTTTTTCCTGCTTCTTCCAGTGTTTCTTTCCATCCTGCAGACTCTTTTTTATTATGAGCATCTATAAATGCACAAAAATCTTCAAACGATACTGGCTTCGAGATCAGATAACCCTGAAGGAAATCACAGCCCATATCCGAAAGTTCTTTCGCCTGGAGCTGGTTTTCTATCCCCTCAGCCGTGATCTGGATCCCATATTTGTGCAAAAAATATATGATCTCCGAAATAAGGTCTTTTGAAAAACTTGTTGTATCTATAGTCCATGTAACTGCCTTGTCTATTTTCAACACAGAAAACGGTATCTGCATAAGCCGCAGGAGATTTGACTCTTCTTTTCCAAAATCATGATATTGTCAATATTAGTTCAATATTCTGATGGTGTCCGTCATCATACCGTAAAAGTGCTTCTGCAACATTCAGTTTCTTTTCATTTAAATTGTAGATCGGCTGATAAAAAACCTCAAGATAAGGCAATGCACTTTCAAAATAACTTTGCATGATTTTTCTCTTTTCATCCATTTGCAAGCTTGCTTTTTACATAGTCCTTGATCATTTCACCGCTGTGTCTATCATCTGGTACTGGCATATGGATCCGGTCACAGAGAGAAAGCCATTTGTCCAGCGTAAGGACTTCATTTTCCTTCTCTACATAATACAGATCTGCAGGAAGGATATCCTTATAAATTGCTGCTGACGGAGAATTCCATTCCTGATATTCCTGCTCTGTAAAACGGATATCACAGTTTTTTTCTCCTTCTGTAACTTTCCTAAATCTGCTGCCTAATACGGTCTTTTCTTCTTTCCGTTCCTTTCTCCAAACCACTGTTCCATCCAGACAAAACTTTAAATAGGTTCCTGATCCCAGATCATCTGCGATCACTTCATTTTCGGATACTGCATATAGCTGTATTTCGTTGCTGTCAATATATAAAAGCTCTTCTATTTTTCCCTCTTCTCTGGTTTCTTTCAGGATGCATCCTGTTCTGGCATCGAAAAATACCAGAGTATCACCACAAACTGTAACCGAAGTGATTTCCCTTTCCGGATCTGCAAAACTGCACCAGGATACTTTTCCTGTATCCGTGTTCAGGATCAGCCATCGTTTTTTATAAGTCTGCGGACATAAAATGTTTCTGCCTATAGAAACAGCCCCGCCAAATACCCCCGGAATACCACGTACTTTATTCTTATCCACCATTGTATAGGTTACATGTCCGGAAGTAAGATCGATGCAAAGGATGCTGTTGTACCATGCAGGCATACAATATAGTACATTACCTCTCTGAAAGCCTTTCAGGAATAACGGCTGTTCTATAAAATGCTCTGCATCACGGATCTGTACGGACTCAAACTGATCCTTATCTATATGGTAAATGGCCAGGTTTCTGGCAAAATATGGGACAAGATACAGTCTGTCTTCTACCCGTACAACAGAACGGAACAGATCTCCCTTAAATGCCAATTCTCCCGGAATCTTTCCTATGCAGGAAAGTCTGTCCATTTGTTTATCATAATGAAACAGCAGGTTTACTTTTCCGTGAACAAACCACACTTCTTTTTCATCTTCCCAAAAAGCTCCCGGCCAGCATGGTATCTTACATTCCTTTTCTCTTACCAGGGAATCCTGATATAAAACCGGTTTTCCTGTTTCCCAGAACAACTGGGCTACAGAGCTGTAATCTCCGTAATAGCAGTCACAGGAAGCAATGGCAAGATCAAGATCGTATCCGCTGTCCAGGATTCCCCAGCCTTCTTCTTCATAGGAAGCCAGAAGTTCTCTATATTTCCGTAAAAACTGGGGCCGCATCACCTCCAGTGTCTGTTCATACAGTGGATGAGGACGAAGCCACAAAGCAAGGTCTTTTCTTGTTTTAAAATAAAGTAAGACTTCTTCTATTTTTTTCATCATATCCGGCTGGTTTAAAAGTGCCCCAATGGAAAGACTGTAAAATACTGTCTTTTTCCTGGATCCGTCAGGACTGTAAAGACATTCCTGCCATTTTTCCGGAAGAGATCCATCTTGTCTTTTCGTATCACGGGCACGTTCAACCTTTGGTGATCCAAAGTTCTGTACCTTCACTTCCCATTGTTCTGCCTGAACTCCTTTAATCCCGAAACACAGGATATTGATAAAAAGCTCCCTCTCCTGCTCTGTTGCCGTAACAATACAGTCTGCATTAATAGCCCCCGGTTCAATCATAAAACCGGTGCCTTCCGCCTGGCGTTTCGCAGATTCTACGTTTCCAGTACTTGCTGTAGTATAATAAGGCAGATAGATCAGCTGGTCTGCATACTTTTTCAGCCTGCTGCTATAAAAATCCGGGTGGACGCTGGTCAATCTATTGTTCTGGTCATAGGGATTGTGGATAAACACCGCATCCGGTTTCTTATCTTCCAGGCGGAATGTGCGGTAATCTGTAATAGGAACATCTGATGGATACTGATCTCCCTCGTAGTGTTCTACTGCCAGATTCCCGTCCTGGTCTTTATCAAAATAGGGGATCGGTACAACATAGGCATCGCAATCCGGATCCTTATCTGCCGCTTTCCAGACGGTTTCCATAGAATCCCACATAGACACTTTATATGGAAGAAAGACAAAACAGAGACGGTCTGTTTCGATCTCGTTCTCTATATGGTCATATAAGAGTTTCAATTCTTTCTTTATTTTTTTGTACAGCTTCGCCATCTGTTTTTTACTGTGAAGGTTCTGGCTCATCTCATAAAGATCTTCACAATATACTTCCAGAAGGGGGACCAGATCTGCTTTTCCCACATTTTCCAGCTCTGTTCCCAACAAAAGGGCTGTTTCCTGAGATTGTGAAAGAGCATCGATCATCATTTCTTCTGTATTCTGGCCGAATCCCATGAACACTTTTTCATTTGCCCGCATTAAGAGGGCCGCTGTCTGCAAAAGCCTTCTTTTTTCTTTTCTTTTAATCGCCATTTTTACGGTTTCCTCCAAAAATGATCAGATATCCTATCTCTGATAATTTTATCGGCGTTTTCTTTTTTTTTATAACTGTTTTATCAACTTACTGTTTCTTTTTTGAAATCCCCTTATCCATTTTCAACCACCGCCGATAAAGTTAAAAGAAATACTATTCTGATTATTATGAAAAAAGGCGGTGTACAATATGAGCAGTGGTATGGACAGCAGTATTCTGGATACATACCTTTATGAAGAAAACAATCTTTTAGACCAGTTAGACGAAATGCTGGTTGCTGATGAGAAAAACGGTGATTTTTCCACCGATGACGTAAATGAGATCTTCCGTATCATGCATACGATCAAAGGCTCTTCTGCAATGATGGAATTTAATTCGATCTCCACGATCGCCCATCATATTGAAGATGTATTTTTTTATATCCGTGATAAAGGAATCGAAACTCTGGATCCTGAACATAAGAAAGAGCTTTTCAACCTGATGTTCCGTTCAGAGGATTATTTAAGAAGCGAAATCGAGAAAGTAGAACAGGGAGTACCTCTTTCTACTGATATTGATGCGTTCTCCAATGAGATCAATTCTTTTTTGAAGAAGATCAGCGGCGCTGCACCTGCACAGCCGGAAGCTTCACAGGCTGCACCTGCAGCTTCTGGTGCTGCAGCTTCTGCACCTGCAGCTCCTGCTTCTCTCCCTGATGATAAGGATGCAGCCTGCTTTTTCCATGTTTTTCTGGAAGAAGGCGTGGGAATGGAGAATCTGCGGGCTTATATGATCGTAAATGCAGTAAAGGAATGTGATGTAAACTTCCGTTTTTACCCCAGTGATATGGAAACAGATCAGGATACTTCCCAGACGATCGCAGAAAATGGTTTTTTCCTTGCTTTTGACTCCAGTGAAGACGCTTCTAAGGCTGAAGGGATTTTAAAAACCCAGAACCACATCCGATCTTATGAGCTTGTAAATGTCTCAAAAGCCGCTCCTCCTGCAAAAGCTGAGGAAAAAAAGGCATCTGTTTCCAAACCCACGGCACCAGCACCTGCATCCACAGATACAGCTGCCGGGAAAGCAGCTCCTATGCTTTCCCATGCCCCGGTCAAGCAGAATCTGATCAGCGTCAACCTGATGAAGCTGGACAGCCTGATGGATATTGTTGGTGAGATCGTGATCACTGAATCCATGGTCACATCTTCCCCTGAATTAAACCTGCTGCCAAGGGACAACAGGGATAATTTTATGAAATCAGCACGCCAGCTGCGTAAACTCACCAATGATCTGCAGGATATTGCCATGTCTTTACGCATGGTCCCGATTTCCGGCGTGTTCCAGAAAATGAACCGTATTGTGCGTGATATGAAGCAGAGCCTGGGAAAAGACGTCCGTCTGACCATTGTAGGTGAAGATACAGAGGTAGATAAGACGATCGTAGACAATATACAGGATCCTATCATGCATATCGTGCGTAACAGCATGGATCATGGGATTGAAGAAACAGCCCAGGAACGTATTGCTGCCGGTAAGGATCCCCAGGGCGAGATCGTTCTTTCCGCTTCCCATACCAGCAGTGAGGTTGTTATCTCCGTTAAAGATGACGGATATGGCATGGATCCCCAGAAGATTCTTGAAAAAGCCCGGTCAAAGAACATGCTGACCAAGCCTGATTCTGAATACAGCCAGAAGGAGATCCTGGGGCTGATCATGCTTCCCGGATTTTCCACCAATACAGAGGTAACTGAATATTCCGGTCGTGGTGTTGGAATGGATGTTGTAAAGAAAAATGTAGAATCCTTAGGCGGTATCGTTTCTGTATCCAGTACCTACGGTGAAGGAACTACGATTTCCATGAAGATCCCGCTGACTCTGGCTATTGTAGATGGAATGAAAGTAACGGTAGGTGATTCTATTTTTACTATACCTATCGCCAATATCCGTCAGTCCTTTAAGGTAAAAGCAGATCAGGTGATCAAAGATGAATATGGCAATGAAATGGTAGAACGTGTTGACCATTTTTATCCTATCGTCCGCCTCCATTCCTTCTATCACCTTCCAACTGAGGTTACCCAGATGGAAGACGGTATCCTTTTATGGGTGGAAGCAAATGACCGTTCTTACTGCCTGTTTGTAGATGATCTGATCGGCGAGCAGCAGGTGGTAGTAAAGCCGCTTCCTGCTTTTCTCAGTGAATTTAACCTGAAAGACCACGGCATCACCGGCTGTACCATTATGGGTGATGGCAATATCAGCATCATTCTGGATATCCTCAGCTTATATTCCATAGCTGTAGAGAATGCGTAAACAGGAGGTTTTAAAATGGCTGAAGTAACAGAAACAAATATCCGGACAGACGTACCGGCTGAAAACCAGTCCGTTGAACGCTGTCTTACCTTTGAGTCGGGAGACATGACTCTGTTTTTAAGTATCAATAACGTAACGGAGATCATCAATGACTGTGCGATCACTCATCTTCCACTGGTACCTGATTATATTAAAGGAATCACTCTGCTCGGAGGGGAACCTATGGAGCAGGTAAATCAGCAGGGTCTTCTGCCGTTGCTGCGACAGATCCGGGAAAAGCTGCCGGACAAGTCTGTGTGGTGTTTTACCGGATATGATTATGAAAAGGATGTTCTGGCCAGAATGGTACCGGAATGGGAGGAAACAAAAGAATTTCTTTCTTATCTGGATGTGCTGGTGGACGGAGAGTTTAAGATCGAACAGAAGGATCTGGGACTGATCTTTAAGGGGTCTGCCAACCAGAGAACGATCTTGGTGCAGGAGTCTCTCAGGGAAGGTCATATTGTATACTGGGATCCCCAAAATCCATAAGAATTTGATAAAATTCTATGAAATCCCAAAGAAATGCCAAAAACGGCTTGAAATTTTAGGACAAGTCCGCTACAATAATGAGTGGGTTGTGACTGCGAGGTAATCGGGCAGTTATGAGAAATGCTTAATTACTGCACAGCGCCAGCAGTGACAGTATATTATAAATTATATTTTAGGAGGAATTAAAAATGGCAGTAAAAGTTGCAATTAACGGTTTTGGTCGTATCGGACGTCTTGCTTTCAGACAGATGTTTGGTGCAGAAGGTTATGAAGTAGTAGCTATCAACGATCTGACAAGCCCAAAGATGCTTGCTCATCTGTTAAAGTATGATTCATCACAGGGTAAGTATGAGAAGGCTGATACAGTTTCAGCTGGAGAGGATTCCATCACAGTTGATGGTAAGGAGATTAAGATCTATGCATTCCCTGATGCAAACAACTGCCCATGGGGCGAGCTTGGTGTAGACGTTGTTCTTGAGTGTTCAGGATTCTACACATCTAAGGAAAAAGCACAGGCTCATATCAACGCTGGTGCTCGTAAGGTTGTTATTTCTGCTCCTGCAGGAAATGATCTTCCTACTATCGTTTACAACACAAACCATGAGACACTTAAGGCTGAGGATAACATC
>ERZ840371.3556-NODE-3556-length-12520-cov-8.013638_pt1 | contig 12520 bp, 12 predicted proteins | sample MGYA00519937_ERZ840371 | MGnify/ENA primary metagenome ERZ840371 (study PRJEB31850, sample SAMEA3708873) | human gut metagenome | biome: human gut; feature: human-associated habitat; material: faeces | place: China | collected 2014 ... | reverse complement strand
TGAACCGCGTCAAGGAATCCTAAGCAAATATACGAAAGATTTTCGAATCAAACCCGATAGAGCCGTGTATTTCTGGAAAAATATCGCTAATTTTGTGAATATGAAGAGCGATATCACGTTTTTGCCCGAACGCAAGCAGCGCGACCTGCACGAACTCGTCGCATTGATCCGCGAGGAGATCAGGGATGTCGTAATGATTATCCTTTACGGCAGTTATGCGAAGAACACCTACGTCGATCTGGACGAGCGGCACGATTTCGGGGTGCGCACCTACTACATGAGCGACTACGACCTGCTGGTCGTTACGCAGCGGCGGCTGGGTGTCAGGGAGGCGACGGTCAATGCACGGATCAAGGAGCGTTTTTCGGCCGGCAAGGGCGAGTTCCAGACCTATCCGCAGCTTATCAACGAAAGTTTCACCAAACTCAACCATGCGCTCTCCGAGGGGCGATACTTCTATGTCGAGATCGTAAATCAGGGCATCCTGCTCTATAATTCGGCGAAAGAGGAGCTGGCGACGCCGCGAAAGCTGGACTACAACGAATTGTCGAGAATGGCGCAGGAGTATTACAATAAAAAATTTACACGAGGAGAGAGATTTTTATATCATGCCCGGATAGATTACGACGACAAAGAATATGTTGAATGTTCATTCTTTTTGCATCAGGCAGCCGAGTATTTTATAAAGACGATCCCCTTGGTGTATAGTCTGTACGGCTACAAGGAGCACGACCTGCATTTCCTCTGCGAGCGGGGCAAGCCGTTCACGACGGAACTCGCGAACGTCTTTCCGTGCGACTGCGAGGAGGAAAAACGCCTGTTCGAGCTGCTGCGTGCCGCCTATATCGAGGCGCGTTACAACGATAAGTTCGTCGTAACGAAGGCCGACATCGACGCTCTGCTGCCCAAGATCGAGCTGCTGCGCGATGTGGTCGAACGGGTCTGCAACGAGCGGCTGGCCTACTACGACAGCCGGATCGAGAAATAGCCCCCCCCCTTATGACGCAGAAACAGGCCATACAGCTCTTCGAGCAGCGGAAGGTGCGTACCGTGTGGGACGACGATGCGGGGAAATGGTACGTTGCCATTGTGGATGTCGTTGCCGTATTGACCGACAGCATCGACGCCGCAGCCTATTGGCGTAAACTGAAACAGCGGTTGAAGGCGGAAGGGAACGAAACCGTGACAAGTTGTCACGGTTTGAAAATGCCTGCTGCCGACGGGAAGATGCGCATGACGGACGTGGCCGATACGGAACAGCTTTTTCGTTTGATTCAGTCGATTCCTTCTCCGAAAGCCGAACCGTTCAAGCTGTGGCTGGCGTCGTTGGGGCGCGAGCGGCTGGAAGAGCTGGACGACCCCGAACTCGGTATCGACCGGATGCTGGAATACTACCACCGCAAAGGATACTCCGAGAACTGGATTAACCAACGCCTGAAATCCATCGAAGTGCGTAAGGAGCTGACCGATGAGTGGGAGCGGCGCGGCATCAAGCGAGGACAGGAGTTCGCCACGCTGACCGACATCATCACGCAGGGCTGGTCGGGCATGACGACGCGGCAGTACAAGCGATACAAAGGATTGAAAACGGAAAGTCTGCGCGACAACATGACGAATTTGGAGTTGGTGCTGAACATGCTCGCCGAGGCGACGACGACCGAAATTTCCAAAGAGCGTCGTCCGCGCACGTTTGCAGCCAACCGGATCGTGGCGGCACAGGGCGGACGCATCGCGGGCAACACCCGCCGCGAAATCGAGGCACAGACCGGAAAAAAGATTGTCTCACGGCTCAATGCCGAACAGGTGTTGGCGGCGAAAGAAATCGAACAGAACGAGGAGGAGAAGGAGTGACCGCGGCTCTTGGGTAATGATTCCTCGGCGCGATGGGCGAGCGGAGGTCGCAGACCTGAGAACCGTCCTCGGAGGGGTGCGCCGTGTGCCGGATGCCATTTACACGGCGATCGCCGCACTCTCGGCGAAGGTATCGCCGGTTCTTACTTGTTTATCGTCCGATCGGATTCAACGCATAATAGCTCACGTACATTCTGTTTGAAACGTCGCACGATTCTTATCATGTGCGTTTAGGCTCCGTTCGTCTCCGGCCTCCCCTCACCGACATTTTCGAGGATGTCCGTTCGGGTCGGCCGGAGCTACGGGCGGGGTCAGAGCAGCTCGCGGGAGTTCCGGTCGTTGTGCAGACGGTTGATCTCCTCGCGGTAGGTTTCGAGGTGCCACCGCAAAATGTTGTCCGCATAGGAGGTTGCGGTCATACGGTCGGGCCCGATCTTTCGCACGACGTCCAGTATCTTGCGCTTGGTTTCGGCATCGACATAGATCGCCGCGCGGAAGCGGATCTCCGTGCGGGCCATGAACCTCCGCTCGAAATCGGGAAGCAGGATTCTCCTGCGCCGTTCGGCGGCTTGCGGAGCCTCGTCGGAATCCTCCACCGTCTTTATGATCCGCTCGTCGAAGGGCGGCGGGTCGGCGTCGAGAATCGACGGGGTGTTTCCGATGGCACGGCGTACCAGCTCTTCATCGATCACGGTTTTCTTCGTCATGATATGCAGTCTGTTTTGTGCGAATGAACGGTCGGCGACGAACGAAAAGGCTTTACGGCCCTGCCCCGTTCGAGCGATCATTCATTCTCGAATTTGTTGGAAGATGTTCGCGGCGAATCGGTCTTGTCGGCTCGCACGGGCGGAAGCACGGCGGCGGACGATCCCGCATCCGTTCTTTCGTGCTTCCGGCCGCAAGATAATACGCCATCGTGGCCCCCGAAGCGGTTGGCCGCTCCTGACCGCCGGAGGCCGTCCGAAGGGTTTGCCGCTCTCGCCGCGACGTCGTAATATTGCACCTTGAAAACCGGGTGTCGCCGGAGTGATCCGCGTATGATTTTCGATGCGGGGAACGAGCGATCCGTAGTGCGGCGTTTTGTTCCCGCTGCGGGAACAGCGAGCTGTACCTTTGTCCGACAAACCGGCGTTTGTCCGACAAAGGTGCTCGCCCTGCGGGGCCGCGGCATACGGTAATGTAAAACCCTTTAAAACGAGAGAACGATGAGAAAGAACCGCGCATCGGACAACAAGAGCCGCAAATACTCCTTCCGCCTGACCGAGGAGCAGCATATCCGCTTCGAGCGGATGCTGTGAAGGGCGGGTTTGGAGCACAACCGCAGCCGCTTCATCGTCGGGCGAATCTTCGACGAGACGTTCCGCGTGGTCAGGGCCGACCCCACGAAGCAACGCTACATTGTCCGGCTGAACGAGTACATCGCCCAGATTTCGCGCGTGGGCAACAACTACAATCAGGTCGTCAAGGCGATCAACACGTACCTCTCGCGCAACATGCTGCCCCGCCAGATCGACACGCTGGTAGCCTATACGCGCGAGTTGAAAGCCCTCTCGGAGCAAGTGTCGGAGCTGACCAAACGATTACGGGAGGAGTGGTTGAAAGAGTGATCGGGCAAGGGGAGGACTTGCCCATCGCGGCAAAATGACTATCTTTGTGAGGGTAAAGCGGTTTTTAATTCCCGATAAACGACCCGAACGATGACCGACCAACTGATTTTCGTACACGACAAGCGGCGCGACGCCTACGTTGACAAGACGTCGGAGATCGTCGGGCTGCGACCGGCCGGAGCGTATGTGTATGTCGATTACGGCGCGGCGCGGGTATTCCGCTATCGCAAAGAGCATGTAGTCTGTTATCCCCTGCTCGCCACACGCCGGCAGGTACGCATCTACAAGGACGGAACGTTGCAGGAGCCGTACGATACGCTGTTCGACTACGGGAAATATGTCCGGCTGGGCGCCGGAGAGGGCTTGCGTTCGCCGGCGATCGAGAAGTCGCGGATCGAAGCGGTCGATGCGCAGCCGCTCCCCGCAGACAAAGAGCGGCTACTTTCCTATTTCGCGGAGGTTCTCGCAGCCAAAGCCTCTCTGGAGTCGGAGACCGATACGGAAGCCGCAGAGGAGGTTCCCGAAGGGGAGAAGAAAAGTTCGATCGCCGCCCTGCTCGCCGAGACGATGCAGCGCATCGATCCGCAGGATCCCCGTACGGCGCTGTATGCCTATCTGAACGGGCGGACGGCGGCGTGCGATGTCGACAACGTGGCCCTCGTCTATCCCTTCGGCTGCAACGCCAGCCAGAAACTCGCCGTGCAGCGGGCGCTGGGCAATCGGGTGAGCGTGGTAGAGGGACCTCCCGGCACGGGAAAAACGCAGACGATTCTGAACATCGTCGCCAATCTGCTGATGCAGGGAAAAACCGTCGGTGTCGTGTCCAACAACAATGCGGCGGTGGACAACGTGCGCGACAAACTGTCGAAATACGAGTACGGGGCGTTGATGGCCGAACTGGGAAACCGGACCAGACGGCAGGCCTTTTTCGCGGACAAACAGCAGGATTTCATGCCCGACCCTACGTGGCGGTTGCCGGCGGAGGAAACGCTCCTATGCCCAATGCGAGTACCGTCATCTGCTGTGGGAACAACCGCTGGACGAAGCGCGGATGCGGCGGGTCGACCGCTGTTTCTTCCGTCCGATCGACAGCCGGCGTGCGCTGTCGTTCCGGCATCTCGTTACCGAGAGGTGGCAGGGCGGAAGGCCGTCGCTCGCTTTGCGGGCCGGACTGCTGTTCCGGTGCGGCGCGTGGCCCGGGAAGCGGCTGTTCGCGGATGCGGAGCTGCTGCCCGCCTATGCCGATCGCAAGTTCTACGAAACCTATATCGCCGAGCTCTCGGCCCGCATCGCCCGGCTCGGGGCACCGTCCGACGAGCAGCGTGCGAAGAGCCTGATCGAAGCATACGGGAAGGTGTCGGAAGCGCTGTTCCGCGATATGCTCTACCGCAAATACGAACGCCTGAACGAAGCGCGGCAAGAGGAGCGGCCCCCGTTCACGATGCAGAACTACCGGACGCATTTCCGCACCTTCGTCGAACGCTATCCGGTCGTGCTGAGTACGACCCATTCGCTGTGCGCTTCGATCGGCGCGGGGCACCTGCTCGACTATGTCATCATCGACGAGTCGTCGCAGGTCGATATCCTCACGGCGGCCGTCTGCTGCGCCTGTTGCCGGAATATCATCATCATCGGCGACAGCCGGCAGCTGCCGCATATCGTGGAGGAGCAGCTCAGGGCGAAGGCCGAGGAGCTGCGCGACAAACATCGGGTGCCCGACGCTTACGATTACGTGCGGCAGAACATCCTCTCCTCCTTCAAACGGGTCTTCGGGGAACGGCTGCCCGTCACGCTGCTGCGCGAACATTACCGCTGCCATCCGCTCATCATCGACTTCTGCAACCGGAAATATTACCGGAACGAGCTGCTCATCATGACCGAACCGAAGGGCGACTATCCCTTTACGGTCCTGACGACAACCGCCTCGAAAACCTACTCCCATAACGGCCGGATCTACAATCAGCGCCAGATCGACGCCACCTGCGACTGGATCGAGCGGCAGCATACGGAGTACGCCGCCATGCGGTTCGCCTCCGATGCGAAACGCGAATCGCCGGCCGAACGGATCGCCGAACGGCTCATCGGAGGAATTCTCGCCGAGGAGGATCGGTTTTCCGCCATCGGCGTCCACCGACACTACCGGCTGTACGATCTGGTCGGACGGAACGTCGAGCTGTCCGACGAGGAGCGCCTCTTCGTCCGCCGCCGCTCGCATCTCGACTTTCTGCTCTACAACCGGATGGACAACACGCCGATTCTGGGGATCGAGGTGGACGGCGTGCTCCACCACCGCTTCGACGAGGTGCAGGTCGCCCGCGACCGGCGCAAAAACGGTATTCTCGTCAAGATCGGCCTGCCGCTTCTGCGTCTCTCCACGGACGGCAGCAGCGAAAAGGAGCGGATCGTAGGCGCGCTCGAACAGGCCATGCAGCAGGGGTGAGTGCCGAGCAGCGACAAATCCGCAAGGCGATCCGAGACCGACAGGATACGGTTCGCAAACAGCGATGAGCAGAAAATTCACGGAACGAAGCCGCAAGGCCGAAGGAGGAATATCCAAGACATAACGATTCCCCGGCAGACCGGAGTTATCACGCTTTTCCGACGGCCAATCCGTCAGCTGTTTTCACTCCACATGTCGCACTGCTTCATGATCGTACTCAACGCATCTTCCTGTCCCTCGGGCGGATAATCATACTTCCTGAGCAGTCGTTTCACGATCCGACGCATACCGGCACGGGCGCTCTCCTTGAGGTTCCAGTCGATCGTCTTGTTGCAGCGCAGCGCATCGGTCAGTTCCCGTGTAATGGCAACCAACTGTTCGTTCGTATAGAAATCGCGTACGGCCTCGGGTTTGGTCAGCGCATCGTAAAATGCCAGCTCTTCGTCGTTCAGATCGAGCGCTTTGTCGGATTCTTTGCCGTGGGCGATCTCGTGGGCGATTTTCAGCAACTCCTGAATTACCTCCTCGTTGGTCAGCAACCCTTTGAGGTAATTGCTCATGGCACGGGACAGAATCTCGGAGAATTTTTCGGCCCGCACCGTATTGGTCCGTTGATAAATTCGCACCTATTCGGCAATCAGCTTGCGCAACAGTTCGACGGCGAAGTTTCTCTCCTTCATCCGGGAGATCTCTTCGAGAAATTTCGGATCGAACAGCGAAAACTCCTCCTCGACGTCGGAGAAGAGGTTGATTACACCGTCGCTCTTGATGCTCTGTTTGAGCAGCTCGTTGATCCGTGCGTTGATTTCGCGCAGCGACATTTTGCCCTTGCCTTCGATGCGCGTCAACAGCGTGCGCACAGCTTCGAAATAGGCCGCTTCGAGACGCTGCTCGTAGTTCAACAAACTCTGACAGAGCGACAACGCCTGCCGCAACAGCAGCGCCTCCTTGATAAACAGCTTCTTCGGCTCCTCGCGTTCGGGAGCTTGCAGAACACGGTGGGGTTCTCCGGCAGCGGGATGCCGCACTCCGCCGCGTGCGCCCGGTAGTTCAGGCCGATGCAGAGGATCTTCTCCATCCCCGTCACAACCGGCGCAAGCGTTAGAGATTCCTCGTCCAGATACGGCCCGTCCAGCGCCGCGAGCGCGGCGGTATCGCCGCTCTGGCAGAGCGCCAGCATCGTCTGCGGCAGCTCCGGGTGCGCCGACATGTCCACAACGCCCTTCTCCGTGATGACGCCCAGCGTGGGGCGCCCGTCCCTGTAAAACTGCAAAAATTTCATATTCCGTCCTCCGTGCGGCTTTTTCACCAGCTTAGCACAGCGGCGCGCGGCGGTCAACTTCTTTCCGCCCTACAGCCCCAGATTCCCGGCGATGCCGATACGCCCCACGTTCAGCGTCTGCATGCAGATTTTAAAGTCCTTGCCCTCCTGCCCCAGCAGATTCTCCTTCGGGACGATCCTGTCGGTGAACACGATCTCGGAGGTGTGGACGCCGTGCAGCCCCATCTTATTTTCGATCTTCCCGACGGAAAAGCCGGGGAAAGTACTCTCGATGATGAAGGCGGAGAGCCCCTTCGTCCCCTTGGACTTGTCCGTCATGACGAAGATAACGAACACACCCGCTTTGGAGCTGTTCGTGATGAACATATCTTCGAGTCGTTGATGACGTAGTGGTCGCCCGCCAGACGCGCCTGCGTCTGCGATTTCGACGCGTCGGAGCCCGCGTTCGGCTCGGTGATGCCCATACCGCCGAGGACGCCGCCCGTTGTCAGCATTGGCAGGTACCTTCGCTTCTGCTCCTCCGTCCCGTGCTCCAGAATCGGCACGCAGCAGAGCGTATGCCCGGCCATGATGTCGCTCGTGGAGGCGCAGGCCTTCGCCAGCTCCTCCGCGCAGATGGCGGCGGAAAGCTGGACGGACCCGGCGCCGCCGTACTCCCTTGGCGCGGTCATGCTTATGACGCGCAGCCGGAACAGCTTGCGGATGTTCTCGGCTGGAAATTCGTGCGTCCGGTCAATCTCCGCCGCGATGGGCTTCACCTCGTTTTCGGTAAAGGCGCGGATCATCTTGCGGATCCGTTCTTGTTCACGGGTCAGGGAAAAATCCATGGCTTTGTCTCTTCTTTCTGTTCGGATTTGAATGGGTCGGCGGCCGCCCCGCCGCGCTTGCAAAGCGTGCCGGTTCCGGATATAATACAGGAAGCCGTGCTCCCACCATGCAAGGAGGTTTCTCTATAACGCTTTTCGATTATCTCAACTTTCTGGCCGTGGCCGAGTGCCGGAGCATCACCACCGCCGCGGACCTGCTCCACCTGACAAAGTCCGCCGTGAGCCATAACCTCTCCAAGATTGAAAAGGAGCTATCCGTCCCGCTGTTCTTCCGCGGGAGCAGCGGCTGGGAGTTGACGGGCGCCGGCAGGCACTTCTGCCCTACGCGCAGAGCGTCATCCGCGCCGATCAGGCGTTCGCGGAGGTCGTTCGCGGCCTGACGGGGCTCTCCTCCGGCCGCGTGAAGCTCAGCACCTGCTCGAGCACCTGCATCAACTGGATTCCCGGCATTCTCAAGAGCTTCCGCGCCCTGCACCCGGGGATCACGGTGGAGGTGTGTCCGGCTTCTGCAATTCCCAGCTCACCGCGAAGCTCCGCGCCAACGAGATTGCCCTCGCCATCGGCGCGGTATCGCCCTCCCTGTCGCGCAGCACATGGGCATCACCGCCGGTTCCTCGTTCACGTCCGTGGACGACACCAGCCTTGTCGCCCTTGCCGAGAGCGGGCTGGGCTTTAACCGCCCCGATGGGAAGAAGCAAGCCAATAATTTTTGACGTCGGTTCAATTCCGCTCAACCGCCCCCTGACGCGCAGTTTTTCTGTGCATAACGCGCAAATTTTTTCAGTGCTTTTGTCATCTCCGTCAAAAACCGCACCGCAATTGAACCCCGGTTGAATTTTCTTCACCCATAAAAGTCTCACAGAGTTCGCGGAGCGAAGTGAGAATCTCAATACAAAAAGGATCCCCCGGCACAGCCGGGGGATCCTTTTTGTATTGACTTATATCTCGTACTTGCTGATGTCCTTCGGCAGGCAGATCTCGAGGATCAGCCCCACCACGAACACGCCCGCGACCATGTTCCCCGCAAAGATCTCGCCGAACACGGACGGGAGATTATCGAAGAATCCGTCCACCTGCGTCGCGCCCACGCCAAGGCAGATCGACGTCGCGGCAATGAGGGTGTTGCGCTGGTTCATGCCCGCGTCCTGCAGCATGCGCACACCCGACATCATGATCGAGCCGAACATGATGACCGTGCAGCCGCCAAGCACGCAGTCCGGCAGCGTCGTGAAGAACGCGCCGATCGGCGGGAACAGACCGCCGAGGATCATCGCCAGCGCGCCGAACATGATCGTAAAGCGGTTGACAACGTGCGTCATGGAGATCAGGCCCACGTTCTGGCTGAACGACGTGATGGGCGAGCAGCCGAACACGCCGCCGGAGACAGCGGAGATGAAGCCGTCCACGCACAGGGAGCCCGAGACCTCCTCCGCCGTGATGTCGCGGCCGAGGCCGCCGGTACAAGTCGCGGTCGTGTCGCCGATCGTCTCCACGGCGGAGACGATGAACACCAGCGCGAATGAGAGGATCGAACCCAGCTGGAACTGCGGCTTGAAGGCGAAGAGCTTCGGAATCGCCACAACGCCGAGCGACTGGATCGTCTGCCCCATGGATGCAAAGTCCACCATGCCGAAGAAGATGGACACCACATAGCCCACCAGCATACCCAGCAGGACATAGAGCTGCTTGGCGACACCCTTGAGCGTCGTATGGAACACGAGCGCCGCCGTGAGCGTGATCGTCGCGACGAGCAGGTTCTGCCACGAGCCGAGCGGATACGCCGACGACGAGCCGAACGACGACACGCCGACATTCAGAATGCTCAGGCCGATCGCAATCACCACGCATGAGGAGAGCACCGGCGAGATGATCCGCCGCCAGTATTTCGCCGTCAGGCCGAGGATGCCCTCAAAAATACCGCCGACGATGATTGACCCGACCATGATGCCGTAATCCTGCGACGCGGCGGACATGCAGGCCGCGAGGAACGTGAAGCTCAGTCCCATGACAACCGGCAGACCCGAGCCGATCTTCCAGATCGGATAGAGCTGGATCAGCGTGCCGATGCCGGCGATGAGCATGCAGTTCTGCAGCAGCTGCGCCGTCTCAATGGTGGTGAACGCCTGACCGTTGTAAACGGCCACGGAGGCGATGATAATCAGCGGTGCGATGTTCGCCACAAACATGGCCAGCACATGCTGCAGCCCGAAGGGGATGGCCTTGCCGACCGGCACCCGCCCCTCCAGCTGATAGACGTTCTCGATGCGAGCCTCCTGATGCACTTTCTTCATAATCTTTCTCCTTTTATATATTTACCAAGACCGCCCGCCGATTCCCGCGCGCGGCGGCAGCCCACAGACATGAAAAGGGTAAAAAGCTGCCTGCGGCTGCCATGCTCGGGCCGTGCCGCCCGAATATGTTGGCATTATCTACAGATTAGCACAGTGTTCACGGCAAATCAATGTTATCTTTCCACATATTTGAAAGCAATGGCCCGCGCATGCCCGTCCGGAGACGGTGCATGCGCGGGCCGATGATTCAGTTTCCGGCGAAGGGCGAAGTCGCGTTCTTCGCAAGCGCCTGCCAGTTGCTGCTCACGCGCATATCGTTCTGCACGCTGTACCAGTCTCCGGGAAGAAACTGATTGCCGTTGTTCTCGTCAATGCGCCAATCATTCGAGGCAATGACATACTGCGGATGCGCCGTTTTTTCACTGCTGTCGATGGCCTTCCCGGTGAAGGGATTCGTCGGGTTTTCAATCAGGCCGGAGGTCGCAAGCGTGGGCACATCGCCGTTCGTCATAAACTCATCGGACGTCGTAAAGCCCGCGGCATTGAAGTCCTTCACCATCAGCAGCGGATAATACTGCTGGGCATCGAAGTCCCCGTCATCGGAAATAAGATTGCTCAGCTGGCGCAGCGGGAAGGCGTGGTCAGCCACAAGGATAATACGCGTGTTGTCATAGACACCATTATCGCGCAGATAGTCGAACCACTCCCCGAGCTGCAGCAGCGCCGCCATATTGCTCTGGTAGTGCGTCACCTGCAGCTCCGTCTCCATGCGCAGCGTCTGTCCGTCCACCGTAAAGCGGTCGGCATGCTCCGCCTCATAGTCCGTGTTGTCGACATTCTGGCTGGGCGTATAGTCCGGCTCCTGCAGCATCATCACATCGTGCGTGGTGTCGTTGGTCATCATGAGGAAGGTATTCCGGCTGTCCTTGGTGACCTTCGTAATTTGGGTGAGATTCTGCAGCACATTATACGGTTCCATAAAGGCGCTGTAAAGCCCGGTGGAGGTATAGAGACCCGTAACCTTCTGGCCGGCCGCCGTCGTGCTTCCGTCCTCGGCTACGCTTGCATGGTTGTAGTCGCCGCCGTTATAGAGCGGACTGTGCAGGAACAGCGGCATCGTCTTCATGAGCGCATAGCAGAAGAAGTTGCGGCTGTTGTCCTCAATCAGCTCCTTCTTTGAGCGGGTATCCGTAAACTTGCCCTTGGTGATGTAGGTGTGAATATCCGGATAGTCGTCGTAAATTGAGAGGTCCGGAATCCACTGATAGCCCGCATAGGTCGGGTCACAGACCGTCACGTCATAACCATTCTGTTCAAAGAGCACGGGCATCACCCTGAGCGCCTCGTTGTGCTTGCTGCCCAGAGATTCGCTGCTGCGGTTGTTCATCTCAAGCGGCGTATATTCATAGCCGCCGAAGATCGCGGGAGAACCGAAGATCGTACTCCCGCCGAAGGAAATCGTGTTTGCGTAATTCGTAAAGCCCGAGAACTGCTTCTGCAGCTCCGGCTTCTCATTGAAAATATACGGGATATACGCCGCCATGCCGCGATCCATCATCAGGACAACAACGTTCTGCCCCGTCTTGCTCAGCGTGAACTGCGGTGTCTCCGTTTGGGTGCTCTCCGACTGATTCTTCACCTCGTTGACAGAGCTGCGGATCCCCACGATGTTCACGGCGGACATCGCCACAAGGGCCACCGCGGCAATCACAAGCACCTCGTGCAGATGCTTTTTGACATAGACCGTCAGCAAATACAGCACCGCCCCCGCCGCCAGCAGCACCGCAAGGTTGATGAAGATCTGCTTCGGCGAGAAGTACAATCCGTTTTCATAGCGCAGTCCCGCCGTCAGAATCCCCAGATTCTTCCCGAAGAACATATAGTCGATGATTGCGGTGCCGCAGAGCACCCAGACGGCGCGGTCAAAGATGCGGCGCGCAGCGGGGCTTGCGAGCCAGTAGAAAATGCCCATCCAGATCACGAACGTGCCGAAGGCGAGGCAGAAGGAGCTCACGATAAACCACAGCGGGTGGTAGAAATAGTTGATGTCCACGAACTCCTGCGGCGAGGCCTTGATGACCGCCGACGGGATCAGCAGACCCGTCAGCACCGCGAGAAACACCGCCCCGGAGAGGAAGAGCTTCTTGTTAAAGAGCGGCTGCGCCTGCTCTTTAACCCCGCCTTGCACAGGGCGGCGGGCACGCACGAGCATCACCAGAACC
>ERZ840371.3537-NODE-3537-length-12574-cov-2.712197_pt1 | contig 12574 bp, 10 predicted proteins | sample MGYA00519937_ERZ840371 | MGnify/ENA primary metagenome ERZ840371 (study PRJEB31850, sample SAMEA3708873) | human gut metagenome | biome: human gut; feature: human-associated habitat; material: faeces | place: China | collected 2014 ... | reverse complement strand
CTATATATCGCTGGAAATCTCCGGTCTGGGTCTTGATATGCTCGTGTACGGGCACACTCTCAACCACACTCCACCGTAATCCGGCGGATTCGATCAAGGCTTTCCGCTTTTGAATCTCTTCCGTAGTCCAAACTTCCCCGTTCGGGATATGGTGCAACGCATTTACGATACCGGTGGCACCCGCCTGACGGATGTCCCAAAGGCTGACAGGATCATTCGGTCCGTACCAACGCCAAGTTTGCTCACATAGATACATAATGAATAATTTTTAAATTTATCAATGTGCCAATATGCCAATGCGGTTTGATGCATGGCTGGTTGGCACATTATTTAGATGGAGAAAGCGTCGAAACCTCCGTCTATGGGGATCACGGTACCGGTTACGAATGCGGAGGCGTCGCTCGCCAGCCATTGTAAAGTACCGAGTAACTCCTCCGGTTTTCCTAAGCGGCGGAACGGCGTGTGCGCGACGATCGTGTTGCAACGATCACTAGGTGATCCATCCGGATTGCTCATCAATGCCCGGTTCTGCTCGGTAAGGAAGAATCCCGGTGCCATGGCGTTCACTCGCAGGCCCTCTCCGAATTTAATCGCCAGCTCCCCGGCCATGTATTGCGTGAAATTGTTGATAGCGGCTTTTGCGCATCCATAGCCAACCACACGAGTCAATGGGCGTAGGGATGATTCGGACGAGATGTTAATAATGCTTCCTTTCCCTTGTCCCACCATGACCTCGGCGAAAACCATTGTCGGCAGTACGGTCCCGAATAAGTTCAGGTCTACGACTGTCCGGAAAGCATCGATATCCAGATCAAAGATCGTCTTGTCGGGAGGAATCGTCGCTCCGGCTTGGTTGCCACCCGCCAAATTGACTAAAACATCAATCTTCCCATATGCTTTCAATATCTCTTGTTTGTTTTGCTCCAGCAAGGCTTTATCCAATACGTTTGAAACCAAGAATAAGGCCTCGCCCCCTTCCGCTTTAATTTCATTGACCAAGGCAGATCCTTTTTGCTCGTTTCGTCCGAGGATTACGACGTACGCGCCTTCTCTCGCCAAGTGCTTGGCCATGCAGGCTCCTAATATACCATAGCCTCCGGTCAACAAAATCACTTTCTCTTTTACGCTAAATAAGGAGTTCATCAGATATAATTATTGTAGTATTGTATATTTTCCTTTACCAAGATATCGATCGGCATATAATTGACAGGCTCAATTTTCTCCTTAAGGATCAGATGCCTGAAGAGTGCCTTGATACAATGATATCCTTGTACCTCCGGTCGTTGGGCGATCAAATGCGTGATCAAGCCGTTTTCCAGATAACGGACGTTCGGTTCTATCACGTCGTAGCCAAGAAGCTTGAAAGGATAGTCCGGCCGTTCGCTACTTAGATAATCTCCAAGGAAATGGGCCCTCGAATTAAAGATGATACCGATTCTTACTTGAGGATATTTCTCGAAGAAAGTATTCAGTAGCCTCTTATTCTCCTCCTTATCATCTGCGTGCACATGCAGCAAATGAATCTTTCCCTTGAATGGGGTGTTGGCGAGATAATCCCGGAATCCTTCCTCTCGTTTCTGCACTTGCGTAGAACATGAATCCCCTTTACGGGTGAAACGGAAAATCACTAGATCGTCCCCTTGACGGATTTGCTCGAATAAAAGGCGTCCCGCTATATAACCCGAATCATATGAATGCGTTCCGTAATAAGAGATACAATTCGTGTGATCGATAAAAGAATCGATCAATATATAAGGAATACCTTTCTGGTCTAGCCGCTGGGTCAAGGTCAAGACACTTTGCTTAAATAATGTAGCGATGATAACCCCTTGGCAATCCGCGGTCTCAATCTTCGGGATTAATTCGTCGAAACTGTTGCTGTCGTATTGGTCAAAATAGATTTGCTCGACATCGATATTATAGCTAAACAATTCCCGTTTTGCTTTCTCGATCCCTTGGCTTAGTTTCGCCCAATATTCCCCTTCATGGAAAGAAGGGATCAAGGCGATGAAATGATATTTTTTCTTCAACGCTAAAGAACGGGCTATCAGATTTGGTTGATAGTCAATTTCTTTTAAGATTTTCTCCACCTTTTTCCGTGCGTCCTCCGATACCTTTCCCCGCTCATGTAAAATGCGGTCTACCGTACCGGTCGATACGCCGGATAATTCGGCGATATCTTTTATCCTGTAATTTTTATTCATGGTATAGATTGTAGTGTGTATTCGTCCTCTCTGTTTATTCGAGTATTTGAAGAGGTGTGTTCAATTTACGGAAAACGTAGCCATACATCATATAGATAAGAGGAACGGCGACGAAAATTCCGATACCGAACAAAATACATCCTAATATCAGGATCCCGATCATTACCAACGCCAGAATGAACAGAGGCAATGCTTGTCCTTTCGTTATCTCCCAGCTTTTATGCAAAGACTCGATAATTCCAGCGTTTTCCTCGATAATAAAGGCTTGGAAGAACTGAAGGCGCAATGCCAGATAAATACCGGGGATGATAAAAAATAAGAAACCCGCCAATACGACAAATCCCGTGATAAGACTCGCTAGAAAGTAGGTGATGATATTCTTTGTCTGTTGTCCATATGCGGAAAACTGAGGTTCTTCCCCATCCAACGCCTGAAATATATTTTTCATATATCCTAAGGAGAAAATAATGGAGAATAACGCGCTGATCACGTTTACGATGATTTTACCGATAATAGAACTTTGCATGGGCATTGCGAACGCTGTCAGCGTGAAAGACAAGATACAATATCCGATTAATAATCCGGCTAATATCCATAGTTGCGACTTCGTTCCCTTCCATGCGGTACTGAATACTTCTGATATTATAAATTTAGGTTCCATAATGTATAATATTTGTTTATTGTGTGTGGACACAAATGTAAAATATATTGTTGAAAAAAACAATTTTATTTTCGTTTGAAACCAAAATAGATGTATTTCAACAGGTGCTTCCTTCTAAGTGCTATTAATTTAGGTGAAAAAGATAAGTAGGAAACAGAAAATCGTGTAAAAAGTTTCTACATTTGTAGGATGAAACAGCGAGTAAAGACCCTATTGTGTGAATAGATGTAAAAGATCTCCACTTGGGTTAGAAAGAGAAGGTAACTGAAAAACAGCCTTGAATATATAATTATATACAAATATGGATAAACGAATGCTGAAAATTACGATTACTCAGTTAAGGCAGATCGCATTGTTTGCGGTTGGTATGTCTTTATTAACTGCCTGTGGAAACAGTCAGAGTGGTATGAAATTAGGGGATGCTGAGTTCGCTGTGATGGCGGTCAATTCAACGACTAGCGACCAAACAACATCCTATCCGGCTACCATCAAAGGTACGCAGGATATCGAAGTCCGTCCTCAAGTTTCTGGATTTATCGTGAAATTATGTGTGGATGAGGGAGCTACGGTTCGTAAAGGACAGGCGTTGTTCCAAATTGATCCTACGCAGTACGCTGCTGCGGTAGGTCAGGCTAAGGCCGCGGTCGAGATGGCGAAGGCAAACGTAAGCACTTTAACATTGACCGAGAGGAATAAGAAGACTTTGTTTGATCAGAAAATCATCAGTGATTTCGAGTATCAAACAGCCGTGAACCAGCTGATGTCGGCAAAAGCGAGCTTGGCGCAGGCAGAGGCTCAATTGGTGAGCGCTAACCAGAACTTATCTTTCTGTACGGTTACAAGTCCCTCGAACGGTGTTGTCGGTACATTCCCGTATCGTGTAGGTAGCTTGGTAAGCGCTTCGATCGCTCAACCGCTGACTACCGTATCTGAGATCGGTGATATGTATGTGTATTTCTCTATGACGGAAAAGGAGTTATTGGCATTGACGAAAGCCGGTGGTACCTTGAAAGAGCAATTAGAGAAGATGCCGGCCGTAAGACTGCAATTGGCGGATGGCTCTACGTACCATCATGAGGGTAAGATTGATGCCGTGAGCGGTGTTATCGATCAATCTACCGGTTCTGTAAGCATGCGTGCTATTTTCTCTAACGAGGGAAATGTCTTACGAAGCGGTGGTACCGGTAATATTATCTTCCCGTATACGATGAACGATATCATTACGATCCCTCAATCGGCTACCGTGGAGATCCAGGATAAGAAGTTCGTATTTGTATTGCAGTCTGATAATACGGTGAAGAATACGGAGATCAAGGTTTCCAATTTGGATGATGGTAAGAACTATTTAGTAACAAATGGCTTGAAGTCTGGCGATAAGATTGTCGTGGAAGGCGTACAGATCTTGAAAGACGGTCAAGAGATCCAGCCGATTACTCGTGAGCAACAAAAAGCAAAGTACGATCAGGCCTTGAAAGACCAGCATGACGGTAATTTGCAGACCGCTTTTAATTAATATGTAATCATAGAATAAGACAAATATTCGCTTTTGTCGAGTAAAAACGAAAAACATGAAATTAGATAGATTTATAAACCGCCCGGTGCTCTCCACGGTGATTTCCATCTTGATTGTCATCTTGGGTTTCCTAGGCTTGATTTCCTTGCCGGTTACCCAATATCCGGATATCGCCCCTCCAACCGTATCGGTGAGAGCCACTTATACGGGTGCTAACGCGCAAACCGTATTGAATAGTGTGATTGCGCCTTTGGAGGACCAGATCAATGGTGTTGAGAACATGATGTACATGAGTTCTACCGCCTCGAATAACGGTTCCGCGGAAATTTCCATTTATTTTACGCAGGGAACAGACCCGGATATGGCGGCTGTAAACGTGCAGAACCGTGTGTCTATGGCTCAAGGTTTGTTGCCTGCCGAGGTAACGCAGATTGGTGTGACTACCCAGAAACGCCAGAACTCTATGTTGTTGGTATTTTCTGTATTTGCCGAGGACGATCGTTATGACTCTGAGTTTTTGGAGAATTACGCGAAGATTAACTTGATTCCGGAAGTGCAGCGTGTACATGGTGTAGGTGACGCGAACGTGTTGGGTACGGATTACTCCATGCGTATTTGGTTGAAGCCGGATGTGATGGCTCAATATAAATTAAGTCCGAGCGATGTGACCGTAGCTTTGTCTGAACAAAACGTAGAGGCGGCTCCGGGTTCGTTTGGCGAAAGGGGTAATCAGTCCTTTCAATATACGATTCGCTACAAAGGACGTTTGCAAGAGGTTAATGAGTTTGAGCAGATTGTTGTAAAGGCTTTGCCGGATGGTGAGGTCTTGCGTTTGAAAGATATCGCTGATATCGAGTTGGGGCGTTTGACTTACAACTTTATCAACCGTGTAAATGGTCACGACGCCGTTACCTGTATCGTTTACCAGATGCCGGGAACCAACGCTACGGAAACAATTAGTAACATTGAAACCTTGCTGGAGGAAACTCAGTTGACAATGCCTCCCGGAATGAAGGTGAATATTTCCATGAATGCCAATGACTTCTTGTTCGCTTCTATCCATGAGGTAATCAAGACTTTGTTGGAGGCGTTCGTATTGGTGTTTATCGTGGTATATGTGTTCTTGCAGGATTTGCGTTCTACGTTGATTCCGGCTATCGCTATTCCGGTTGCCTTGATCGGTACCTTCTTTATGTTATCCTTGATCGGATTTAGTATCAACTTGTTGACTCTTTGTGCTATGGTGCTTGCCATCGCGATTGTGGTCGATGATGCGATCGTCGTCGTCGAGGGTGTCCATGCCAAGTTGGACCAAGGGTACAAGTCGGCGAAACTCGCTTCTATCGATGCCATGAGTGAGTTGGGTGGCGCTATCGTCTCCATTACGTTGGTCATGATGTCCGTGTTTATTCCCGTAAGTTTCATGGGAGGTACGGCCGGTACGTTCTATCGCCAGTTTGGTCTGACGATGGCGATCGCTATTGGTTTGTCCGCTTTGAACGCCTTGACATTGAGTCCCGCCTTGTGTGCGATATTCCTGAAACCACACGATACGGAACATAAGGAAAAGAAAACGACCTTCGTTTCCCGATTCCATACTTCGTTTAATGCGGCTTATGATTCTTTGTTGGCTAAATACAAGAAAAGTATCGTATTCTTCATCCAGAAGAAATGGCTTTCATTCGGTATTGTTGCCGCATGTATTGCGTTATTGGTGTTCTTGATGCAGGTTACTCCTACGGGTATGGTGCCGAACGAGGACACGGGTACGATTATGGGTGCCGTTACGTTACCCCCGGGAACTTCTCAGGAGCGTACCTTTGAGGTAATGAATAAGGTGGATAGCTTGATCGCTGCCGATCCGGCCGTTGAGTCTCGTACGGCGGTTGTCGGTTTTAGTTTCATCGGTGGTCAGGGGCCTTCTTACGGTTCATTCATCATCAAGCTGAAAGATTGGGAGGAGCGTTCTATGATGCAAAATTCCGATATCGTATATGGTAGCTTGTTCATGCGTGCCCAAAAGATCGTAAAGGACGCTCAAGTATTGTTCTTTACGCCTCCTATGATCCCCGGTTACTCAGCGTCTAGTGATATCGAGTTGAATATGCAGGATAAGACCGGTGGTGAGTTGGATCGTTTCTTTGATATCTCCAAGGAATATATGGCCGCTCTGACGGCACGTCCGGAGATCAAGTCCGCTCAATCTACGTTTAACCCGAACTTCCCGCAATATGAGATCGATATCGACGCTGCCGCCTGTAAGAAAGCCGGTATTAGTCCAGCTGATATCTTGTCTACCTTGCAAGGATATTATGGCGGTTTGTATGCCTCTAACTTTAACCGCTTCGGTAAGATGTACCGTGTAATGGTGCAGGCGGATCCTGATTTGCGTAAGAATATGGAATCTTTGAAAAACATCAAGGTAAAGAGTGGTAACGATATGGCTCCGATTTCCCAGTTCATTACGATGAAGAAGGTGTACGGCCCGGATATCATCAGTCGTTTCAATATGTACACTTCTATCAAGGTGATGGTTGCTCCGGCGGATGGTTATACCAGTGGTCAGGCGTTGAAGGCGATTGACGAGGTGGCTAAGGTAACGCTTCCGGCAGGCTTTGGTTATGAGTTAGGAGGTATGGCGCGTGAGGAAGCAAGTACGAGTGGTAGTACGACGGCTTTGATCTTCTTGCTGTGTTTCGTATTCGTTTACTTGCTGTTGAGTGCGCAGTATGAGAGTTACATCCTTCCTTTGTCCGTATTGCTCTCCGTGCCGTTCGGTTTGATGGGTAGCTTCTTGTTCGTCCAAGGTTGGGCCGCTTTGGGAAATATCCCGGCGTTGAAGATGATCGTAGGAACCATGTCTAACAATATCTATATGCAGATCGCCTTGATCATGTTGGTAGGTTTGTTGGCGAAGAACGCTATCTTGATCGTAGAGTTCGCTTTGGAACGTCGTCGTATGGGTATGAGTATCACATGGGCTGCCGTGTTAGGAGCCGCCGCCCGTTTGCGTCCGATCTTGATGACCTCATTGGCGATGGTGGTCGGATTGTTGCCTATGATGTTCGCATTCGGAGTAGGAGCGCACGGTAACCGTACATTGGGTACAGCGGCTATCGGCGGTATGTTCATCGGTATGATCTTCCAGATCTTTATTGTTCCGGTTTTGTTCGTGGTATTCCAGTACTTACAGGAGAAATTCAAGCCGATCGAATGGGAAGATTTGGATAACAGCGATATGAGTACGGAAATAGAACAGTACGCTAAAATAAAATAAGAGATGACAATGAAGAAACAGATTATATATATGGTGTGTGCAACCGCTCTTTTGAGCAGTTGCCATATCTATAAAGCATATGATCGTCCGGATACGATCGAAACTTCCGGCATCTACCGTGATCCGGTATCTGCTGCCGGTACGTTAGCCGAAACAGATACGACCAATATGGGAAACCTTCCTTGGAAGGAAGTTTTTCGTGATCCGAAGTTACAGGCGTTAATTGAGGAGGGATTAGCTAATAACGTAGATATGCAGGCAGCTGTTCTTCGGGTAGAGGAAGCGAAAGTATTGTTGACTTCTGCCCGTCTGTCTTTCTTGCCTTCTATAAACCTTGCTCCCCAAGGTACGATTACGAAGATGGAAAGCAGTGGGTATGTAAAAGCTTACACGGCTCCTGCGGCCGCTAGCTGGGAGGTTGACCTATTCGGAAAGCTCTTGAACGCGAGCCGTGGCCAAAAAGCCTCCTACTTACAGAGCCAGTATTCAAGACAGGCCGTGCGCTCTCAATTGATCGGTGGTATAGCGAATACTTATTATACCTTGTTGATGCTTGATCGGCAGGTGGAAATTACCGCTAAGACGGTTGATATCTATAAAGAGAATATTCGTGTCATGGAGGCTATGAAGATAGCGGGTATGGCTACCGAGGCTGCCGTGACGCAAATGCGTGCCGCTTACCATCAGGTTTCCGGCTCGTTGATCGAGCTGGAGAGCCAGGTGCGTAGCGTGGAAAACTCATTGTCCGTGTTATTGGCTAAGGCCCCTCAACAGATTGATCGGGGTACTTTGGAGGAACAAGTAATGCCGGAGGATATCATGGTTGGTGTGCCTTTGCAATTGTTGGAGAATCGTCCGGACGTAAAGATCGCGGAGATGACACTTGCCAGTGCTTATTATACGACGAACCAAGCCCGTGCCGCTTTTTATCCGGGATTGAATATCACGGCTACGGCTGGTTGGACGAACGGTTCAGGCATACAGGTCGCTAATCCGGGTCAATTCATGTTTCAAGCTTTGGCTTCGTTGGCCCAACCGATCTTCAACAATGGTAAGTTGGTCGCTAACTTGAAGGTATCGAAGGCAGAAGAGAAGATCGCTCAAATGAATTATCAGCAGACAATTCTGGAAGCTGGTAAGGAGGTGAGTGATGCTTTACATGAGTATGATGCCACGAGCAAGAAGCTTGTGCAAGACAGAGCGCAGATCGAGCAGCTAGAGAAAGCGGTGGCTTATACCAGTGCCTTGTTCCAGTCGGCTCAATCTACTTATTTGGAAATCCTTTCCGCCCAGCAGAGTCTTTTGAGTGCCCAGTTGACGGAAGTGTCCGACAATGTGCAGCGTATGCAAGCGGTTGTCAGTTTATACAGTGCCATCGGTGGTGGTAGAGAATAATAACCTTAAATGTAGTAAAGTTATGATTAGTCCATTAGCATATGTAGATTCAAGCGCAAAGATCGGGAAGAACGTTACGATTCATCCTTTTGCGTACATTGATAAGAACGTGGAGATCGGGGATGATTGCGAGATCATGCCTCATGCCAGCTTGATGAGCGGTACACGCATGGGAAATCGCAACCGTGTATTTAACGGGGCTGTTATCGCTGCTGAGCCTCAGGATTTCTTTTATAAGGGAGGTGATACGATCGCCGTAATCGGAGATGACAACGTGATTCGTGAGAATGTGGTGATTAACCGTTCCTCGACAGCGGAAGGACGTACTAGTATCGGTAATGGTAATTTCTTGCATGAGGGGGTACATGTTTCTCATGATACGCAGATCGGAAACTGTAGTGTATTCGGCTATGGTAGTAAGATTTCCGGAAATTGTATCTTGGAAGATTATGTGATCTTCGGAGGCAATGTATTGATGAGCCAAGGATCCCGGGTTGGGGCTTGGGCGATGATTCAAACCGGCTGTCGTTTCCGTAAGGATATACCTCCTTTTATCGTAGCGGCTCAAGAGCCTACCACGTATTATGGCGTGAACTCTTTCATCATGTCTCATGAGGGATTCAGTGAAAAGGTTATCAAGCACATCAGTCATGCGTACCGGATCATCTTCCAAGGAAACAGCAGCCTTACGGATGCCTTGTTAATGATCAAGGATCAGGTTCCGATGAGTAAGGAGATCCAACATATTATAGATTTCGTTGGTGAGTCTAAATTAGGTATTGTCAAATAAATACCAATAACAAACGATAGGTAAAAGCCGAAGGAAATCATTTCCTCCGGCTTTTTTATGTAATGGAAGGACGGTTTGGTTAATAATGTTTGTTAAATAATGGTAAACGTGCAGCATTTGTCTCTTTTTAAGTGTCTTACTAATAAGACAACACACAATGAAATCCAATAAAGGAGGTTTAATATGAAAAAGTCATTTTTATTATATCTTATCATGTCTGTATTTCTCATCGGTTATTGCGCTTGCGATAATGATGAGGAAAATTTTGATACGGCTACTACCGGACAAGTGATCAAAGTCCCGGATGATATCAAATCTTTTAATTCAGTTACAAAAGAAATCGTTTTCGAGAAGAATATTTCTATCAAGCAAGACGTGCGAGGCAATGAGAAGGTTGAATTCCGGATAGCTGGAAACGGTCACTTCACGGTAGGCAGTATCTCTTCGATAAGTTCCGTTATCTATAATGCCCCAGTCTTATTAGGGGATTATCAGAGATATTATTTATATGATGGATATCCTGTTGTAGATGTTCTACAAAATGAGGTAAGTAACCAAGAGGAAAGGGACGAAAACATGCAAAAGATAGAGAAAGCTTGGAGCAACTTCCTGAAAGTATTGAATGAGGCTGGAAAGTTGAAGTAGTGATTACCGGTTTGGGATGTAATTCTGCGATACATCTTTTTTGCGCATTTAATAAGTACGTTCTGTATTACATTTGCTAGCGTTTAAATTTAAGTAAATGTGATGAGTATGGGAAAGAACGATTTTGTATGCGGACGTACATAACCGAGTTATGTGAGGGAGGACATCATTCTACGGCGAAGAGTTATCAAGATGCCTTGAATTCATTCAAGCGGTTTAGTGGTCGGGAGGAAATCCCTTATACCTATATTAATAACGAGAACCTTCTATTTTATCAAAATTTCGGAGAAACTTTGCGTCGACAGATTGGAGAAACGTGTGGCGAGCCAGCCGGAAGGGGAGAAGGATTATGAGGTCTATGTCGCTTCCCAAAAGGAGATGAGCCTCACTGCTGCAGGCAAGCGGAAGTGGGTAGAACGAATCCTGTTCCGCTCCATAGTTTTCATCCGCTGTACCAATACCTTACGTAGAAAGGAGATCGTGCACCTTCCATACATCAAACGTTTCATGGTGAACATCGCCGGAGAGAGGCGAGGCGGCATACGTCCCGTGGCCTTCATCCCGGACGATCAGATGGCCAAGCTTCGCCGGATAGTGGGACCTGTTTTGTGATTCGCATAGACTTGCTTGGCTGTGCCAAGGTCAGTATTTCCCGTGATCTGCTTGGTGGGGTTTCTTTGCTTGTTGCTAAATTATATGCATGTATGTCTGAAAAAGGCAGACAAACCCTGTATCGTGGCTTTTGATGAATTTCAGCAGATTTCCAAATACCCTGAAAAAAATATTGAAGCTTTATTGCGCTCCCATATTCAGCATTTATCTAATGTGCATTTTATCTTTTCAGGCAGTGGGTGTCATTTGGTAACGGAGATGTTCCTCTCTTCCGCTCGTCCATTCTATAACAGTACATCGATTTTGGAATTGTATCCTATCGTCGCTGAAGAATACATACCTTTTGTCTGTCATTGGTTTGATGTGTATGAACGGGCTATTCGTGAGGAAGATGTATTGGTTATATATCGTTTGTTTGAGGGGAATACATATTATATGCAGAAAACTTTTCATGAAGCTTTTATAAATATCCCTATAGGCAGTAGTTGTACGTTGGATATATTACGGCAGACAGTTGATGGAGTTTTGGAAGAGGCAGGCGATGGATATCGCCAACTATTGTCCAGAATTCCCGAACGTCAGAAAGAATTGCTGTATGCCATAGCCTCAGCAGGTAAGGCGGAGAAGATTATGAGTGCCGGTTTCATTCGTAAATATTCATTGGTCTCCAGCAGTGCAGTCCAAGCGGCTGCCCGTAAACTGATGGAATTGGATTTGCTGACTGAAGAAGATAATATTTATTTTATCCCGGATATTCTGTTCCGTATGTATCTTCAGTGGCTAAAGAACACGAATATTATCTTCATTCCGTCGTAACTATCCGTATCCACATAAAAAGAAAGAGGCTAACCCCGAAGGATCAGCCTCTTTTATCGCTTTAATAGAAATTCAAATTAAAGTGCACCCACTTCTTTCAAAGCCTCGTTAGTCTTATGAACAGCGGCAGCGCTCTTAGCGAACAACTCTTTCTCCTCAGCTGTCAATTCCAACTCAACGATCTTCTCGATACCGTTCTTGCCAAGGATAACAGGAACACCGATGCAAAGATCAGATTCTCCGTACTCACCTTCCAAGTAAACAGAGCAAGGAACCATCTTGCCTTGGTTGTGGATGATAGACTCAACAACGAATGCTCCAGCAGCACCCGGTGCGTACCAAGCGGAAGTACCTAACAATTTAGTTAATGTAGCGCCACCAACCATTGTGGAAGCAACAACCTCTTGCAATTTCTCTGCGCTTAACAATTTGCTAACAGGAATACCTTTGTAAGTAGCCAAGCGAGCCAACGGAATCATTGTAGTGTCACCGTGACCACCGATTACCATACCCTCAACCTCGTTAGCGTTACAGCCTAGAGCCTGAGACAAGAAATATTTGAAACGAGAGCTATCCAAAGCACCACCCATACCGATGATACGGTTCTTCGGCAAGCCTAAAGACTTCAATGACAAATAAGTCATTGTATCCATCGGGTTAG
>ERZ840371.3534-NODE-3534-length-12576-cov-3.601150_pt1 | contig 12576 bp, 7 predicted proteins | sample MGYA00519937_ERZ840371 | MGnify/ENA primary metagenome ERZ840371 (study PRJEB31850, sample SAMEA3708873) | human gut metagenome | biome: human gut; feature: human-associated habitat; material: faeces | place: China | collected 2014 ... | reverse complement strand
TCATACAATACTCCACTGTAAAAGGTCGCATATCCCGGGTTCATTTCAAAATTCATGGACCACGCTTCACCGTCTGCAGACGGCAAAGTCCACAATCCCGGAGTAACCGAACCTGACGATGACGACACTACCATACCGTTCATTTTCGGTATGTCCGGAGACAAATCAGACGCCATCGCCTTAACAGATGCCCCTGCAACAAATATCGTCAGGAGCAGCAAGAATAATTTTCTCATTGTTATAATAATAATGTTTTATATGATGCCGACACAGAAGCGGTATTTCCAGCAACGGCATCAAGGTTTTAATTTAATGGTGACAAAAGTACAACATATCGGCGAAATACAGGGCATCAAGGCACAATATTTTAATGTTTTGGTTACAAATAAAACGCTAAAAGCCTGTTATTGTAAATGTTTGGCATTCCGAATAAGTCTTTTTCCAGACATTCCGTTGATGCTTTCCGGACATAAGCGCAACCGCAAGACGGCATCCGGCAGCAACGCCAATGCCGCTACGACAGTCCCAAAAGTTGTCTTCACGCAAGACAATTACTTCTTTTTTCATTGATTTACAGGCTTTTTCATGACAAACATTTGCCTTATCAGATATTTTAAGTTATATTTGCACAATCCTTGATATAAGGCAAATTACTAATCTAATTACAAACTATTAAAACTAACAAACCATGCCTAAACAATTAAGAAAAATCCCCTTTGCGGGGAAGGTCATCGTCATGTTCCTTATTAACATGATGTGTACGATGTCTGCATCGGCAGGCGCAATCCATGTATCGACAAACGGAAACGACAACAACCCGGGAGATGAAAAGGCTCCGCTGCTCACAATACACAAGGCGGTGGAAATGGTAATGCCCGGAGACACCATTTGGGTGCACGGCGGAAGATACGTCATCAGCGAGCGCATAAAAATACCGCAGAAAGCCACGTCGGAAGACAAGAGGTGCTGTCTGTGGGCGGTTCCGGGCGAGGAAGTAATCATTGACGGCTCCGGAATGAAACACACCACCATGGAAGCGTTCAAGATGGGACGCTGCATCTACGTCAACCACCTTGCCAACTACTGGCACTTCAAGGGACTGACGCTGTGCAACGCCGAGGACAACGGCATGAAGGTGGAAGGCTCATACAACATCATCGAGCAGTGCGTATTCCACGACAACAACGACACGGGACTGCAAATAGGCATGTACAAGGATTTCTCCATCGAAGAAACCAAGTCGCTGCCGGCAGGCACGCCGCAGTTCAATCCCGGCTATCAGTTCTGCCGCGGCAACAAGGTAATCAACTGCGACTCGTACAACAACTATGACAGCCGCAGCTACAATGGAAGTGACAACGGCGGCGATGCAGACGGCTTTGCCTGCAAGCTCTTCCCCGGACCGGGAACGGAGTTCCACGGATGCCGTGCATGGACTAACAGCGACGACAACTGGGACCTGTACATGGTTTATCATCCCGTGGTGATAGACAGCTGCTGGGCTTACCACGGAGGATACACTCCGGACGGTCAGGCTATAGGCAACGGCAACGGATTTAAGCTCGGTGGAGGCGGAACGTCAGGCGGCGCGGCATTCGCACAGTCGCTCGGAGCACACGTTGTGACAAACTGTGTGTCGTTCGACAACCTGCACAAGGGCTTCGACCAGAACAACGCCTACGAGGGCATGTACATCGTCAACTGCACCGCATGGGGCAACGAGTACAACTACCGCTTCCCCACAGTGTTCCAGTATGGCGGCATGACGATACGCAACTGCATCGGATGGGGTGCGACAAAGCTCAACCACGAGTTCCTGTCGGCAAACAAGGCAGGCTCGGTGGTTCCCGACACGGAGTTCAACTCGTGGACGACAATCGACAACTGCGAGCCTTATAAGGAGGGCAACAAGAACAGCGCAGGCGTGAAGCAGAAGACTGCCAACCACTCGGGAGAGTTCCTCTCGCTGAGTGTTGAAGACTTCATGGCACCGCGCGAGGCTGACGGCTCGCTGCCCAAGAACAACTTCGCACGGCTGAAGCCGGGCAGCATATTCAAGGACAAAGGCACACCAATCGTGGGCTTCACACCCAAGAGGCACCTCCCGCTCGCCGAGGCGACGAACGCCGGGCTGGAGCTTATCGAGGCTGACGACCTTTATATGCCGTATAACGACGCGGCACCGGAAATGGGTGCGTTCGAGCTTGACGGCGTGCCGGCAGACGTGACCGTACCCGAGAAGGCAACATTGAAGTGCACCACTGCCAACTCCGTTCAGGAAGTGATTAAAGGAAGCGCAATTGAAGATATCGTATTCGAAATGGGCGGCGCGGCAACAGGTGCCACGGTGAAAGACCTTGCAGAAGGTCTTACTGCCTCAATCGACGGAAAACTGATAACGATAAGCGGCACGCCGCAGGCAAGCTGTACATTCACCGTCACCGTAACAGGCGGTCCGAAAGATATCACGACGACGGGCATCATAACGTGCGTGACGCCGTTTGTAGTACTCACAGGCGACTGGTACCACTTCCAGGACGCAGAGGACAATTTGCCAGCCGACCTCAAGAATGTAATATCACTCGTACAGAGCGGTGACGCATCGGCAACGACATTCACACGAATAGTTCCCGACTATACCGAGAGCGACGGCAGCATACCGGGCGGATGCACGCAGGGAGCACTTGTCCTGTCGCGCAACGGCGGCGTGAAGTGGACGCTCAACGATGGCGCTATACAGCTGCTCATAAACCTTCACATCACGGGCGGACGCACGTTCCGCATCGAATACGCACTTGCCGACGGAACAACCGGCACGGCAAACGTGGCGAAGATGAGCAAGGGAACATACTGCAACTGGGACGTTCTGAAGAATGCGGGGCTCTCGGACAGGAGCGAGGAGATAAAGAGCATCACCCTCATAAACAACAACACGAGCGGAGAGGTGCGCATATATGATATGTACGTGCGCGTGCCCGACAACAAGCCTACAGGCATCGACGCAGCCGTTACTGGCGAAAAGGGCAGCCGCGTGGTCAAGTTCGTAAAGGGCAACCGTATCGTGATAGAAAAGAACGGCGTGAGATACAACGCCATGGGACAGCGCATCTGACGGTCCATGCCCGACCGGCAACGGGAAACTGCGACGAAAGAGCAGAAAAGCCCCGTAAGAAAAGACCGGCGTTATAAATGAAAAAATCGAACGTTCCAAAGAAAAACTGGAGCGTTCGATTTTTTATTTGGATGCTACAAAAGAATATTCAGGTACTTCCAATATTCCACATATCTGCCCTACGCCACAACCATGGGTGCCCGGACAGGATTTTTCAAGGCTTTTTCCTAAGATGACTCCTTATCCATTCAAACTGTCCGTACTCGGTTGCGTCCGATGTCCAGTGCTCATTTATCGGCGTTATCAGCGGCTCTTTCGGACACGTGAGGACGTTCCACACAGCATAGCTCGTCGTCGGCGGGCACGTATCGTCGTTGTATCCCCACGTCATGTAGGTGTCCGCCTTGACATGACGGGCAAAGTTCACCACGTCATAATACGCCATTGTCCTTATGTTCTCCGGCGTGAACATGCCATTTATCTTGTTGAAATGGGGATATCCCCCGGTCTTTCCTGCGGAGTATGCCGCCATGTCACTCAGCGCAGGATGGTTCACCACGCATTGCGTGACACGGCTGTCCAGTGCCGCCGCCACTATCGACAGGGCACCGCCCTGGCTTCCGCCCTGCACCGCAAGGTTCACACCGTCCCACTCAGGCAGCGACGTGAGCAAGTCCAGCGCACGCACGAGGGCAAGATATACGCGCCTCATGTAGTAGCGCTCGCGGCTGTCCAGCCCGTTTTCAAGATACCCGTTCTCACGCCCGTTAAATGCGGTGCTTATGTCTCTGAACGTCTCTTCAGGCAGCCGGGGGTCCAGCCCGTGTATCTCCATTTCCATTCTTATGAAGCCGTTCTCGCCGTAGTAGCGGTGGCGCAACGGCTCCTTTATCGTCTTTATGCCCGCTCCCGGAGGACAAAGCACGGCAGGACAGCTGCCGGCAGCGGCATTCTTGGGTATGAAGAGATATCCGTAAACCGCCTGCCCCTGCCTGTTGAGCATCAGCTTTATAAGATAGCAGTCCATCTTCAGCGTGCAATACTCCTTGGCAAGCTCCTTTGTAAAGGTCAGGGGCTGCACCCTCATTTCCTCCACGCCTGCCCTCCAGAAATCCATGAAGTCTTCCGGTTCCTTGGTGAAAGGCTGTATATTGTCCACCGAAAAGCCCACCTTTATATGATGACTGTATTTCTTTCCGCCTACAGCGGCTGTAAGACGCAGGTCACGGAAGCCCGGCGTCTTTCTCGTGCCGATGCTCACCCGCGCCCTGCCGCGGCTCAGCTTAACGGTGCCCTTTACGTCACCTTTCATCATATCGTCGGCAACGGTATACTCCACGACGGCGTCTTCCGGTATTCCGTACCTGTAGAACTGTACGTCCACAACGGCATTCTCGCCCGTCTTGTAAAGCCAGTCGGCATGGTCGGGCACCGTCACCCACAGCACGTCCGAGCGGTAGGGATAGTTCTCCGCGCCGCTGCGCACAAAGCAGCAGCACAGAAACAAAGCAATCAAAATCAGTCTGTTTTTCATTATAATAAGGTCTTTTATCATTGCATCAGCCTGTATTCGCCGGGCGTCTTGCCCGTGGCACGCTTGAAGAAGCGGTTGAAATGCTGCGAATACTGAAAGCCCAGCCTGTTGCTTATCTCGCTTATCGTGCGGCTGGAACCGAGCAGCTCGTCCTTTGCAAGCTCTATTATCTTCACGCGGATATACTCCTGCGGCGTGCGCCCCGTCTCCTTCTTTATCAGGTCGCCGAAATAGTTGGGCGACAGGAAGCACTGCTCGGCAAAATACCTGACCGACGGCAGCCCCTCCTGCGCCGGTTTGCTGCTCTCAAAGTATCGGTTCATCTCGTTCTCAAACTTTGTCAGCACGTCGTGGTTTGCCTCCTTGCGGGTGACAAACTGGCGTTCGTAAAAGCGCATGCAGTAGTCGAGCAGCATCTCTATGTTGCTGCATATAATCTTCCGCGAATGGTTGTCAGCCTGCCGTTCCGTCTCTTCCTTTATCCGTGCAAGACAGTCGCTGAAGATTTTCTTCTCTTCCTCAGACAGGTGGAGAGCCTCGCGCGAGGAGTAGGAGAAGAACGAATATCTCTTTATCTCGCGCGCAAGCGATGTTCCGTGTATAAGGTCGGGATGGAAAAGAAGCCCCGTGGCATTGGGCTTTGAGCCCGGCGCACGCTTGACACGCACCACCTGCCCCGGTGCAAAGCTTGTCACCGTACCCTCCTGATAGTCATACGGCTGCCGCCCGTAGGTAATATCCCCGCAATATGTCTGTTTCAGAAAGATGGCATACAGACCGTAGTTCAGCGTCATTTCACCAGAAGGCACCACCGCATCGGTGCCATGAAGGTCTACAACCGTCACCAGCGGATTACGCGTTTCAAAACCATAAATACTGTTGTAAGTCTCTACCGAGTTAAGATTTATCACCTCTTCCATATATAAATCCTTTGCTTCAATATTCGCAAAATTAACAAAAAAGACATTAAAAGCAAAGAGTTAACAAGGTGTTTGACAATTATTTAACTCTTATTTACGTCCGAAATCGGCAGGCACCTCGCCCCATTTCGCCGTCTCCCATTTTATCACCGGCACTCTCACCTCATGTGTCCTCAGCCACGCCTCGGCACGCTCTATGATGCCATAAAGCTGTTCCGTCGAGGCATTGCGCTCCAGCTTCGTCTTGCATTTCTTCTTGCTGACCCACAGAATGGCATTATAGCTGTCGCTGTATATCACCTTGTCCTTTATCCCAAGCTTCTCCATAAGTGCCAGGGCATGGACGATGGCAAGGAACTCACCGATGTTGTTGGTGCCGCGCAGCGGTCCGAAGTGAAACACCGTTGCACCCGTGGCAAGGTCTATGCCCTGATATTCCATCGGACCGGGATTGCCGCTGCATGCCGCATCCACTGCCCATGCGGCGGCTTTCACGTCCTTGTGCAACGGCAGCACGGTGTCGTTGCGCCAGGAGGGAACGTCGGTTAATTTATAATTCATAATTTATAATTTATAATTGAGTGAAGTTTTAATATACGTTATTTGCCACATGTAGGGACTTATTCTTGTATATGTCCGCTCCTTTTAAGATGCCAATCAGCAGATGTGTTGCGGACATATACAAGAATAAGTCCCTACATGTGGATTAATGTGCACCATAACACATCACCGTTTAAGACAAATTGTCATTTTCCGATGGATCTGTTGCACACTAATTATGAATTAACATTACATGCGTTCGGGCACTTCGATGCCCAGCAACGCCATTCCGTTCTTTATGGTCTTTGCCACATTCTTTGCCAGGACGAGGCGCACGAGCACCTTCTGTGGGTCTTCCTCGCGTAGTATGCTGTAGTCGTGATAGAACTGGTTGAACTGCTTTGTAAGCTCATAGCAGTAGTTGGCAATGCCGCTCGGGCTGTAGTCCTTGCCCGCCTGTGCCACAGCTGCGCCATACTCGCTCATCTTCTGTATCAGTTCCACCTCCTTATCGTTAAGCGTCATGCCGCCGTCGAGCGTCTCAGGAATGGCAATCTGCTGCTCTGCCGCCTTGCGCATGATGCTGCGTATGCGGGCGTAGGTATACTGGATGAAGGGTCCTGTATTGCCGTTGAAGTCGATGCTCTCCTCCGGATTGAACAGCATGTTCTTGCGCGCATCGACCTTCAGGATGAAATACTTCAGCGCACCCAGTCCCACTATGCGTGCAATCTCGTCGCGCTCCTCCTCTGTCATGTCGCTGAACTTGCCAAGCTCCTCGCTCGTCTTCTTCGCATCGTATATCATCTCGGCAACAAGCTCGTCGGCATCGACAACCGTTCCCTCGCGGCTCTTCATCTTTCCGTTGGGCAGCTCCACCATTCCGTATGAGAAGTGTACAAGTTCCTTGCCCCACTTGAAGCCCAGTCGGTCGAGCAATATCGACAGCACCTGGAAGTGGTAGTTCTGCTCGTTGCCCACCACATATATCATCTTGTCTATGGGGAAGTCCTTGAAACGCATCTCGGCAGTGCCTATGTCCTGCGTCATATATACCGACGTGCCGTCCGAGCGCAGCAGCAGTTTCTGGTCAAGACCGTCGTTTGTAAGGTCCGCCCACACACTGTTGTCGTCCTTGCGGAAGAAAAGTCCCTTTTCAAGCCCCTCTTCCACCTTCGCCTTACCCTTGAGATAGGTGTCCGACTCATAGTATATCTTGTCAAAGCCTACGCCGAGTGCCTTGTACGTCTCATCGAAGCCGGCATACACCCAGTCGTTCATCTTCTTCCACAGCGCGCGCACCTCGGGGTCGTTCTGCTCCCATTTTACGAGCATGTCGTGAGCCTCCTTTATCAGCGGAGCCTCTTCCTTAGCCTTCTTCTCCGCCTCTTCGGCGTTCATGCCCTCAGCCGTATACTGCTCTACAAGCTGCTTAACCTCCATGCGGTAGTGCTTGTCAAAGGCAACATAGTAGTCGCCTATGAGGTGATCGCCCTTCTTTCCGCTCGTCTCCGGTGTCTCGCCGTTGCCGTATTTCAGCCATGCCAGCATCGACTTGCATATATGTATGCCGCGGTCGTTCACGATGTTTGTCTTCACCACCCTGTTTCCGTTCGCCTGCATTATCTGCGCAAGACTCCAGCCCAGCAGGTTGTTGCGCACGTGTCCGAGGTGGAGAGGCTTGTTGGTGTTGGGCGACGAGTATTCTATCATCACCAGCGGACTGTCCCCGTCCGCCTTCTTCTCGCCGTATTTCTCGTCGGCGTTGATGCTGTTGAGCAGCCCTATCCATGCCGCCGGGGCAATGACGAGATTAAGAAATCCCTTCACCACGTTGAACGATGCGATGTTCTCATCGTTTTCCTGCAGCCATCCGCCTATCTCCTGCGCCGTGTCCTCCGGCTTCTTGCGTGATATCTTCAAGAACGGGAACACCACCAACGTGAGGTTTCCTTCAAACTCTCTCTTTGTCTTCTGCAACTGCACCATCTTCTCCGGCACGTCCGCGCCGTACAGTTCTTTCACCGCCTTGATGACCGAACCGCATATCTTGCCTTCTATACTCATACCTTATTATATATATTTACGGGTGCAAAGGTAATAAAGAAATTAAGAAATTAAGAATTAAGAAGGTAGGGAATTAAGAATTAAGAGTTAAGAATTAAGAAAATATGCTTTGGGGTTGTATAAGTCTTATAGGTCTTATAAGTCCTATAGGTCCTATAGATGACTGCCCCAAAGCATATTTTCTTAATTCTTACTTCTTAACTCTTAATTCCCCCGCTCTTTCCTCTCAGCTCATCCATTTTCTTCCTCCTGTCAAACGAGAAAGTCTTGCTGTTGCGGTCTACAAAGCCGAAAAGGCTGAGGGCAAGGGATATTATGTTGCCGCGCATAGGCTCCGACAGCATGTCCGCCTCGGCATAATACAGCTCGGCAAGCATCTCCATGCGGTGCAGACGCTCGCTCTCGGGATATTTGGTGAACGACTGCATGATATCGTCCACGGGCATTATGTGGTAAAAGTCGTATGGTCCCACATACTGCTCATAAAGCTTTCGCAGAGCCTCGCGCCTGCCTTCAATCTCCTTTTTCTCAAGCATCCGGGCAAGTGCCGCCATAAACTCGCGGATAAGGCGCATGATATAGTCACGTTCAAGCATCGCTTTTATAATTTATAATTCATAATTGATAATTTATAATTGGTGCGGGGACAACAACCCGCCAACTCGTAATTCAAAATTCAAAACTCGTAATTCGTAACTCCAAACTCGTAATTCAAAGCTCCAAACTCCTGACGTATTCATACAGTTTCTTATAGAACGGGTGGCGCGTCATTGTGCCGGCATCGCCGAGAATTATCAGTTTCATGCGTGCACGCGTCATCGCCACGTTCATGCGGCGCAGGTCGCGGAGAAAGCCTATCTGCCCTTCGGCGTTGGCACGCACGAGCGATATCAGTATTATATCGCGCTCCTGACCCTGAAAGCCGTCAACGGTGTTTATGCTGATAAGGTGGCGGAAGGGCTTGAAAAACTCCTTCTTCTTTATCAGCCGCCGCACATACTGCACCTGTGCGCGGTATGGCGAGATTACACCCACGTCCATACTCTCTTCAAGTACGCGCTCCCTGCCTATCTTCTTGAAATAGTTTTCGAGCGTGGCAAGCGTCAGCATAGCCTCCGCCTTGTTTATCCTGCCGAAGCTCTCGCCGACAAACTGCTCCGCAAACAGCGGGCGACCGTCGTCGTCCGTGCCAATCTCCGATGTGTCGACCCATGTCATGGGCGTGTCATAATCAAGTATTCCGCGATGGCTCACCTGCGGTGCGCTCTCCACCATGCCGCCATAGAACCAGTTGCTCGAGAACCTCATTATCTGCTCGTTCATGCGATACTGCACCTTGAGCAGCGTCACCGTCCCGGGCTTCAGCGCGGCTATGCGCTCCATGAGCGTCGTGCCCAGTCCGCCGCGCATTGCCTCCATGCTCTTCACCGTCGGCGGAAGCTGACAGTGGTCGCCGGCAAGTATCACCCTCGAGGCACGCCACAGCGGTATCCAGCATGCCGGCTCGAGCGCCTGTGCAGCCTCATCGATGAACAGGGTGGCAAACTTCATGCCGTCCAAGAGGCGGTTTGCCGCCCCCGTCAGTGTACATGCTATCACGCGTGCCTCGCCAAACAGTTCGGCGTTGATGCGTATCTCTATCTCCATGGCACGGCTTTTCAGCCTCTCCAGCTTCGTGTGGTAGCTGTCGTCACGCCTGCGGTTGCGCGCACCGCGCATCTCCCTTATCGCCTTGCGTATGCTCCACAGCTGCGGATAGTCGGGATGTGCCTCGAAACGTCGCTCGTAGGTGAACGACAGCATCTTGTCGTTGACGCGCGTGGGATTGCCGAGACGCAGCACGTTGACACCGCGGTCTACAAGCTTCTCGCTAATCCAGTCGACAGCCATGTTGCTCTGTGCACACACCATAACCTGATTTTCGCGGTGCAGCGTCTCGTATATTGCCTCCACAAGCGTCGTCGTCTTTCCCGTTCCGGGAGGTCCGTGCACTATGGCAACATCCTTTGCCCGCAGCACATTGTTCACCGCCTGTTCCTGCGTGGGGTTGAGCCACGGAAAGCGCATCGGGGCAAACGTGAACGTCTCCGCCTTGGTTTGTGAGCCGAAGAGGTCGCGAAGATAGGCAAGACGGTTGCCCTTGGCATTTATGGCGCGGTCGAGGGCATCAAACATAAGCCGGTAGCTCGTCTCGTCGAAAAACAGCTGCACGCCGGCATTCTCCATGTTCTGCAGCGCAGGTATGGAGGCACTGTCGGGCAGGGAGACGACCATACGGTCACCGTCGACATAGCTAACGGTGCCCGTAACGGCATGGAACCTTATCTTGTCGGACACGGAAAAGAAGCATACCGGACGCCCGAACTCGAAATTATGCTCCACGTCGTCATCGGCAGTACGGTGCACCTCAATCACCGGCTGGTTGAGCGAGTTATAATAGTTGCGCCCCATACGCACGGGGAACCAGGCATCGCCGCGCTTCACCTTGCGTGGCAACGCCTCGGCATTGCTGTGCCGCCGGTATTCTTCCTTCTCCTCCTCATACTCCGTTTCAAGCAGTTTCCTGAGCATCAGCAGCGTCTGCACGGGAGGCACGGGAGCGTTATTTTTATGATGTTTGTATATCATTGATTTTCAATATCTTATCTTTTGGGTTCCAAAACACCGTCTTTCAGGCTCCAATATGCCGCCTTTCAGAGTCTAAAAGACGGCATATTGGAAGCCCAGACGTCACCTTCCGGAAAACAAGCGGCACACTCATGAAGTTTTCCACGTGTGCCGGAACGGCATAAACATCCGTGTGTCCTATGCAAAGATAACAAAAAGTATCCAAACATACACAACCGGACGTATAATAACGTGGGTCTGGCTAATTATACAAACCACCCCTGCCCCTCCTTGCTCTCTCTACTCCTCAAAGTCTTTAAGGTCTTTAAAGTCATTAAAGACAATAATGCCAATCTACTTCCTTACTCCCTTTACTCCTTTCTCCCTTTACTCCTTACATCATCATTTGTCCTTTAACTTCCTGTAACTTCCCATAACTTCTTTAACTTCTTAATACCACACCAAAGCCTGCGGGTGATATTCCGCGATGCACGGGCAAAAGGGTATGAAATCGGCAGGGAGACGGCAACGGGTTAAAAAAAATTAAATGAAAGGAAATAAGAAAGTACTTTATTCTCTATATTGGTTAAATGAAAGTATCTTTGCACGTGCAATTTGGTATGTAATTTAAATGTTTTTAAATAAAATAAGCAATTATGAAGATTGAGAAAGTTCATGCAAGAGAAATCCTCGACTCAAGAGGTAATCCTACAGTTGAAGTTGAAGTAACACTCGAAAACGGCGTAATGGGTCGTGCAGCCGTTCCGTCAGGAGCATCTACAGGCGAAAACGAGGCACTGGAACTTCGCGACGGCGACAAGAACCGCTATCTTGGCAAGGGCGTGCTGAAAGCTGTTGAAAACGTAAACACTATCATCGCACCGGCTCTGAAAGGCGACTGCGTACTGAACCAGCGTGCAATCGACAATAAGATGCTTGAGCTTGACGGTACTCCCACAAAGAGCAAGCTGGGTGCAAACGCCATCCTCGGCGTATCACTGGCTACGGCACAGGCTGCTGCAAAGGCTCTGGGCATGCCGCTCTACCGCTACATCGGCGGCTGCAACGCTTACACAATGCCCGTTCCGATGATGAACATCATCAATGGCGGTGCTCACTCTGACGCTCCCATCGCTTTCCAGGAGTTCATGATACGCCCCGTAGGCGCAACGTCTATCAAGGAGTCTATCCGCATGGGTGCTGAGGTTTTCCACGCACTTGCAAAGCTTCTCAAGGGTCGCGGACTGTCTACAGCCGTAGGTGATGAGGGTGGTTTTGCTCCTAACTTCGACGGTATCGAGGACGCTCTCGACAGCATCATACAGGCTATCAAGGATGCTGGCTACGAGCCGGGCAAGGACGTTAAGATTGCCATGGACTGCGCTGCTTCTGAGTTTGCAGTACAGGAGAACGGCGAATGGTTCTACGACTACCGCCAGCTGAAGAACGGAAAGAAGAAGGATCCTAACGGAAAGAAGCTCTCTGCAGACGAGCAGATAAAGTATCTCGAGGAACTGATTACAAAATATCCTATCGACTCTATCGAGGACGGTCTTGACGAGAACGACTGGGACAACTGGGTTAAGCTCACGTCAGCTATCGGCGACCGCTGCCAGCTCGTAGGCGACGACCTGTTCGTAACAAACGTCAAGTTCCTCCAGAAGGGTATCCAGATGGGCGCAGGAAACTCTATCCTCATCAAGGTTAACCAGATCGGTTCTCTTACGGAGACTCTCGACGCTATCGAGATGGCTCACCGCCACGGTTACACAACAGTAACTTCTCACCGCTCAGGC
>ERZ840371.3529-NODE-3529-length-12584-cov-2.885067_pt1 | contig 12584 bp, 9 predicted proteins | sample MGYA00519937_ERZ840371 | MGnify/ENA primary metagenome ERZ840371 (study PRJEB31850, sample SAMEA3708873) | human gut metagenome | biome: human gut; feature: human-associated habitat; material: faeces | place: China | collected 2014 ... | reverse complement strand
AACAAAGATATTCTTTTCGACCGCGTGGAAGAATCGATGGCAAACGAGAAAGCAAGAGAATATATTGACGGTGTAGCAATCCACTGGTACACCGGAGACCATTTCGAGGCAATCGATATGGTAAAAAAAGAATACCCGGATTTAAAAGTAATCTTCTCGGAGGGCTGCGTGGAGTATTCACGTTTTGCAGATACGAGAGAGACGTATAAGGCAGAGATGTATGCACACGATATCTTAGGAAATTTAGCTTCCGGTATCACCACGTATTTTGACTGGAATCTGTTCCTTGATACCAAGGGTGGTCCGAACCATGTCGGTAACTTCTGTGCAGCTCCGATCATGTGCGATCCGGAAAACGATACGTTTGAAAAACGCCTGACCTACTATTATATCGGTCAGTTCAGCCGCTATATCGAAAAAGGTGCGGTACATATCGCAACAACCCGCTATACATCGGATGTGGAAACAGTCGGATTCTTAAATCCTGACGGAAGCCGCGTGACCGTTGTGCTCAACCGGAGCGAAAAAGATGTGGAGATCACGCTGATTGAGGGCGGTGTAGGCGTCAATGAGCAGGTGAAGTCACATAGTATCACAACTTATATTTTTGAAGACTAAAAAAATGACACCTTTTTAAAAATCGATGCATTTTTTATAAAAAGATATCCTCCTATAATATGATTATCAACAATAAGTGTTGGAACATAAAAGGAGGATATTTTTATGAATTGGAAGAAAGTTGTATCAGTATTACTGATCGGAACCATGGCATTCTCTATGATGGCATGTGGTGGCAAAGACGACAGCTCAAACAGTGCTTCAAACAACAGCAGCACACAGGGCGGGGCAGAAGAGACAAAGCTTGATGACAAGCTTGTCGTATGGACACTTGCAAATGACCTTGTTGACTTCGGTAAGAAGTTCCAGGAAGAGACAGGCGTTGAGGTTGATACTGTAGTTATCGAGCCTGCAGATTATCCGACAAAGGTTCAGACAGCATTACTTGCTGGCGAGTCAGAGCCTGATATCATTGTTGGTGAGCCACAGATGCTCGAAGATTTCTACGATGCAGGATTCTTCGCAAACTTAGATGATTTCGGAGCACAGGATTACGCAGATCAGATCGTTGACTACGTATGGCAGGTTGGACAGGATGCAGACGGTATCCAGAGAGCAATCTCTTACCAGATCACTCCTGCAGGTTTCTACTATCGTAGAGATATCGCTAAGGAAGTATTCGGAACTGATGATCCGGACGAAGTAGGAAAGTTATTCTCAAGCTATGACAAGATTCTTGAGACAGCTCAGACATTAAAGGATGCAGGATACAGAATCTTCGCTTCTGACGCTGAGTTAAACTTCTTCTCAGGTGACAGTGCCTGGGTAGTTGATGGAAAGCTTAATGTAGATCAGGCTAGATATGATTACATGGATCTGTGTGTAGATTTATACCAGAAGGATCTTACCGCATATGCAAACCAGTGGTCAACACCTTGGTATCAGGCTATGGCTGGCGAGGTACCGATCCTTTCCGCTGATATTCAGAACTACGCAGATGATTCCGTAAACGTTTGGGATGCTACACAGTTCGAAGAGTCTACGAAGGACATGGACAAGACAACCGTATTCTCATTTGGTCTCCCTGCATGGGGCGTATTAACCATGAGAGATAACGTAGGTGAGACATCTGGTAAGTGGGGCGTTTGTGCTGGACCTTCTTATGGATTCTCCGGTGGTACATACATTGGTATTTCTTCACAGTCTAAGAGACAGCAGACAGCTTGGGAGTTCGTTAAGTTCTGTACATTAAACGAGGATACCGCTGACTGGTGGATCGATTTCTCACAGGGAGATACTGTATCTCTTAAGTCTGCAATCGAGAAGCACAAAGATGACGAGAACGAGATCTACGGTGGTGAGAAGCTTTACTCATTCTGGTTACAGCAGGCAGAAGGCATTGATTACTCTATCGTAACTCGTTACGACAAGGCAATCGGCGATGCCTGGGGCGAGGCAATCTCAGCTGTTAAGACAGGTCAGAAGACAAAGGATGAGGCTGTAAACGAGTTCTATGACAAGGTAGCAGCTACCTATCCTGATATTGAGATCGATCGCTAGAAATCAGATGTGAAATAACATATAAAATAAGAGTAACTATTCAGTTCCTACGAGAAAAACAAAGAAGATTTGTCGTGCTTGCACGTAAAAATCAGATTTGTTTTTTCTCGTGGTGACTCGGATAGAGTCACCGCCCCATATATGAGCAAAATTAGTTGCGTAGCAACGGGAAAGCACGAGTCTCGTGCGGTTTTGCGAATGTATGGGGGAATTGAAATCAAATGGCAGCATATAGTGGGGAGATGAACCTATGGGCAAGAAAAAAAAGAGTGGACTCAAAACCTACGATAATATGGGATATTTATTTGTACTTCCATTCGTTGTCGTATTTTTGATCTTCAGCGTTTACCCGGTATTCAGAACACTTTATTTGAGTTTTACCAACGCCAAGATTGCTGGTGTCGGTGAGATGAAGTGGATCTGGTTTGACAACTATAAGCGAGTTTTTACTGACAAGTTTTTCTGGAGAGGCTTATGGAACACCGTAAGAATCTGGGCAGTAAATATTGTGTTACAGTTAGGACTTGCGTTCTTACTTACAATCGTATTCAGTGATATTAAATACAAGATCAAGGGACTTGGCATTTTCCGTGTAATCTATTATCTGCCAAACCTGATCGCCGCAACTTCAATCGCATTCTTATTCAATACGTTACTTGATTGGAGATTCGGTACTTTTAATCAGATTATTTCCGGAATCTATAAGATTTTCGGTGCAAGATATAACCCGATCGACTGGATCGGATCGCCGAACACTGCAGGATACACGATCGCAGTAATCTCTGCATGGATGTGGTTCGGTAACTCCTTTATCATGTTGATGGCCGGTGTGCAGGGTATTTCAAAGGATTATTTCGAGGCTGCCGCAATTGACGGTGCCGGAAGATGGACTGTATTTGGAAAAATCACATTACCGCTTCTGAAACCAATGTTAATGTATGTAGCGATCACCTCACTGATCGGTGGTCTGCAGATGTTCGATCTGCCATACCTGATGTCAAGCACATCCGGTGCTGCATACAACTCCGTATACACAGCGGTTATGTATCTGTATAAATTTGGATTTACAACTGGAACAACACAGACCGGTTATGCTTCTGCAATCGCGTATGTAATCTTCCTGATCGTTTTGGCTGTATCCATTGTTCAGCTCAAAGTGTTTAACAGAAAGGAGGACTAGGAAGTATGAATGGTGTTGGTTATAAGATTAAAAAAGGAATCCTTTACTTCCTTTTGATCCTGCTTGCAGCAGCTTGTCTGTTCCCGTTTTTGCTCATGATGGTCAATGCGACCCGAAGTGGAAGCGAAATTGTTACATCGTTTACATTGATTCCAAGTACACATACCAGGGAAAACTGGGAACAGGTATTTAAATACTTCAACCTCTTCAAGGGTATGTGGAACAGTGTAAAAGTTGCAGTCCCTGCAACACTTTTAACTGCATATTTTTCAGCCCTTACTGCTTATGCACTTGCAATGTATAAGTTCAAGGGAAGCAACGTAATATTTGCAGTCATCCTGATATTTATGATGATCCCTGGACAGTTAAGTCTGATCGGATTCTACAACTTATGTACAAAGCTGCACTTGGTTAATACCTACATTCCTCTTATTATTCCGGCGATTGCAGCACCCGGAACCGTATTCTTCTTAAGGCAGTATGTCATGTCGGTTATGCCGCCATCTCTGATCGAGGCCGCAAGAATTGACGGAGCAAGAGAGTTGTACATATTCCACAGAATCGCAATTCCGATCATGTCACCAGGTATTGCGACCATGTCGATCATGGGATTCATTGGAAACTGGAATGCATACTTAATGCCAATGATCATCTTAAATAAGAACGAGAAGTTTACCTTACCGGTTATGATGGCAACACTTCGTTCCTCAACCGATATTACCGCAAATCAGGGAGCTATCTACTTAGCAGTAGCAATCTCGGTTATTCCGATCCTCCTTGTGTTTGCATTCTTCTCAAAATACATCATCAGCAGTATTGCTGCCGGTGCTGTCAAAGAGTAATATAGTTACTTTTTCATATTTTCTCCCCTTATAAAAGGATTTTGCTTTGCAAAGTCTACCGTCTGGGTCTGATTCGAAGGAATCAGACCCAGATTTTTTGCTAAAAAAAAGACACCCGAATAAAATTAAGGTACATTCATTTCACTATGTGATTTTATATAATAAGGTTGTGAGAGTGACAATGTCAGCCCATTTGCTGAAGGCAAATTTTGCATGGGCTGATGTTCAAAAGGGGGACATGGGTATGAGGAAAAAAGCGATAAGAAAAGAGATAAGAAAACCGGCGTTATCAATCCGTTTACAACTGATGATCGGATTTATCATTCCGATTTTATTTGTAATCATAACGGGTCTGGCATCGTATTCCATGTCATCGAAAGGCTTGCAGGAGAATTATGAGACCTCCGCGTACAAGGCACTCCAGATGACAATGAATTCGTATGATGAGGCTATGAAAAATGTATCTTCCATCACTTTGGAACTGGCACAGGATAGTACTGTGACTGCGTATTCTCTGGGAGGATATGATTCTGATAATTCGAAACAGTCGCAGGCCAATAAGTCAATCAGCAATAATGTGAATGTGAAGCAGACCTCAAGTAACTGGATTGAGGGAATTCATGTGATTCCGGTCTCCACGGATGATGTGATTACGACACAAAATATTAAGACAACGGAGATGGATAGTTTCATTGATGAGCTGGCTTCGGCGGACGAAGGATCGATGCTTTCCGACAATTATCTGCATTGGGGATCCACGCATCCATTGATGGATGAGAAGATGGGAATGAACAATTATGCACTTTACTGCAGTCAGTCTTTCAACAGTGGCGCAAAGCGTGGCGTGGTTGTTATTGATATCAGCAAGGATAAGATCAAGGAACTTCTCTCGGAATTGGACTATGGGGAAGGCTGTTATCTGGCATTTGTGACGGCTGAGGGACAAGAAATCAGCAACGATGAAAACTTTTCGGTTGCGTCTGTGGAAAAGCTGGATTACGAGAAGGAGAGCAGCTATCTTAACTACGATGGAAAACAATACTTCTGCATGACGATTACGAGTGAAATGAACGGAGGGCATATTGTGGCACTGGTTCCAAAGTCATACATTACCAAGAGCTCTGACAGCATTCGAACACTGACAATGAGCCTTGTGCTTGTGGCTTGTCTGATCGCATTTGCACTTGCAACAATTTTGATCCGTAATATTAGTAGAAATATCAGAAAGAATATCGTAAGACTGGATGAAGTATCCCAGGGAGATCTGACTGAGCAGGAAAATGTAAGGGTTTCCAATAATGAATTCGGCAAACTTCAGCAGGCATTATTACATACGGTTTCGAGAATGCGCTCATTGATTCAGATGGTGTCCAATATGAAGGATGAAGTGCTTCAGTCGGGCGACCGTGTACAGGAATCAAGTATACAGTTAAGTTCCATGATCGAGAATATGGATGGTCAGATGGAGGAAATCAATCAGAGTATTGCACAGCAGAACGAAGAAATCCTGTCATGTAACGACCAAATGGAACAATTGTCGGTACAGATCAAGAGTGTAAGCAACAGCATTGTTACAACAATTTCCGAAGTGACAAATTCACAGAAGATGATCGATGAGGGAAAGATGACACTGGTTGAGATGACAAAGCAGTCCCAGGAAACTGTGGATGTGACGAATGAAGTACAGGAACATGTGGTCAAGCTTGCTGATAAACTATCAGAAATTACCAACTTTGTAAACGACATCCAAAGCATTGCATCACAGACCAACCTTTTGTCTTTAAATGCTTCGATTGAGGCAGCTCGTGCGGGAGAGCAGGGAAGAGGGTTCTCGGTTGTCGCGGAGGAAATCCGCGTGCTTGCAGATAATTCGGCAGATACGGCAGAGGAGATTCAGAAGATCATCGAGGAGATTACCGTATATTCACAGAACGCGCTGGATAAGGTGCGGGAGGCAGAGGCAATTTCGGATGGACAGAGGAGTAGTACATTAAAGACAAGTGATGCTTTTGAGAAGATGAACCACCTGATGGAGAATCTTGTGGTGAGTATGGAATCGGTCAGTGCAGAGATGGAAGCAATGAATCGGGATCGCCACAATACATTGCAATCGATCAAACGAATCGGGGAATCGTCCGAGAATACGGTGAAGGCATCCGGAGAGATCAGCCAGTATTTACAGCATCAGATGTTGTCCGCAGATGGACTCAGGAAAGAGACGCAGTTGCTTCAGGAGAGCATGGAACAGCTTGAGGAAGCAATTGGGACATTTAAATTATAACTACTCTTTTCATTACTAAAATTATAAACTTAGGAAGAGACTCTGCTTTGCAAAGTCTCTTTTCTATTATATAATAGAAACAGAGTAGCTATTCAGCCGGATGGAAAGAAGAAAATTTGCCACGTCATGCTTGCATGTGCGGTGGGAGGCTGAAAAACAGTTGAGATCACGAATGGTGAAGAAGATGAACAGACAAGCGAGAAGAATGATAGCCGTAGGAATGTGTCTGCTGATGTTCGGCAGCATGTTGGGATGTGCGGGGACAAATGAAAATAAGGTGACGGAGCAGACACAGTCCTCTGAAACAATCGGATGGAAGAAGTATGCTGCGGAGCAGAATCCGGTTACTTTAAACTGGTATATCAATTATTCCTGGTTTACGATGGACTGGGGTAAGAATATGGTGTCGAAACAGATCACAAAGGACACCGGAGTGAATATTAATTTTGTTACACCGGCAGGTAATCAGGAAGAGACGATCAATGCATTGGTTGCTTCAGATTCACTGCCTGATATTGTTACGCTCGGATGGTGGGAGCCACAGATTAACGATATGATCAAGAACAAGATGGTCTATGCGCTCAATGATCTTGCGGATGAATATGATCCGTATTTCTATGAAGTGACGGATCCGACCGTTGTAAACTGGTACTCTGATGAGAATGGAGATATCTACGGATATCCGAATTCTGCTTATACGCCGGAGGCAGTCGAGACGCATTCCAATATCGGATCCAATCAGACGTTTCTGGTGCGCAAGGACATCTATGAGGCAATCGGAAGTCCGGATATGACAACGCAGGAGGGATTTGAGGCCGCGGTAAAGAAGGCGGTGGAGATGTTCCCAGAGGTAGACGGAAAGCCGTTGATTCCGATCGGCTCACACACCTTTGAGGAGAACGGATGTAATTCATTTGATAATTTCCTGATGAATTTTCTTGCGGTTCCTTATGAGAAGGATGGTAAGCTTTATGACCGCCATACGGATCCGGAATATCTCTCGTGGCTGAAATTTTTTAGAAAACTTGGCGAGGAAGGGTATCTCTCCAGCGATATATTCGTCGATCAGCGGACACAGATGAATGAGAAGGTGGCAGAGGGCAGATATTTCTGCATGCTCTATCAGCGCACCGATATTGCGGATCAGGAGAGGTCGTTATATGAGAAGAATCCGGACAGCATATATATCGCGGTGGACGGACCCAAGAATAGCAAGGGTGATGATTATGTACTTCCGACCAATGCAATTAACGGCTGGACACTGACGCTGATCTCCAAGAACTGTAAGCATCCGGACCGGGCAATCGCTTTTCTGGATTATATGATGTCGGAAGAGGGACAGAAGATGATCAGTCTCGGTGTGGAAGGTGAGATGTATGATATGGTGGATGAAAAAGCGGTTTTGAAAGATGATGTTAGAAAACTGTTGACAACCGACCGCAAGAAGTATGATGAGGTATACGGCGCTGACGATGCCTATTGGATGCTTCAGAATAACGTTATGCAGCTGGACTGGATGCCGGAGAAGCAGTATCCGCTTAACCAGATGGAGGAATGGACCTATCCCTATACCAGGTATCTGGGAGAATATGAGGTCACCAAGCAAGATGATTCGGAGACGTCGCGCATCAATTCGCAGATTGATAAGCTTTGGGGAAAGACACTGCCCCGACTTCTCCTTGCAAAGTCAGATGAAGAATTTGATCAGCTTTTCGAGACGTTTGTGGAGGAAAGAGAGACATTGGGATATTCACAGCTAGTAAAAGAACATCAAAAGACTATGGAAGAGAATAAGAAACGATTGGGAATCGAGTAGATGGACAATGTACGTAAGAAGATCAGTAATCTAAAATTAAATATCAAGTTTACGATTCTGATTGTCTGTATTGTTATGATTCCGGTAGGCGTATTAGCGTGTGTCCTGCTTCATAATCTGGTGCAGACGACAAAGAAAGAGAGTCTGTCCTACATGGAGTACACGCTGGATCGGGATGAGAAGCAGCTGGCAACCTGTGTGGATTCTGTGAATATGGTGACGCAGTTCTTTCTGTCTGACACCGGGATTCTTGAAATGCTAAATGCGTCTGTGACCGGGAAAACATTGACAACAAATGAAATCCTGAATTATTACGATACGGATATCTCTGCTTTGGAGCGACTTGTGAGTAACAATCCGCTTCTGTACGGGGTACGCGTGTATTCTTCCAGGGATAATGTCCAGGAGATGATGCCGATTCTTTACAATCATTCGAGAATGGAACAGATGGAGTGGTATACCGAGGATCCGATGAAGCTGGAGGGATGGCATTTTAATTATTATGATACGCTTTTCTCCTCGGTAGTAATGCAAAAGGATGAACCGCTTGCAGCGTATGTGACCGCAATCCATGATTATCACAATGGAGTGATCGGGTACATTGAAGTCGTAATGAAGATGGAGACTATTTTCCCGGAATTGTATGAGGACAGAGCGTATGAGTGGAGTTGTCTGGTTTCGGATCAGGATGAGCGGATCTATAGCAGTAACGATGGCGAAGAAAAAAGTGAACTTTTCACCTTTATGCTTGGGGAAATAAAGGATACATCCGAGGCGAATTGTTTCTACATGCGATATGGAAACAGAAGATGGACGATCGCCTATCTTCCGGTAAAGGAGTTTGGCGGAGGTCTGGTCTGTCTGCGTGATATTGCGGCTGGAAGTGACATGAATCTTACGTATCTTGGTGTTTCGATGATATTGATCGTGGTGACGATTCTTCTTGCTTATCTGGTGAACGGTATTGTAAAGCATCTGTTACGTCATCTGTACGAGATATTAAAGACGATTCATGAGGTGCAGAAAGGCCGGCTGGAAGAGAGAATTGAGGTTGTAAGTGATGATGAGATGGGGGAACTGGCAACTGAGTTGAATCATATGCTGGATCGTATTCAGGTATTGATGCAGGAGAACTTTGACAGAGAGCTTCTAGCGAAAAATTCGCAGATTCGCGCATTGCAGAATCAGATCAATGCGCACTTTATCTATAATGTGCTGGAGTCCATTAAGATGATGGCAGAAATCGATGAGGAGTATACAATCTCGGATGCGGTCACCTCACTTGGAAAGTTGCTTCGCTACAGTATGCGCTGGGTAAACGGAAATGTATTGGTAAGTGAGGAACTGGAATATATCCGGAACTATATTGTGCTTATTAATCTTCGCTTTGACAACGAGATCACACTGAGCGTGAAGCTCCCTGACGAACTGCTGGAGCAGGAGATTCCGAAGATGTCGTTACAGCCGATCGTGGAGAACTCGGTACTTCACGGTCTTGAGGAGATGACGGAGGACTCCACAATCTATATCAAGGGCATGATAGCCGGAGAAGACTGTATTATTGAAGTGTCAGATGCGGGAGTTGGCATGTCGGAGGAACAGGTAAAGCATCTTGAGGAGAAGATTGCCGGTAAGCTTGAAGCAGACGGCGGAAGAGGTCATGGAATTGGACTTAAAAATGTGCAGGATCGTATTCATATTGCTTTTGGAGAGAAGTATGGATTGAAGATCTATTCGAAGGAAGGCTGCTACACGAAAGTGGAAGTCAGGCTTCCGATAAGGCGAAGGACAGCAGACCGGGCATTCTTACAGGAGAATGTGAAAACAACGTAGGAAGGGACTTATTGAATCATGAAGACAGTACTGATTGTGGAGGATGAGAAATTAATTCGCCAGGGTATTCGAACCATGGTACAGAGAAGTGGCGTGCCGATCGAAGTTATTATGGAATGCAACAACGGAGAGGCAGCACTTGAAATCTTAAAGGATCAGAAGGTAGATGTCATGTTTACGGATATCCGTATGCCAAAGATGGACGGAATCGAGCTGGTGGAGCGCATGCAGGAATGTGAACACATACCGCTTACCGTTGCGATCAGCGGTTACGATGACTTTAACTATGCGGTGGCGATGATGCACAACGGGGTGCGGGAATATCTGTTAAAACCGATCGAGCGCGAAAAAATCTGCGACATACTTGCCAGGCTGAATCAGGAGATTGAGGAGGGCAGGGAGCAGGAGAAAACGCGCCAGAAGCTCGGACAGCAGCAGATCCGTCATCTGATGCTTCTGGCAGAGATGCCGGAAGAGGAGCTTACCATGTTGGAGACCCAGTATGACCAGCATTTTATTTTAGATCTGAGCGGAAAGCCGTATGTGGTCTGCTGCAGGAACCGGAAAAAAGAGGAGGAATCCTGCCCGAAGGACTGCCTGTTCCTGGGCGATGTCGAGGGAAATGATCTCTTTTTAATCGAGGCGGAAGCACTTTCGGATCGTCCGGGGGAATATCCTTTTTTGCAGGAATATACCGGAATCAGCCGGCCGCATCAGGGAATCCGCGAACTGCGCGAGGCATATCTGGAGGCGCGGGAAATGCGCAGGTGCGCGTTTTGCACGAACCGCAGTCAGATGCGCTATGGGCAGGAGATGCCGCGTGTCCCACAGAAGCTGGTGCAGGAGGCGTCAAAGCTGGTTGCAGACGAGATGAAACTGCAGCGGGTGCAGTTACTTGGAACCGACCGCACCGAGGAACTGCAGCACGTCTGGACGCAATTTTTTTACGAGGTAAAGCATGGCCGCATCGGTGTCCGGGACTTTGAGGAGTGCATGACGGATTTCCTTGCGGAGGCATTTAAAACATACCGGAATGTGCTGGAAGAAAAAGAAAACTGCGGGGAGATCAAAGAGATTACAGACCCATTCGGGGAGGACGCAATCGACCGCTACGAACAGAAGGTGCTGGCATTTGTGACCGGTCTGCAGGCGCGGATTTTAAGCCAGTTTGACACAAACGGGAATCAGCAGAAAATGAAGCAGGCGGTCGCCTATATCGAAGAACACTATGCCAGTGATCTGAATATGGCGGTTGTCTCCAATTATCTGTCCATGAATTATTCCCTGTTTTCTTATTCGTTTAAGCAGTATACCGGAAGTAATTTTGTCAATTACTTAAGAGACATCCGCATGAAGGAGGCGAAGCGTCTGCTCGCCGGAACGGATATGCGCATCGCGGAGATCTCCCAGGCAGTCGGCTATGAGAACGAGAAGCATTTTATGAAGTTGTTTAAGAGCAGCTGCGGCGTTTCACCAAGCGAATACCGGAGAAATATGGGATTCACCGGAGATGAAAGCTGAACTGGACTGGTCAAAAATAGCAAAACTGGACATATTCATTCGTCCAGAAATGGGGTATCATGGCTCTAACAAAAAAGAAAGAGAGATAGAGCCATGTCAGAAACCAAAACTATGAGCAGCACAAAAACAACCAGCACAGAGCAGGTGCGTTTTCTTACCGTCACAGCGATCGGAATCGCACTGGTATATGTATTTACCTGGCTGATTAACATTCGCCTGCCGTTTGCGCCGCAGGGCGGACTGATTCATCTGGGAAATGTCCCACTGTTTATTTTCGCAATCGTGTTTGGCAAAAAGACGGGAGCCATTGCCGGCGGAGTCGGCATGGGACTGTTTGATCTGTTGTCCGGCTGGACGGCATGGGCACCGTTTACCTTTGTGATCGTCGGATGCATGGGATTTGTGATGGGATGGATTACAGAGAAGAAGCAGGGCTTTCAGTGGTATGTTGTGGCAATGCTTGCTGCCTGCGCGATCAAGATCGGCGGATATTACATCGCAGAGGGAATTATTTACGGCAACTGGATCACACCGGTGACATCGATTCCGGGCAACCTGCTTCAGATCGGAACAGCAGCTGTGATCGTTCTTATCATCATTGCACCGTTAAAGAAAGTAGCTGCAAAACTGTGGAACTAAGGAGGCGTTTCCATGTATAAGATTATGACACCGGGACCTACGCAGGTCAAAGAGAATGTCCGCATGGCGCGCAGTTTTCCCTGCACCAATCCGGATCTGGATGAAACTTTCGTAGATTTTTATAAGGAGACCTGTGAAGAGATCAGCGAACTCCTTTATACAAAAAATGAGACCCTGATCCTGGACGGAGAAGGCATTTTGGGACTGGAAGCAGCCTGTGCCACTCTCACAGAAAAAGGTGACCGGGTGCTGGTAATGGATAATGGAGAATATGGAAAGGGATTTGCCGGTTTCGTGACCATGTATGGTGGAGAACCAGTCCTTTATTCCACGGACTACCGTAACGCCTTTGAT
>ERZ840371.3511-NODE-3511-length-12657-cov-3.266307_pt1 | contig 12657 bp, 9 predicted proteins | sample MGYA00519937_ERZ840371 | MGnify/ENA primary metagenome ERZ840371 (study PRJEB31850, sample SAMEA3708873) | human gut metagenome | biome: human gut; feature: human-associated habitat; material: faeces | place: China | collected 2014 ... | reverse complement strand
CCTCCGGGAGAGGGCATCTTGTCTTTTAAGGGCATCCTGGTCTTAATTCCGTGCCATCCGTGTCATGATTTAGCACGCTTCCTCCCTCTCCCCGAAGGCGTCCCTAATATAACGCGAGTTCGAAATAATACAATCTGCAGGTATCATCCTTTGTAGAGACATTTTGGAATATAAATATATAACTTGCTTATATCGAACTAACGTTATATTATACATTGATAAAACCTCATAAATATTCTTACTGAATTACCAGTAGACACATAAATCCAATGTAAAATAATTATATTTGTGGTGCTAACCCTTAAAGACGTATGATTATGAAGAGAAGTTTTCAGGAAGCATTGGAGAACCGCAGGAGCTATTACAGACTGTGGGACAAGTCGCCGGTGAGCGACAAGGATATAGTGAACATGTTGCAAACTGTTGCCAGGCATGTGCCGTCGGCATTCAACTCTCAATCCACACGCATGGTGCTGTTGCTCGGAGACCATCACCGCCGGCTGTGGGACATAGTGAAAACAAAACTAAAGAAGATTGTTCCGCCGGAGTCTATAAAAGGAACGGAAAGAAAGATTGACAATGGCTTCCGTTCAGGATATGGTACGGTTCTGTTCTATGAAGACCGTACTACCGTGGCACGCCTGCAACGCGAAAACCCGTTATATAGCGAACGCTTCCCCACATGGTCGCAGCAAACATCGGGCATGCACCAACTTGCCGTATGGACAATGCTTGAGGATATGGGGTTCGGAGCATCCCTGCAACACTACAATCCTATCATAGACAGTGCCGTACGCAAGGAATGGAATATCAGCGGAACATGGGAGTTGATTGCCCAGATGCCATTTGGCTCACCGGCAGAAGACATGCTGCAAAAAACATTCTTGCCTATGGAAGAAAGGATTTTCACATTTGGATGCCAATAATGGAGTTATTGAAAAACGTCATTATTTCCATACCGAAATAAGATTGTATCAATAAGAGCTATATGTATTGTAGTATTGTCATCATGCTACAAACAAATAGTTTTGACATAATACTATAAACATTTGATATAATTCTGTAAATCTTTTCCGGATTACACATTTAACTTTGTTGCTGTGAATTAAATGTGTAATCCGGAAAAGATTTTTAAATGAGCCGGGCTTTAATCCTAAACAAGCCGTGTCAATGGAGATGAAGAACTGTAATCTTGAGGACAATCCTTATTTAGAGGCCGTTACCAAAGAAATAAAAGACCAGTACATGGCGGGAGAATACCTGTTGGTGGCTCCGATGTTTACCGGACAGACCACACGTAAAGTGGTGCTGCCCAAAGGAGACTGGTATGACTTCCATACAGGCAAGTATGCAGGCAACGGCGAGACAATAACGGTTACTCCGGGTCTTGACCGCATCCCCGTTTACGTAAAAGACGGAGGCATCATCCCGATGATGGAGCCACGGCTCCATGCTCCGGCTGCCGGCGAAAAAGTAAACCTCGAAATACGTCATTATGGCAAGGCGGAGGGAAGCTACCGCCTGTATGACGACGATGGTGAAACGTTCGACTATGAGAAAGGGGCTTTCAGCTGGCGCGAGCTGAAAGTAACGCGCCAAAAGGACGGTAAGCTGAAAGGCTCTGTCTCAAAAGCGGAAAAGGGCAAGCCCAATTCCGTGGCTTCAGTAACTTGGAAATTCATGTCAATACTGTAGGCAGCTTATGAAAAACATATTACTGACAGCGGCTGTTGCCCTGTGGGGCATGTGTGTGGCATGCCATGCGCAGACTGCCGACAGATGGCGCATTGAAGACAACGGGGCCATCCGCTGGGAAACAGACGGTACGCGCCTTCAATCCCGATTTTGACATACATGTCTCCCGCGTAAAGGATAAGTTGGACGTGAGGGTTTACAAGGGAAAGAAGCTTGTTTATAGAAAGAAAATAAAAGAGGGTGAAACTGTAAAGGTCGTTTTCAATAGCTGATGTTTTATCCGGCCGCCAGTAAATTATATTAACGTGGGTCTGATGAAGTTTCATACTAAGCATCCGGAAAAGGACCATTGCCTTTTCCGGACGCACTCATTTGTTTGTTATTAATTCATCGAACACTTATTATTTTAGCATATTTAATTTAGAGGGAACTTATAGAACTCACTTTTAAAAATTGAGAACAGGACATATCTCAATATTGTATCCGTTGTATAAAATCCTTTCTTCATTGTGATGGTTTCCGACGACAACGAGCAAATTGTTACAATATAGCTCCTCAGCGGCTTCAGCGAGAGCACCGAGTTCACGTTTACGGGTTTTCTCAGCAGTCATGTCGTAACACACCTGTATCAGCCGGTCTATTTTCACGCCTTTACGTGTTACGAAGTCTATCTCTTTGTCGTTGCGTGTACGATAGTAAAACAACGTCTGACCGGGAACGTATCCACGTCTAAGAAGTTCTACAAACACTTGGTTTTCCAATAATCTTCCGAGATTTTCACTAAGATTGAATGCTATGCTTTGCACAAAACCGTTGTCAACGACATAGATCTTGCTCGGAGCTTTATTCATAAGCTTCATTTTGTTGTTGAAGCGTGGAAGATAATAAAACAGATAAGGCTCAGCCAAATAACCGCAAAATTTCTTGGTGGTCGTTACACTTGACATTCCCAATTGCCCTGCAAGGTCGTTTGCAGAAATCGGATTACAGAAATTTGAAAGAAGATATGTGGCAAGATTGTATAAGTCTGCCGTGTTTCTGACATTATGGCGCTTAGCGACATCCTTCAGTAAGATAGAGTCGAATAGTGTTGACAGGTAACTCTTTGTGATGCCTCGGGCCGGAATTGTCTCGGGATAGCCACCGTTACGCATATAGTCATCGGCAATTACGGCAGCTTGTGCCAACTCTTCTTTCAATGCCGGATCAACGTTCTTCCAACGCATGGTTTCGTCAAGACTAAACGGCAACATCTCAATCTGAAGATAACGGCCGGTCAATACCGTTGCCATTTCGCTGCTTAACATTTTCGCATTGCTGCCTGTGATAATAAGATTTTTACCTCGCCGATATAATTTATTAATCCATAAATCCCAGTCTGGCAAGTTCTGCACTTCATCAAGCAGAAGATAACAGTATCCAGGATATACGTTGTCAAGCATTGTCATAACCAAATCCTCATCCCAGTTTTCCAACAGGAGATTGTCATCAAAATTGAGATATGCAAAGTTTTTTCCTTGCAGCATAAGCAAAGCGAATACAGACTTGCCGACACGGCGAGGTCCTGTAATAAGCTTGATTAACGGGTTGACAAGCAATTCTTCAGGATTATACTTCGTATATCTCTGCTGATAAGGACGAGCCATCAGCTCATCCCGCTCTGCTCTTTGATTTAAGATTATATTCTTCATAATGCGTCGTAATCAGATTACAAAGATAATCATTTTATCCAATAAATACTCTGTACTGGATAAAAAAGGCAATATTTTATCCAGTACAGAGTATTTATTGGGTAAATTCCGGTTAAGAATTAGTTAATAGAAATAATATGTTATACTATACACGTTTACCAATTCAGCATACAAACATTGCATTGAGCATATCAAAGAAATGAGCCTTTTATCTATATAAATAACGTGAGTTCGACGAATTATATCAACGCTGTAAGTCATTAATAAACACGCTCTTACGTTCGGGTGGATTTGCAATCCGCCCGCATGTGCATGTTGAAAGCCATAAAAACACGGCGCAGTGAAGGCATTTGAAATGCCTATTGATTGCAAATCCATTACTGATGGCGCTTAAAAAGCGGGCGGATTACAAATCCACCCGAACGTTGCAGGCTTACCGGTCCTACATACAAACATTGCATTGAGCACATCAAGGAAATTAACCTTTTATCTATATAAATAGTGTGTTACTTTTTACAAATAATCATTTTTTATTAATTTTGCGTGGGAAAAATTACTGTTCAACAGTAAAGGAAGTAAAGATAAAAATGCGGCATGAGGATGCGTCCCATCTTTTAAACGTATTTATAATCCATCATATAATAAATATATAAACATGCTGACAATATATAAAGGAAAGCCGACAGACACCACCGGCAGGCAGGAACGTGAACTAAGGGTATATGAACTGCTCGACAGCATAGGCGTTGAATATGACAGGCTCGACCATGAAGCGGCAATGACAATGGAAGTGTGTGCAGAAATAAATGCCGCTTTCGGACGGATGACATTAGAAGAGTTCAATGCCGAAGACAACATAGAACGGACAAAGCACGCCATAATATGCAAGAACCTGTTTTTGTGCAACAGGCAGAGGACAAAGTTTTACCTGCTCATGATACCGGGCGACAAGAAGTTTCTTACCAAAAACCTTTCGGCACAGATAACCTCCGCACGCCTGTCGTTCGCAGGAGAGGAAGACATGCTAAGATATCTTGACATAACTCCCGGCTCCGTCTCTGTCATGGGACTGATGAACGACAGAGAAAACTCTGTGCAGCTGCTCATAGACAGCGATGTGCTGCAAAGCGAATATGTAGGATGCCACCCATGCATCAACACGTCGAGCCTACGTATGAAGACAAAAGACCTTATAGAAAAGATTTTGCCGGCAATACACCACGAGCCCGTTGTGGTATCTCTATGACAATGGCATTTACAGTTCGTCTAAGTCTTCCCCACTACGCTCCATAATTAATGACTGAAAAAGAATATATACATCAAGCATGATACCCATTTGTAGGTATTATAACACAGGCTTTAATATACTTTGAAATATTCTTATTACCTTTGCATAAAACATTTTGCGCTATACAATATCAGTCTATATATGCTCTTTACAGCAGACTGCATATATAAAAAACGCAACGTTGTTGCAGGCGCAAGTCATTATCTTTGTGTAAGACAATAAACATAAAATATGAGACTATCAGAACTGAAGACCGGAGACAAGGCGGTCATAGTGAAAGTATCAGGTCACGGAGGATTTCGGAAACGTATTGTCGAAATGGGATTTATAAAAGGGAAAGTAGTGGAGGTACTGCTCAACGCTCCTCTGCGCGACCCCGTTAAATACAAACTCATGGGTTATGAGATATCACTTCGCCGCGACGAGGCGGAGATGATAGAGGTGATATCCGAGGAAGAGGCGAGAAAAGCCGGACAGCAGGTCGGCAACGACATGAATGACAGCGGATATACAATAAAAGATAATGACGGGTGCAACGATGCCCCGCTCACAGACAAGCAGTTGCAGGACGCGGCAAAGAGAAAGCGAAGGACGATAAATGTGGCGCTTGTCGGCAACCCTAATTGCGGAAAGACTTCGTTGTTTAATTTTGTATCGGGCGCACACGAGCGTGTCGGCAACTACTCCGGCGTGACGGTGGATGCCAAGGAAGGACGGGCATATTTTGAGGGGTACGAGTTCAATATCGTAGACCTGCCGGGCACTTATTCGCTTTCGGCATACAGTCCCGAGGAGCTTTATGTGCGCAAGCAGATAATAGACAACACGCCGGATATAATAATAAATGTCATAGACTCGTCAAACCTTGAACGAAACCTTTATCTCACGACACAGCTTGTTGACATGCACCTGCTGATGATATGTGCCCTTAACATGTTCGATGAGTTTGAGACACGCGGGGACAAGCTCGACCACCGCAAGCTGGGGCAGCTGCTCGGCGTGCCAATGGTACCCACCGTGTTCAAGACGGGCAAGGGAGTGGACCTGCTGTTCCATATCATAATAAACATGTATGAGGGTGTTGACTTCCTCGACAAGGATGGCAATATCAATCCTGAGGTGGCTAAAGACCTGCAAGAATGGCACAAGAACTACGAAAACAAACACGGCGGCGACCATGAGGAAGATTTTGCACACGGTGACAAGCCTAATAAAAACGTATACAGGCACATACATCTCAACCACGGAAAATATATAGAAAAGGCAATAGACACCATAAAGTCAGAGCTTCAGAACAACGAGCAGATACGCCATAAATATTCCACGCGCTACCTTGCCATAAAGCTTCTTGAAATGGACAAGGAGACGGAAAGGGTTGTAAACGGTCTGCCAAACGGCAAAAAGATAATTAAACTGCGTGACGAAGCTGCCGGGAACATCAGGAAAGACACAAAGGAAGACAGCGAGACGGCTATAATGAACGCAAAGTACGGATTTATACACGGTGCATTGCAGGAGGCCGGATTTGAAGAAGGAAAGAAACAGGACACATATCTTGTGACGCATATCATAGACAACATCGTAACCAACAAGTACATAGGTTTCCCTATGTTCCTGCTCTTCCTCTACGTCATGTTTCAAGTTACATTCTCATTGGGACAATATCCCATGGACTGGATAGAGGCAGGAGTCGAAGCACTCGGCAGTTTTGTCAGTTCTACAATGGCTGACGGACCGCTGAAAGATATGCTCAGCGACGGTATCATCGGCGGAGTGGGTGCCGTAATAGTCTTTCTTCCTCAGATACTCATTCTCTACATGTTCATATCTTTCATGGAAGACAGCGGCTATATGGCACGCGTAGCTTTTATCATGGACAAACTCATGCACAAGATGGGACTGCACGGCAAGTCCTTCATTCCGCTGATAATGGGCTTCGGATGCAATGTTCCTGCCATTATGGCGACACGCACAATAGAAAGCAGGCGCAGCCGACTGATAACAATGCTCATACTGCCCATGATAAGTTGCTCGGCACGACTGCCCATATACATAATGATTACCGGCACGTTCTTCGCCGTGGAATATCAGAGTTTCATAATGATATCACTCTATGCCATAGGACTGTTGCTTGCCGTGCTTATGAGCCGCGTGTTCAGTAAGTGGCTTATAAAGGGCGAAGACACTCCTTTCGTAATGGAACTGCCACCCTATCGCATACCCACCGCCAAAGCCATAGCAAGGCATACATGGGAAAAAGGCAAACAGTATCTGAAGAAAATGGGAGACATCATCCTTGTTGCCAGCATCATTGTATGGGCTTTGGGATACTTCCCGCACAACGACAGGCTTAGCTCTACGGAGCAACAGGAACAGAGCTACATAGGACAGATAGGCAAAGCGATAGAACCGGTATTCGAGGCACAGGGATTTGACTGGAAGCTTGATGTCGGGCTTGTTGCCGGAATTGGCGCAAAAGAGATTGTTGCCTCAACAATAGGCGTTCTATATGCCGGAGACGACAGCATTGCCGAAGACACGAAGAAGTATTCGGGGCTGTACCATAAGATGTCTGCCAACGGCATAACGCCGCTCATCGCCTTCTGCTATCTGCTGTTTGTACTGATTTATTTCCCGTGCATTGCCACCATAACAGCTATAAAAAGCGAGACGGGCAGCTGGCGCTGGGCACTGTTTGCCGCCCTCTATACCACAGTTTTGGCATGGATAATATCTGCCGCAGTATATCAGATTGGACGCCTGTTTATATAAAGGCTAAAACTTGCAATCCGGCTCTGCCGCCATGCCCAAGTCCGATGCCATGTCTTGTATCTCATAAAAGCGTGACCGGTCTTTCAGAAAAATGCGGTTAAGGGTATACTCCAACGATGCGAGCGTAAGCTCACGCACTTTGGGCTTAAGCTCGCATTCCCACACGGTAATGCAGTGCCAGCCCATTTGTGCAAGCTCTTTCTGCACCCTTTTGTCGCGCTCTTTGTTACGGGCAATCTTTTCCTGCCAAAAGGCTGTATTGCTTTTTGGCATCTTGAAACAGCTGCATTCATCATGCCCGTGCCAAAAGCAGCCGTTAACAAATATACACGTACGGTACTTGCGCAATACAATATCAGGATGTCCCGGCAGCCGCTTATGGTTAAGCCTATAGCGGAACCCGTGCGAAAACAAGTATTTCCGCACGATAATCTCCGGCTTAGTGTTGGCGGAGTGTATCGCCGCCATGTTCTTATGCCGCTGTTCTGCAGATAGCTTGTCCATGACTTACGTCTTATTTATCCGTTTGCCTGTCCTACCAAAGGCAATATCTATAATCATACAACCTATTACAGCGTTCTGCAAATGAAGCTCAAGTCTTTCAACTTCACCAGCATAAATGCCATACTGGCGTTTCCCCAATATTTGACAGGAATGTCTCTGACATTAAATTCCAGTTTTTGCAGCTCAGCGTCTGTCTTACCCAGTTTCTTTATCCGTATCATAAAGTAAAACGGGTTATGTGGCTCATCAGGATAATCAGCCTGAAGTAACCGGTCTTTAGTCCATACATCATACCTCGTGCGGACAATCTTACAGAGATTGCCTGCATATTTCTCTCCTTTGACATGCAACAGTAAATATTTGGCTTTATTCCATGGAGAATCGGCAATCTTGTCCAAAGGAATATTATACCATTGATTAGCAAACGTCCATCGGCGCTTTTCTTCGCTACCAGCTATTGCCACCATCACCAAATCATCTGCCAGCATGGCTGCTTTCTCTTCTTCCGTCACGTATGCCAATGTTCGTTGTGGCTTTGCTTTTGCAACATGCATTTCTGAAGTTCCGTATTTTATCAGGATGTCATTCAAATGCGACTTCAGCAGAGTATAACTGTTCGGCAACAGAGGGAATGCCCCGATATTTACACTTTCAATACTTGCACTGTAATAACGGTTCTTGATAAATTCATCATTGCCACGTCCGGGAAAGAGGATATAGCCGCCTATAATCTCTTTGGAGTGATATTGCTCATGCTCCTTGCTGTAGTAAATGGCATCACGATAGCGATGCATTTGGTTTATGGCATCAGTTGGAGGATAGTCACCGCCAGGCATATTGATGTTTTCTGTAATATCTTGTTCCTCAAAGTCTTTGTCAAGCCTCTTGTCATTGATTACCCTATATTTGGCATCATAAAGATATGTCAAAACAACTTCGCCTGATGATTTTCGGATATTGAGTACGATATCTGGACGTTGTTCGGTCGTCGCAGTATTGATGCTCATTCCATATTCGTCCTTTCCGCCTCTGCGGTTGAATGTATGCTGATAATGCAGCGTCACCACATCACCTTCATGCGCGGCAAGTTGTGCTTTTCGTTCTTCATTATCAGTCTCTTCGGCTGATGGATAATGATATTCCACCACGTGTTCCAGAGATGAGTTTGTAAATGGATTGAGAAGTGTGCCTTTGGGTTCTGAAATCAATTGCTCGTGTGACGGCTTATTCTTGTCTATACCAAGCACCTCTGCAACTAAATTCTTCATTTTGATAAAACACCAGAGCTCATAGATTTCCCATATCTGCAATGTACCGATGTTGGCAGCTCCGTTGTACAGGTCTATTCCCCGTTTCAGTTTAAGCCAGTCCTTATATATCTGTTGGTAGCCAACCCTGCTTTGCAGCACAAGACTTTCCTGTTTCATACCGTCAAATCTGCCTACAGACTTGAAGAAAGGATGTTTTAACAGCTTTCTTAGAGAAGCCTGATAGTCAGTCCACATCTGCCGATGACGTTCCGACAACTCTTCTTGTGTAGAACTGAGCACAGTGGTTATAATGGCAGAAAGTCTTTTCCCGATGCTTTGCAGGGTATATTTCACAAAACGATTCTCCATCGTGTCGTGTGTGGAACGTATCTCATTATAGCCAAAGTGGTATTCTTCCAGTTTTCCCTCTTTCTCTATTTCGCCATAGCGTTCCTCCATCGCAGGTGTCCATAATTTAATCTGTTCGGCTTTTCTTGATGTTCTGCGATTGACAATCTGAGAATGTGGACTTTGTATTACCCTCTTTACATTTTTCACGTAGTCATCAACTACACTTTGGAATGCTGCCATCCATGTGGCATCTGTATTCAAACGTCCACGGCAGAATTGCTGCACGGTGATACTTAGATAACGGTAAATCACATTCTCGTATTCTTCATTCACTTCACGCAGCAATGACTTATAGTCGTTCTTTGTATCCAGTTTTGGAGATACAACGTCGAAGGTGACAAAGCTGTTTTTGGGGATTCCGTTCTTCTGATACGAGAAGTTCAACTTAAAAACTCCAGGTTCATTCAGAAAATCAAGCTCGCCCGTTAAAGATTTCTCTTTCCCGCCAGATGTCTCATCATCGAAAAAGAAACTTTCCTCCACATCTTTCCTCACATGCAGAATTTCAGGAACAGAATCCTTATCCGCATCATGAAACAGTAGGCGCACCTGATATTTGCATGTCTCATATATGACTGGCCATAAATGTTCCCATTTTGTATCTCTGTCAAAATCAGACCTTTCACCATTTATCGGACTGTAAAGCCTTAACTTGCATTCATCTTTTGAGGTGTATCGACAATACAACTCTGGTGCATCAATCTCAGGATTATCCCTCCTTGTATAATTAATGCGCCCCTTAAAGCGTTCCCATGAATAACTGATATCCTGTGTGCGGACAATCACTTCATAGTCTTTATGTATAAATCTCAATACCTCTGTCTGCATAAACCTTCTTATTTATGGCCAAAAACGAGTGTACTCCTGATTGTTCAGCCGGTCTATCATTTCTTGTATCTTCTCCTTTGCTGTCTGCTGATGTTCTTTGCTCTCATCAGGCAATTTAGCATCATACTCATCTTCAGGAATTTCCTCTGTTGATACTTCTTGAATGTCAGGAGCCAGTTCCTTCAACCATTCCAGACGATTGTTGTATACCACTCCCAGCTTTTCCTTGTAATCCCTTGACAGAGCGAACATCTCAGCATCGCCTTCAATCCGTGGCAGAATCTTCATCAGCAGAATATTGTTCAACGCTTGGTTGATAATATCATCAAGTTCCATATCACGATTCTCATCGAGCATCACACCTACCATAATAGTAAATTCATTCAGAACACGATAACTTACCTCAAACGGAGTACCCTTTAATGCATTATTTATTGTTTCAAGTCTTGATGGAAGTTCATTCATCAATTTGTCTGCGACCTCAGGATGTGCTTCCAAAACTTCATCAGCAGTAACATATCTACGTGTGAAGGCGTTCTGCCATTTCTCCTGTTCTCCTTCCTGCAAATATTCCAAGTCCCTACTGCCGCCAAACATGCTGCGCAAATTGCCACCATTCATTTCTATAGTCATGGCTCTGTCTATCACCTTGCGCGAGAACTGATGCGTTGTGTCATCCATGTTTACTGTGCCGATGATAATGACATTGTCTGGCAACGTAAGCCCTTCGGTCATCAAATCGTGGTGCATTCCGACCTCTTCATCTATGTCCTCTTCTGTATCTATGCCAAAAAGTTTAAGATAAATGTCCCTGTCTGTTAGTTTGTTCTTGAATGTCTCACCAGTTTGAGTATTCTTTGCTGTGGACAGCTCTGACAATTCACAGAAAAAACGGGCATCTATAATTGATTCTGTTTTAACCGTACTCATATCCACCTCACCTGTTTCCGTGGCCTTTGGATGCTTGCGTGTTTCCAAGATACTCAGTATCTCTGCAAAGTACTGCTCAACGGGTGCCAGATTCATCTCGTCAAGACATACAAAGAAAGGTACCTTCGGGAACATCTTTGCTTTCACCAGGAACTTGACGAACTTCGTAAACTGATAACCAGCCTTCCCCAATCTGCTATAATACCCCAACAACTCCGTAGAATCATGCCAATTGGGTTTCACTTCAATCATACAATAGTTTCCTGGCGTTGTCCCATTTTTGTCCTGCAAATATTTCGGGCATGACTTAAAAGCAAATTCACGGACTATACGGCTCTTACCCGTGCCTGATATACCTGCAAGGAGCAGGAACGGTTTGGACTTAATTGCGGTGAGGTAAGGATGGTATTCGCTTTTAACAAGCTCCATTACTGTTGACCCATTTATATTATAATTATTATTTGACATATATACCTCTTTATATTTTTGATAAATATCGAGATATAACGATAAAACCTCCATCCCTTTATTTTCATCTTCTATATCCCATAACGTATAATAAACGGCTCCAACTTTATATCTTTCATCTGCAATATCTACATCACTATCTTCATTTAATAATTCATTTACTTCTTTCAACGAATTTCTAATAGATAGTGTTTTCTTTATGATATCTTTTTTACTTAATCGTTGTCCAAAATGTCCTGGTATCGTCGTTCCTTGATTTAAAGTTAAATAAACATTTTTATAATCAGAAGAAAAAAGGAACACAACATAAACCCCTTCTCGTGTTGTCTCTGTAATATCCTTATCCATGATAGCAATCCAAGGCGTTTTTGTGGCTCTTCCAGCTCCAACAGAACCTTTAATTTTGTACTGATCTGATTTTTTGCCTAAGAATTGATTTAGGACCTGGGGAAGGTGAATACAAATAATATCTCTTATCTCTTTATTTATATCAGAAGTGTCTACTGCATTTGCAAAAGCATACGCATTTGCAAAAATCTCGTACAATAATTTATTCAGACTTTTAATTGCGTCCATAGAATATATTTAAAATATTATAATCAGGAATGGTTCTTGCATATTATAATATGACATATGTTTATCTTTTAGTGTTCACAGCATCATCTAATCGTCTAAACAAATGAGATAATAAGCTCAACGAGTCAAGGCAATCTTCTTCCGTAAACAAGCCACTTTCTTGTAATTCTGATATTTCTTCATGGGCAATAGGGTTCCTTGCTCCAATCATAATACCTGCAGATAACCATCGTTGGCCTTCTTC
>ERZ840371.3505-NODE-3505-length-12672-cov-2.969248_pt1 | contig 12672 bp, 10 predicted proteins | sample MGYA00519937_ERZ840371 | MGnify/ENA primary metagenome ERZ840371 (study PRJEB31850, sample SAMEA3708873) | human gut metagenome | biome: human gut; feature: human-associated habitat; material: faeces | place: China | collected 2014 ... | reverse complement strand
CAAACTGGGTCTTGTTTGTGAAGTTGACGTCGAGCTTCGGCCACGAGGCGAGGCCGTTTTCGTCGTAGAAAAACTCGCAGGCGTAGATCTCGCGGAACTCATGGCTGATGCCGCTGCCCTCGATGATCTCGCGCAGGCCGGAGGAGATGACATAGTGCTCGACCGTCACGCCGAGCTGCGCGCCGAAGGCGTTGATGCGGCCGAACCACTCGCGCACGCCGGGGAACAGCTCGATCCCCTCGCCGCAGCGCACCAGAAACTCCCGGTCGAGCCGGATGCCCTGCCGGCGGCACTCCTGCATCATCGTGTACATATAGGCGAGCAGTCCGTCCATCCGGTTTTCGCGGCCGAAGTCGTTGGCTCTGCCCCAGAACTCGCCGGGCGTATAGCCGAGGGCGGGGATGAAGGTGTAATCCTCCATGTCCGTGGTGCAGAGCGTCTTGTCAAAGTCGTAGAGCAGTGCGATCACTGGGGTGTTCATGGGGCGAAGTCTCCTTCCTGTATAAAAACGGGCGGCAGGACGGCAAAGTGCCGCTCTGCCGCCTGCATGTGCGTCTGTATGCCGCGGGGCGGACGGTGCTCAGTTCTCGCCGCTGTAGTTGCGGCCGAACTTCAGCTCGTCCAGATTCAGCTTGAAATCGGTGGAAAACAAGCTGTCGGCGCTCGGCTCGTCCTTCTCGGGGGCGGGCTCGGCGGGAGCGGCAGGCTCCTCGGCCTTCGGCTCCTCCTGTGCGGGCGCGGGGGCGGCCGTCTCCTGTACGGGGGCGGCGGGCTCAGCGGCCTTCGGCTCGGTGGGGACGGAAAAGTCCTTGAGGATGTCCTGCTCGATGATGCGGATCGTGTCGTCGGCGACGGAGGGCGTGGGGGCGCTCTGCGCCGTGGCGGCGTCCATCTCCGGGAGCTTCGTGAGGAAGTCGAGCTGCGTCTGGCACAGCTGGCGGCTCGCGCCGATGAACTCAGTGAGCTTCTGCTGCGCAAGGCGGAGCTTCTGTTCGGCGGCGGCGGTCTGCTGCTCGAGCGTCGCGGTCTGGCGCGCGGCCTCGGCGCGCGCTTCGTTGAGAATCTCGTCCTTTTGGGTCTGCGCCTCCTGCACGAGCTTCGTCGCGAGCTTCTGCGCCGTGACGAGCGTGGTGCGCATGGCGTCCTCGGTCGAGCGGTACTCCTCGATCTTCTCGGCGAGCACCTTCAGCTTCGCCTTCAGGGCGGCGTTCTCCTTATACAGGGCGGTATAATCCTCCGTCAGGGGATCCAGAAACTCGTCCACCGCCGCCATGTTATAGCCTGCGGTCAGGGCCGAGGTCTTGGGAAATGTCTTTTCGGAAACTTCCTGTGGCGTAAACATCGTATATCCCTCCGTTTTCTATCGTTTTACGTTTTTACAGATACAGGCCGTTGTTTTCTAATTCGTCGATCAGGTCCCCCATGATATCCACGGAATAGGGGGTGATGATGTAGGTGTTGGCCGAGACCTTCTTGATCTTGCCCTCCCCGGCATACGCAACACCCGACAGGAAGTCCACCAGACGGCGGGCAATGTCCTTGTTCGTCGACTCGAGGTTCAGCACGACCGTGCGCTTTTCGCGCAGATGGTCAGCAATCTCCGAGGCGTTCTCAAAGCGCTCGGGCTTGACGAGCACAACCTTGAGCTGGGTGGTGGCATGGATGTTGACCACCTTGTTGCGGCGCTCCTCGGCCTTGCGCTCCTCGCGGAACGACTCCTTCGCGGGCTTGGAGGCCGGGTTCAGCTCCTCCTCTTCGTAATCGTAATCCTCATCGTCATAGGGGTGAATAATCTTTTTCAGTTCGTCCATGAAGCTCATCTTGATGGCCCTCCCACTGCTTATTTTGTATAATCTCTGGCGCCGAAAATGGCGGAACCGACCCGAACCATATTCGCACCGGCCCGGATGGCGTCTGCAAGGTCCTCGCTCATACCCATCGAGAGGTATTTAAATTCATTATGGTACATTTTCTCGTTTATGTCAACATATAAAGCACGCATTTCCGCAAAATAGCGCATATTTCCGTGCGGAACCGTCTCGACCGGCGGAATGGCCATCAGACCGAGCACGCGCACATGCGCGAGCTCCAGCGCGCTCTGCGCCGCCGCGCGCACATCCTCCGGCGCGAAGCCGCTCTTGGCCTCCTCGCCGCCGATGTTCACCTCGAGCAGGATGTCCTGCCGCAGGCCCTGCTTGGCGGCCTCCTTCTCGATCTCGCGCAGCAGCTCCATCGAGCCGACGGACTGGATGAGCGCGACCTTGCCGACGACCTGGCGCACCTTGTTGCGCTGGAGGTGGCCGATGAAGTGCAGCGGGCGGCCGTCATAGGCGTGCTCGGCGAGCTTGGCGGTCATCTCCTGCACGCGGTTCTCGCCGAGGACGTCGATTCCGGCGGCGATGGCCTCCTGGCAGGCGGCGGCGTCGTTCATCTTGCTCGCGCCGACGAGGGTGATGTCCGCGCCGGTGCGCCCGCTCTCGCGGGCGGCGGCGTCGATCTCGCGGCGGATGGCTGCAATATTTTCAGTGATAGACATGGTTTGAAAACTTCCTTTCACAGTGTGTTCATTCAAATGCCGGGGCGCTACTCGATGACCTTGCCCGGCTCGATGTCGCTCGCGGTGACGACGACCTCGTCGCCCGCGCGCAGGATGGCGGAGCCCTCCGCGCTCTTCGACGCGCGCACGAGCGTGTACCCGTCGCCCTGATAGACGATGTCGACGGGCTTGAAGCGCGCGAGACTGCCGACGACGCAGTACACGCCCGCCTGCCCCTCGTCGTTTACGCGCAGGGCGTTGGCCGGGACGCGGATGCCGCTGTAGCTGCTGAGCACCAGCTCTGCCTGCTGATGGCGCAGCTGGGTCGTCTGCGGCAGATAGCGGTCGCAACACAGAACCAGCAGCTGCCGCCCGCCCTCGTCCTCCCCGATGGAGTAAACCGTCGCGGGCACGTCGGCATCCAGTCCCTTGGCAAAGCGAAGCGTGACGCTCTGCCCCGTCCTGAGCTGCGCGGCCTGCTCATTCGTGACGGCGGCGGCATAGTACCACGTATCACCGTAGATGAGCTTGCCGAGCGAGCTGCCCTTCGACCCTGCGGTGAGGTTTTCGAGCCGGCTGACCGTCAGATCCGCCAGCGTGTCCGGCGTGAGGACATCCTCGTAGCCGTCGCAGGCGGCGCTGTAGATCCCCGGCTTCTCGGCCCTGACGCTGACGGCTCCAGAGAGCGAGGCGCGCAGGCGCGAGAGCTCGGACTTGACCTGATCGATGCCGGACTGGATCTCCTCGCTGGAGGAGTAGCTGTGGCTGCGCTTGAGGATGGCGGCCTTGAGCGCAGAGACGTTCTCCGAGGCGGTGGAATAATCCCCGTCCGCGAGCTCACCGCGCAGGGTGAGGATGCTGTCGGTGATGGAGCTGTCGAGCTTGAGCGCGGCGTCGCTGTCGAGATAGGACTCCAGCGCGAACTGCAGCTGCTCGAGCTGCAGCTCCTGCTCCCGAATCCGGCTGACGGTGTCGAGCGCGCCGGCGTCGGAATAGACGGTGACGACCGTCTCGCCCGCCGCGGCCTTCTCCCCTTCGCGCAGCATTTGCTGCAGCGTGCCGGACGGCCCCTGCAGCGGCTCCTCGTCACGCACGAGCCAGCCGGTCAGGCTGATGCTCTCCTCGGAGGAGCTGCGGTAGGCCAGCGTCGTGGAATATGGATCGGTGAGATAGCGGCAGCCCTGTACGCCGAAGTACAGCACCACCGCCGCGAGCAGCGCGATGGAAAGCGCACGGAACACTGCGGAAGAAGATTTCATAGATGCCCCTCTCAGGTGGCCCCGTCCTCCATCAGCGAGATGGGGTGCTGGGGCGCAATGGTGGATATGGCGTGTTTGTAGATCACGTTCTGCCGCCCGTCACAGTCGAGCACGACCGTGAAGCAGTCGAACCCCGTGACGGTCCCGCGCAGCTGAAAGCCGTTGATGAGGAACATCGTCACCGGGACGTTCTCCTTCCGGGCGCGGGTGAGAAAGATCTCCTGAAGATTGTTTTTCTTTTGCATAGTCGTCTGCATCCTTTCTGTCTTTTGGTGCGGACGACGCGCAATGCATGTCCGCCCGGCTCTATCCTAAGCCATGGGCGGTGAGATATTCTGTCGCATTCTGGAGAGCCGCCGGGAAATCCGGTTCTTTTCCCCAGAGGATCCAGTGGATGGCCCCGTTCCGGCGCAGCCACGTCAGCTGGCGCTTGGCATACTGGCGGGAGCGGAGCTTGACCTCCCCGATGGCGTCCGCCGCCGTGGCGGCACCGTCGCGGACGGCGAGAAACTGTCTGTAGCCGATGGCCTGCAGGGCGGTTGCATCGCGCGGAACGCCGCTTGAGAGCAGCGCCTCCACCTCCTGCAGCAGCCCCTGCCGCACCATCTCGTCGACGCGCCGGTCGATCCGCGCACGCAGATCCGCGCGGTCGGCGAAGTCCAGCCCGATGTAGAGCGCGTCATAGCGCGGCGGGCGCTCCTGCGTGCGGCGGTTGTGTGCGGTGATCGTCTCGCCCGTCTCCTCATACACCTCGAGCGCACGGAGAATCCGCTTTTCATCGCGCAGGTGGAGCCGCGCGGCGCTCTCGGGATCGACCTCCCGCAGGCACTCGAGCATGGCCGGTGCGCCGCGCTCGGCCAGCTCCCGCTGCAGGCGCTCGCGCACCGCGCCGCCGGAGCGGCCGGGTGCAAAGTCGCCGCCGCGGACGAGACTGTCGAGATACAATCCCGTGCCGCCGACAAGAACGGGGCGCTTCCCGCGGTGGAGAATGTCCTGCACGCAGACGTCGGCCTCCTCCGTGAAGCGGGCGACCGACCAGCTCTCACGCGGGTCGGCCACGCCGACCATGTGGTGCGGGATGCCCTCCGTCTCCTCGGGCGTGGGGGCGGCGGTGCCGATGGCCATGCCGCGGTAGATCTGCATCGAGTCCACCGACACGACCTCGCCGTCAAAGGTCTTCGCGAGGGCCACGCCCATTTTCGTTTTTCCGGATGCCGTGGGTCCCACCACGCAGATAACCTTCGGCGGCATTGTATCACCTCTGTCTGAAAGATTATTTTAGTACTTCTGTCTTGTGTTTTTCTCCGCTTGCCGAAGAAGCCGAGCGGCTCTGTGCCAAAAGGAGCAGAATTTATGCCCTCTTGAACATCTTTTCCAGTTCGTACTTTCTCAATTTCACGGAGACCGGGCGGCCGTGGGGACAATAGCGGATCTCCCCGCTCTGTACCTTCTCCACGAGCGCGGCGAGCTCCGCGCGGTCGGTATGCATCCCCGCCTTGATGGCCGACTTGCAGGCCATCGTCTGCAGCAGGTGGTCGCGCGCGCCCTCCGGGTCGGCGCGGCAGAGCATCAGATCCGCCGCCAGCTCCTGCACCGTTGCAGGGATGTCACCGACGTCGAGATCGGACGGCACCTCGCGCACGAGCACCGTCCCGTCACCGAAGTCCTCGCAGGCAAAGCCGTACTGCGCGAGAATGTCGAGGTGCTCGAGCACCGCCGTATACTCCTCCGCCGTCAGCGACACCGCCGCCGGGGTCAGCAGCGTCTGGCGCATGACCGGCTCGGTGTTCTCCTTCAGGCGGTTGAAGCGCACGCGCTCGTGCGCGGCGTGCTTGTCGATGAGCCAGACGTTCTCCTGCTCATCCTCACAGATAATATAGGTGTTGAGCACCTCTCCGGCGATGCGCCACGGAGCCTCCTGCGTCTGCAGCACCTGCTGCGCCGGCTCCTCGGGGAGGGGCATCGTCGTCTGCGGCGGCTCCTTCCTCTCCTGCACCGGCTCCGGTGTGGGGCAGACAGGCTCCGCCTGCGGCGCGGGGGCAGGCACCGTCCGCGGTTCGGGCATCGGCTCCGGGCGGGCCGGAGCGGACACCGGGCGCGGCGGCTGCACGGGATCGGGCGCGGGCTGCGTCACCGGCTGCGGTTCGGGGCGAACCAGGGCCACGTCGCGCACGACGAGCTTTTCGTCGGGATTTCCCACCGGGCGGGCGGTAAACGAGCCGAGCGGCGCGCGGGCAGGCTCCGCCTGCGGCGCGGTCTTGTCCCTAAACTGCCGGACGGTCATATTCTGGTAGAAGCTCTCCTGCTTCGGCTGCTGGGCGGCGCGCTCGCCGGAGGTGAGCGTGTCGAGGATCGTATAGTACACCGCGTCGAACACGGTCTTGTCGCTCACGAACTTCACAACGGTCTTCGCGGGGTGGACGTTCACGTCCACCCGGTCGCGCGGCAGCTCGATATGCAGCACGCAGCCGGGGAACTTCCCCTTGAGCAGGCGGTTGCGGTACGCCTCCTCAAGCGCGGCGGAGAGCAGCTGGCTCTTGACGAAGCGGCCGTTCACGAAGAACAGCTGCCGCCCGCGCGTGCCGCTGCCGCAGAGTGGCTTTGTCACGAAGCCGGAGACGGCGACATCGCCGCCGCGCCCCTCGACCGGTGTGAGCCCGAGGGCGAAGTCCCGCCCCATCGCGGCGTAGACCGCGGACTGGAGCTTCCCGTCGCCGGGAGTGTGCAGCAGCTCCGCGCCGTCGCGGATGAACTTGAATGAGACGTCCGGATGGCTGAGCGCGAGGTGCGTCACGACGCCCGCGACGGCCGTTCCCTCGGCGCTGTCCTTCTTCATGAACTTCATGCGGGCGGGGGTGTTATAGAACAGGTCGCGCACGCAGATGGTCGTCCCCTCGGGGCAGCCCGTCTCCTGCACGGTGCCGGGCTTGCCGCCCTCGAGATGGAGCGACGCGCCGACGTCCGCGCCGCGCGGGCGCGAGAAGATGTCGACCCGCGCCACGGCGGAGATGGCGGCGAGCGCCTCGCCGCGGAAGCCCAGCGTCCCGATCGTCTCGAGGTCGTCCGCCGTGCGGAGCTTGCTCGTGGCGTGGCGCAGGAAGGCCGTCGGCAGCTGCTGCGGCGCAATGCCGCAGCCGTTATCGGTGATGCGCAGGTAGGTCAGGCCGCCGTGCTGCACCTCGAGCACGATGGCCGAAGCACCGGCGTCGATGGCGTTTTCGAGCAGCTCCTTGGCGACACTCGCCGGGCGCTCGACCACCTCGCCCGCGGCGATCAGATCCGCCACATGGGGCGCAAGGCATTGAATATCAGGCATGGAAATATTCCTCCTTCCGGAAGATGCAAAACGTGCGGTTAATCGAGCTTCTGCTTGAGCTCATACAGAAGGTTCAGTGCCTCGATAGGGCTGAGTGTATCGACCTGCGCGCGGCGGAGCCTGTCAATAACCTCGCTCTCGGCCACGGCGGCAAACGACACCTGCGCCTCCGCGGGCGCGGCGGGCGCGGGGCGTCCGCTCTCGCTCTCGAGCTCGCGCAGGATGGTCTTGGCGCGGCTGACGACCGTTTCCGGCAGGCCCGCGAGCCGCGCAACCTCGATGCCGTAGCTGCGGTCGGCGCCGCCGGGGATGATCTTGCGCAGGAAAATGATCTCCTCGCCGCGCGTGCGCACGGCGATGTTGAAGTTCTTCACACCCGGAAGCGTCCCCTCCATCGCGGTCAGCTCGTGGTAGTGCGTGGCGAAGAGCGTCTTGGCGCCGAGCTTTTTCGGGTTGGCGCAGTATTCCAGCACCGCCCGTGCGATGCTCATGCCGTCGAAGGTACTCGTGCCGCGGCCGATCTCATCGAGGATCAGCAGGCTGTTTTTTGTCGCGGCGTGGAGAATCTCCGACACCTCGGTCATCTCGACCATGAACGTCGACTGTCCCGCGGAGAGGTCGTCGGACGCGCCGATGCGGGTGAAAATCCGGTCGACCACGCCGAGGTGTGCCGACTTCGCCGGGACGAACGAGCCCATCTGCGCCATGAGCACGATGAGCGCCACCTGACGCATATAGGTCGACTTACCGGCCATGTTCGGGCCGGTGATGATGGCGGCACGGTTCTCGCTCTGGCCCATGTAGGTGTCGTTCGGGACGAAGAGCGCGTCGGGGCGCATCTTCTCGACCACGGGGTGGCGGCCGTCGATGATCTCGATGACGCCGGAGTCGTCCACCTCGGGGCAGCAGTACCCGTTCTTCACCGCCGTCTCCGCCAGTGAGCAGAGCGCGTCGATCTCGGCGACGGCGCCCGCCGCCGCCTGCACGCGCGTGACGGCCTCGGCCACCTGCAGGCGCATGCGGTTAAAGATTTCATATTCCAGCTCCTTGTCCCGGTCGGACGCGGAGAGAATGTCGTGCTCCAGATCCTTGAGCTCCTGCGTGATGAAGCGCTCGCAGTTCACGAGCGTCTGCTTGCGGACATAGTCCTCCGGCACCTGGTCTTTAAAGGAGTTCGAGACCTCGATGTAGTACCCGAACACCTTGTTGTAGCCGATTTTCAGCGTGCGGATGCCGGTGCGCTCCTTCTCGCGCGCCTCCATGGAGGCGATGATGCCCTTGCCGCCGTGGAGAATGTCGCGCAGGCGGTCGACCTCCGGGTCATAGCCCTCGCGGATCATCTCGCCCTCGCGGACGGAAAACGGCGGCTCATCGACGAGCGTCTGGCCGATGAGGGCGGCGATGTCGCTGAGCGTATCGAGCTGGTCGTGCAGCTGGCGCAGGCGGCCCTTTTCAAAGCCCTCGAGCTGCGCGCGCACCGCCGGGAGCTTCAGCGCGGCGTTTTTCAGCGCGGCGAGGTCGCGTCCGCCGGCCGTACCGTAGACAATGCGGCCCATGAGCCGCTCCATATCGCCGATGCCCGTGAGCGCGACGAGCAGCTCCTCGCGCGTCATCGTCTCGTCCACGAGCGCCTGCACCGCACCCTGGCGGCGGCGGATGGCGTTCACGTCGAGCAGCGGCCGCTCCAGAAAGCCGCGCAGGCAGCGCGCGCCCATGGCGGTCTTCGTCTTGTCGAGCACCCACAGCAGGCTCCCGCGCTTGCCCTTGCCGCGGAGCGTCTCCGTCAGTTCAAGGTTGCGGCGGGCGGTGAGATCCAGCTCCATGAACTGCCCCTGTCGGTAAAAATCAAGGCTGTCGATGTGGGAGAGGTCAGTCTTCTGCGTCTCGTGCAGGTAATTGAGCAGCGTCCCCAGCGCCAGCACGGCCGCCGGGTTCTCGCGCGGCAGCCGCGCGCAGGCGTCCTCGCCGAACTGCTCGCGCGTCAGGCGCTCGGCCGCCTCCATCGGCACCTTCCGCTTTTCGCGGTGGCAGTGAAATTTGCTCTCGAGCACGCCCGTGAGTGTCTCGTCGAAAAACGCCCCGTCGTTCATCACGGCCTCCGCCGGTGAAAAGCGCCCGAGCTCGTTGAGCAGGTGCTCGAGCCGCTGCGGGCCTTCAAACGCGGTCGCGCTCATCTGTCCGGTCGAGATGTCGCAGGCGCAGAGCGCCGCGTACCGCTCATCGAGCCAGATGCCCGCGCAGAAGTTGCTGCGCCCGGCCTCGAGCGACGTCTCGTCGATGACGGTGCCGGGGGTGATGACGCGGATGATGTCGCGCTTGACGAGCCCCTTCGCCTGCGCGGGGTCCTCCGTCTGCTCGCAGATGGCGACCTTGTAGCCCTTGGAGATCAGGCGGGCGATGTAGGCGTCGGAGGCGTGGTATGGGATGCCGCACATGGGCACCTTCTCCTCGAAGGACTTCGTCTTGTCCTTGTCGCGGGTGGTCAGCATCAGATCCAGCTCGCGCGAAGCGGTCTTTGCGTCGTCGCCGAACATCTCGTAGAAATCCCCCAGGCGGAAAAAGAGGATTGAATCCTTGTTTTGTTCCTTGATTTCCAGATACTGGCGCATCATGGGGGTCAGTTCAGCCATATAATTCGCTCTCTTTCTGTCCGATATGGTCGGTTATGTTTGAATCCGGTGGATAACTCTGTGGAAAAGTGCAAAACTCATGTGGAAAGCTCACCGAAGAGCGCCCACGTGTTGCTGTCGGTGACGGTGACGTTCTGATACGTCCCGATCACGGACGGATCCCCCGCGAGGTGGACAAGCCGTCCGCCGTTCGTACGCGCGGAGAGAGGCCAACGGCTGTCGTCCGTCGTCCCGTCGACGAGCACGCGCACCGTCCGGCCCACATAGGCCGCGTGCAGCCGCGCGGAAATTTCGTTCTGCGTGTCGCAGAGCCGGTCGAACCAGACCTGCTTTTCGCTGCGGGGGACGGGATCGTCCATCTTGGCCGCGGGCGTCCCCGGCCGGGGAGAGAAGATAAAGGTGAAGAGCGCGTCGAACTCCACCTCGCGCACAAGCGCGACCGTCTCCATCGCCTCTGCCTCCGTCTCGCCGGGGAAGCCGATGATCACGTCGCTCGTCAGCACGAGGTCGGGCATGACCTTTCGGGCGTAGGTGATAAGGTCAAGGTACTTCGCCTTGTCATACGGGCGGTTCATCGCGCGCAGCACCCGGTCGCAGCCGGACTGCACCGGCAGGTGCAGCTGTCTGGCGACGTGGCCGCAGCGGGCCATCGTGTCAAAGAGCTTATAGCTCGCGTCCTTCGGCTGGGAGGACATAAAGCGGATGAGATAGTCGCCGGGAATCTCGTCGATGGCGGTGAGCAGATCCGCGAAGTCCCACGGCGTCTCGAGATCCTTGCCGTAGGAGTTGACGTTCTGGCCGAGGAGGGTGATCTCCTTATAGCCCTCCTGCGCGAGCTGGCGCACCTCCTCGAGGATCTTCTCCGGCTCGCGGCTGCGCTCGCGGCCGCGGACATAGGGGACGATGCAGTATGAGCAGAAGTTGTTGCACCCGTACATGATCGAGACCCACGCGCGGATGCTCCCCTCGCGCACGACGGGCGTGCCCTCGGCGATGGTGCCGGGCTCATCCTCCACGGAGAAGACGCGGCCGCGGCGGGTATAGACCTGCCACAGAAGTTCCGGGAACTTCCACATCGCCTGCGGCCCGAAGACGAGGTCGACGTGGCGATAGGATTTACGCACCTTCTCGGCCACCTCCGGGCGCTGCGCCATGCAGCCGCACAGGCAGATGATCTGCTCGGGGTTTGCCTTTTTCGTGTGGGTCAGGGCGCCGAGATTGCCGTACACGCGCTTTTCCGCGTGGTCGCGGATGGCGCAGGTGTTGAGCACGACGATGTCGGCCTGCTCGGGCCTGTCCGTAAAGCCGCAGCCCATCGCCTCCAGCATACCCATGATGTGCTGGCTGTCGGCCACGTTCTGCTGGCAGCCGAAGGTGTCCACCATCGCCAGCGGCGTCTTGCCGCGGCTGCGGTGAATCTCAGCGATTTTGCGTTCAAATTCACGCTGGCGAAGCGTCTGCGCCTCGTCCAGCAGCACTTTTTTTCTGTCCAATGGAAACCTCCTGCGCCGCGCTTTCGTCAAAAAGGCGACACTACTCTACTTTAATTTAGCAATTATAACACAACTTTCGCTTGGGCACAAGGAATCCGGGCAAAAAATCGCCACGCCGTGCAAGCGGAAAAAGAAAATGTGAAAAATTTCACCTTTTCTTCAAAAAGGGATTCCATCCGGGCGCGGCTTTTGGTATAATGGGGATCGAAGAGAAAAGAAAAGACCCCGGCAGCCCCCAAAACGCGTTTTTTGCAGACAATTTGCAGGATAGGACAGGAGGAGTTCCGCTATGATTAAAGTTGCTATCATCGGCTGCGGCAAGATTGCGCAGGTGCGCCATCTGCCCGAATACGCAGCAAACCCCAATGTCGAGCTGGTCGGCTACTATGACCTCAACCGTGAGCGCGCTGAGAAGGTCGCCGCGCAGTACGGCGGCAAGGTGTACGACACCTATTTCGACCTGCTCAACAACCCCGCGATCGACGCGGTGTCCATCTGTGTGGACAACCGCAGCCACGCGGAGATCACCACCTACGCCCTCTATGCGGGCAAGCACGTCCTGTGCGAAAAGCCCATGGCCATCACGCTGGCCGAGTGCGAGTCCATGGTCGCCGCCGCCGAGTTCAACGGCAAGCACCTTATGATCGGCCACAACATGCGCTTTGACCCCGTCTACCGCCGCGCGAAGAAGCTGCTCGACGAGGGCGTGATCGGTGACGTGATCACCTTCCGCACTGTGATGGGCAACGCCGGACCAGAGGGCTGGTCTATGGACGGCAACTGGTTCTTCGACAAGAAGAAGGCCGCGATGGGCGCGCTGTCCGACCTCGGCATCCACAAGGTCGACCTGCTGCAGTATCTGACCGGGCAGAAGGTCATCTCGACGACGGCCAAGGTACTCACCCTGAACAAGCATGACACCGAGGGCCGCCCCATCGGCGTCGACGACAACGCCCTGTGCATCCTGCGCATGAGCGGCGGCGCGGTCGGCACGCTCGCCGCCAGCTGGACGATCTACGGCCCCGGCTGCAACTCCACCTGCCTTTACGGCACGAAGGGCATCATGCTGATCTACAACACCCCCGGCATGCCCATCGAGGTGCGTGACCTGAGCAGCAAGAGCACGTCCTACAGCTTCGAGCCGCAGGCGAAGTCCGGCGTCATCGACGAGTTTGTAAACGCCCTGCTCGAAAACCGTGACCCCGAGGTCTCCGGCCGCGAAGCGCTCACGACGATGCGCGTCATCTTCGCGAGCATCAAGTCCTCGGAGATCGACCGAACCGTCGGCGTCAACAGCTCGTTTGTCACCCACGTGTAAGTATCTCAGTGAGGGAGCTTTGCTCCCTCACTGAATTCGTCCCAAAAGGCCGGTGGCCTTTTGGGACAAGGGGTATCGCTCCGAACCGCGCATTTTTGTGTGCACAGCACACAAAAATAC
>ERZ840371.3504-NODE-3504-length-12674-cov-5.610429_pt1 | contig 12674 bp, 7 predicted proteins | sample MGYA00519937_ERZ840371 | MGnify/ENA primary metagenome ERZ840371 (study PRJEB31850, sample SAMEA3708873) | human gut metagenome | biome: human gut; feature: human-associated habitat; material: faeces | place: China | collected 2014 ... | reverse complement strand
TAAACAGGCAATGGGGTTCAAGAGGCCTTGAGTTCGAATCTCAACACTCGGACCAAAAGTGGTGGATTTCTATTGGAATCCATCACTTTTTTGCACTCTTCCGGACTATCTATTATCTAAACATCTCACCTATTACCAATCTACTACCAATTGCAATTTGGGGGATTGGCGACAATGCAACACCGCCGAAGTGGGGCGCCTGATCCCCACTCCGGCGGTGTTGCTGCACCTTGTGGCGCTGCTATGTCAATATTCTACCGCACGGCTCGGTCGCTGTCAAGTTTTGTCGCCGTTAAGTTTGCAAGCGCACGGCCAGCAACGGCCCAAACATCGCCCGTATATTTTTCACATAAATCTAAAATGATACTTGACTTTACATAAACTCTATGTTATACTTTGGTTACAGTAAAGATAACGGACGGGCCAAAGGCCGGAAAGGATCGAAAAATGACGTACTACTACTACACAGCCATTAAAGACGATCGCCCCGTAAGTGATCGGATCCGCGCTGAGCATCTGTCGATTGCCGCAGAGCGGTTGAATAAACTCGGCTACACGGAGATCGCGATGACCGCATCCGAGCCTATTGAGGATGGCGCTCCGTTAACGCCTCGCGGGCTGATCTATACGTATAAGATCACCCTCGCTACCGACCTCGTCCCCGGAAAGGGCTTTGTCCCCAATGGCAAACTCCGCATTGAACGCGGGACTCAGTCCAAGCGGGACGGCTACTGGGATGCCATCGTCGCCTCTAAGCCGGAGATCATCGAGATCCTGACAGAGGAGGCCGCCGCCAGAAAAAGGGCTTTTGCGGCGCGACAGGCCAAGATCGATGCCATCCCCGGCCTCGCAGAGATCGAGCGCGCGCGGGCGGATCTGGCCGCGTGGCACGAAGAGTGGGAAGCATCGTTCGAGGGCGAGGGCGGCGGAGGCATTGGCGTCCGGCCCAAGCCTAAATACGACCTTAAATCGATGTATGACCAGTACCACAAAGCTGTTGCTTACCTCAACGCCCGCGAATACAGCCGGTCTGAGAATATCGCTAAGGCCAGCTTCGGCGAGGTTGCCGTGAAAAAGATCCTCGACGGCGAGGATTACAACGTGGCGGTCACCGAGATGGAGGCTGCGTGGGCAAAATATTGCATGGATCATGCGTGGGACTAACTAATAGGAGGACAAAAAATGAGAAAGATCATCAACAACAAGGTGTACGACACCGCCACCGCCACGTGGATCGGCCTCTCGGACAACGGCCACGAGTACAATGCACTTTTTGACGGAAAACGAGCGTTGGCGTGCCATCCTCCCGGGCGGCTCACACCAGGGGGGTCAGCACCTTGGCGCAGCGGGGGCACAGGGCGGGGTGCTTGGCGTCGGAGCCCACCAGGGGGTGGTGCTTCCAGCAGCGCTGGCACTTGGTTCCAGCGGCAGGACGAACGGTAACGGACAGGCTGTCGCCAGTCTCCACACGGACCTGAGACACGATCAGCAGGTCCGCCAGAGCACCCTCCTCCATCTGGCCCAGGAAGGCATCCTCGGCGGGAACGGTGAGGTCCACCTCGGCCTCCAGACTCTTGCCGATGGTCTTGTCGGCACGGGCCTGCTCCAGTGCGCCGTTGACGGCGGTGCGGACGGCGGCGATGCGGTCCCAGCGGGTCATCTCCTCCGGGGAGAGAGCGTACTGGGTGTAGGGCTGCACCATCTCATTGAGGAGCACATTGCGCTCATCGTCGCCGGTGCGGTGGGGCATGGCCAGCCAGATCTCGTCGCAGGTGAAGGCCAGAATGGGGGCGAACATTCGGGTCATGGCATCCAGGATCAGGTACAGGGCCGTCTGGGCGCTGCGGCGGCTGAGGCTCTCGGCCCCGTCGCAGTACAGGCGATCCTTGATGATGTCAAAGTAGAAGGAGCTGAGCTCCACCACGCAGAAGTCGTTGACGGCGTGGGACACCACATGGAACTCATAGTTGTCATAGGCGGAGAACACCTTGGCGATGAGGGCGTTGAGGCAGGTCATGGCCCACTTGTCCAGCTCCAGCATATCCGCCGGGGCCACCAGCGTGTTGGGGTCAAAGTCCGTCAGGTTATCCAGGCAGAACTTGGCGGTGTTGCGGAACTTCAGATAGTTCTGGGACAACTGCTTAAAGATCTCGTCGGAGCAGCGGACATCCACATGGTAGTCGGAGGAGCCGGCCCACAGACGCAGCAGATCGGCGCCGTACTTGTTGAACACCTCCGCCGGGTCCACGCCATTGCCGAGGGACTTATGCATGGCACGGCCCTGACCGTCCACGGTCCAGCCGTGGGTGACGCACTCCTTGAAGGGAGCGCCACGGCCCAAAGCGCCTACGGCGGTCAGCAGGGAGGACTGGAACCAGCCGCGGTACTGGTCAAGGCCCTCCAGATACATGGTGGCGGGCCAGAAGCCCTGCGTGCGCTCCATGGAGGCGAAGTGGGTGGAGCCGGAGTCGAACCAGCCGTCCAGCGTGTCGCTCTCCTGCTCAAAGCCGGCGGACTTGCCGCAGTGGGGGCAGGTGAAGCCCTCCGGCAAAATCTCCTCCGCCGTCATCTCGAACCATGCGTTGGAGCCCTTCTCCTCGAACAGGCGGGAGACGGCGTCGATGGTCTCCGGCGTGCAGATGGGCTTGCCGCAGTCCTTGCAGTAGAACACGGGAATGGGCAGACCCCAGCGGCGCTGGCGGCTGATGCACCAGTCGGTGCGCTCCAGGATCATGGAGCGCATCCGGTCCTTGCCCCAAGCAGGCACCCAGCGCACGTCCTCACAGGCGGCGCAGGCCTCGTCCTTGAAGGACTCCACGGAGCAGAACCACTGGGGAGTGGCCCGGAAGATGATGGGCTTCTTGCAGCGCCAGCAGTGGGGATAGCTGTGGACGATCTCCTCGCTGGCAAAGAGAGCGCCGCTCTCCTTCATATCCGCCAGAATGACGGGGTTAGACTCCTCGGTCTTCATCCCGGCGTACTTGCCGGCATAGTCGGTGTGGCGGCCCTGATCGTCCACCGGCACCACCATATCCATGCCGTAGCGCAGACAGGTCTGATAGTCGTCGGCACCGAAGCCGGGGGCGGTGTGGACGCAGCCGGTACCGGAGTCCATGGTGACGTAATCCGCCAGCACCAGGCGGCTGGTCTTAGGCAGGAAGGGGTGGCTGGCCAGCATATTCTCGAAGAAGGCGCCGGGGTGGGTCTCCACGATCTCGTAGTGTTCCACGCCGCCGATCTTCATGACCTTTTCCACCAGCGGCCGGGCCATGATATACATCTCACCGCCGTCGGCACGAACCACGGCGTACTCCTCCTGCGGGTGCAGGGCGATGGCCAGGTTGCCGGGCAGGGTCCAGATGGTGGTGGTCCAGATGACGAAGTTCAGCTTGCTCTTATCCAGATGGGAGAGCTTGCCCAGATCGTCGTACATGGGGAACTTCACATACACCGTGGTGCAGGGGTCGTCCTGATACTCGATCTCCGCCTCGGCCAGCGCCGTCTCGTCGTGGGGGCACCAGTACACGGGCTTGAGGCCCTTGTAGATGTAGCCCTTTTCATACATCTTGCCGAACACACGAACCTCCTGCGCCTCGAAGGCGGGGTCCATGGTCTTATAGGGGTGATCCCAATCGCCCACCACGCCCATGCGCTTGAAGCCCTGCCGCTGGACATCGATATAGTGGTCGGCAAACTCATGGCAGGCGGAGCGGAACTCCGCCACGCTCATGGCCTTGCGATTGAGCTTGTTCTGCTTGATGATGGCGCTCTCGATGGGCATACCGTGATTGTCCCAGCCGGGGATATAGGGGGTATAGTAGCCCCGCATGGCGTAGCTGCGGGTAATGAAGTCCTTGATGGACTTGTTCAGGGCGTGGCCCATGTGCAGAGCGCCGTTGGAGAAGGGAGGGCCGTCGTGCAGGGCGAAGCGGGGCTTGCCCTCGTTCTTCTTCAGCAGCTCATGATACAGGTCCAGCTCCTCCCAGTGCTTGAGCATCTCCGGCTCCCGCTTGGGCAGGCCCGCCCGCATGGGAAAGCCGCTCTTGGTCATGTTCAGCGTCTTTTTGTACTCCATGTGTTACCTCCGTGTATGAAAATATATTTGAAAACAAAAAAATGGCCTTTGTCTCCGTAAGAGACAAAGGCCACTAAGAAACCTCTGCGGTACCACTCTTGTTGCCGCACCGGGTGCGGCCACTCTGCCCCACGAACGTGGGGGAAGGGAAGATAACGGCCCTCTGCCGTCCGGGCTTACTGCCGGTTCAGCCGGATGCTCCGGGGTGATCTTCGCCGCTGTCCTCCGTGTCCGCCTTGCACCATACGGCGGCTCTCTTGGCATCGGAGGGACGGGCTACTGTCCCCATCCTCGCAGATATGCATATTCTCCCTTTACTATACCCACTTTTGCGGGGTTTGTCAACGGGAAAAGTTTACTTATTCATGGCCACCAGCGCCATGGCGCCCATGCCCACATACACCACGCAGAACAGGATCAGCAGGGCGGAGATCACGGTATCCATGGTGCCGCCCACCTTGCGCTTGCCGGGATAGCGCTTGCGGACGTAGTACATGAGGCCGCACACGGCCCCCACCAGCACCATCATCCATGCACCGGCCACCACGTTATCCTTCCACACGGTGCTGCGCAGCACCAGCGCCGCCACCAGCACCACGAACACCACGCCGATGAGCACTTTCATGGTGGTGGACATCTTCTCCGGCTCCTGCCGGGCGGAGGTGCTGCGGACCATGGAGCCGGTATCCTTCTGGTAGTTGGAGCCGTTCTTCTTGTGATGGACGTTCTTGTTGGGGTTGCCGATGGCCTTGCGCTTATCCCGCTCCATACGGGCGTAGCTGTTGGTCATATCATAGGGTTCTTTCTTCGCCATGTTCATTCTCCTTCGATCGGTAAATGTTCCAGCTCTCTGCGGAGCAGGTCAAAGGCGCAGTGGGACGCCAGCATCCGCACCCGGTCCCGTCCGCTGCCGCAGTTCATGTGCCGCACCACCGTGCGCTCCGGGGTACTCAGGGCCACGAACACCGTGCCCACAGGGTTTCCCCGGTCGTCGCCGTCTGGGCCGGCCAGCCCCGTGGTGGCCACGGACAGGTCGCTGCCGGTGATACGCCGCACACCCTCCGCCATGGCTCTTGCCACCGGCTCGGACACAGCGCCATAGCGGTCCAGCGTCTCCTGCGGCACGCCCAGCACAGAGGCCTTCACCTCATTGGTATAGGATACCACACCTCCCCGGAACACGCAAGAGGCTCCCGGCAGATCGGTGATGCGTTTTGCGATAAGGCCGCCGGTGCAGCTCTCCGCCGCCGAGAAGGTCTTGCCGTTCTGGTGCAGCAGGTGCAGCACTGTCTCCTCCAAGCCGGAGACATCGATGCCGTAGAGGTAGGCACCCAGCCGTCCACGCACCTGCTCCAGCAGCGGCGCCATGCGCTCCTCGCAGGCGGCGGGGCTGTCGCCCTTGGCGGTGAGCCGCAGCATCACCTCGCCGGTCTTGGCATAGGGGGCCAGCGACGGGTTCACCGCCTGATCCATCAGATCCCCCAGCAGCTCCTGCACCTGCGGCTCCGACAGGCCGAAGATCCGCAGGTCGTGGGAGAGGATGGTCTCGCTGCTCTGGCGGCGCAGCCACGGCAGCAGCGCCGTCTCCGTCAGGTAGCGGCACTCCGACGGTACGCCGGGCAGCAGCACTGCCGTCACGTCGCCGGCGTGGAACACGCAGCCCGGTGCGGTGCCTACCCGGTTGCAGAACACCTCACAGCCCTCCGGCAGCTCCGCCTGACGCAGGGTGCCGGGCGGCATCTCCCGGCGGAAGATGGTGTCGAAGTTGCGGCGGATGTCTGCCGCCGCCTCCGGGTGGAAGGTCAGGGGAACATCCAGCACCCGGCAGACCGTCTCCTTGGTGAGGTCGTCATAGGTGGGGCCAAGGCCACCGGTGAAGATCAGCAGGTCCGCCCGCTTCCGGGCGATGGCGATCGCCTCCTCCAGCCGTTGGGGGTTGTCGCCCACCACGGTATGGTACAGCACGTCCACACCTACGGAGGCCAGCGCCTGCGACAGCTCCTGTGCATCGGTGTTGGCGATGTTGCCCAGCAGCAGCTCGGTACCCACGGCGATGATCTCTGCGTGATAGGTCATAGGCTCACTTCCTTTGATGATTTGCCTGATGGGATTTTTGTCAGCAGGTTCTTTTTTGTGCCTCCGGCGGGTAACTTTCTGCCAACAGCTGGGAAAAGTAGGCCGTCGGGGGCAACAAGCCAAAACGGCCAGCAAAAACCGCCTTCTCTCACTTGATCTTCACAATGTCCCGGTTCTCCATGGCCCGCCGGACCAGACCCGCCACGTCCAGCGCCTGCTCCATCTCCCGGACCTCCTCCACATGAGGCTTCGTCTTGGGGTGACGGGGGGTGAACACCGTGCAGCAGTCCTCATAGGGCAGGATGGAGGTATCGAAGGTGCCAATATGGCGGGCGATGCGGACGATCTCCTCCTTATCCATACCGATGAGGGGACGCAGCACCGGGAGGGTGGCAGCGTCCTCACTGACGGCCAGCGCCGCCATGGTCTGGCTGGCCACCTGCCCCAGACACTCGCCGGTGACCAGTGCGCCGCAGCCCAGTTCGTGGGCCAGAGCGTCCGCCAGACGCATCATGAACCGGCGCATGATGAGGGTGAAGTGATCCTCCGGGCAGCTGCGGCGGATCTCCTCCTGAATCTCCGCAAAGGGTACCACATGGACCGTCAGGCGGCCGCACCACGGCACCAGCTCACGGGCCAGCTGCAGCACCTTTTCCCGTGCCTGCTCGCTGGTATAGGGAGGAGAGGCGAAGTGGATCATCTCCATCTGAACGCCGCGCTTGGCCATCATATAGCTGGCCACCGGGGAGTCGATGCCGCCGGAGAGCAGGCTCACCGCCCGGCCCCCCATGCCGATGGGCAGGCCGCCGGCAGCGGGCTCGGCGGGGGCGTGGACGTAGGCGGCATCCTCCCGCACCTCCACATACACCGTCAACTCCGGATGGTGTACATCCACCTTCAGGTGGGGATAGGCCTCGTGAAGCTCGCCGCCCACCCACTGGCTCAGCTGAATAGAGCTCATGGGGAAGGACTTGTCGGCACGCTTGCTCTCCACCTTGAAGCTGCGGGCCGCCGTCAGGGCCTCCCCCAGATACGTCTTGGCGGTGGCCAGAATGGCCTCCTTCTCCTTGGGGCAGGGAACGGCCCGTGCAATGGCGATGATGCCGAACACCTGCTTGCAGGCGGCATAGGCCCCGGACAAATCGCAGGTCTCCTCCGCAGGCTCCACATAGATGGTACTCTGCTTGGAGTAGATGCGGAACTTGCCGAAGCGGGCGGTACGGCGGCGGATGTTGCTCATAAGCTTCATCTCAAAGCTGCGGCGATTCAGGCCCTTCAGGACCACCTCGCCCAGCTTGCACAGAATGATCTCATTCATGGGTACTTCTCCTTCATATCTTCTTGGTTATTATCATTGGGGCGCATCACTTCAGCATGGCGCTGCTGCGGTACTGGATGGCCTCCGCCAGATGGGCCGGGAGGATCTGCTCCTCGCCCTCCAGATCGGCGATGGTGCGGGCCATGCGGAGGATGCGGTCGTGGCTGCGGCCTGTCAGGCCCAGCCGGTCGAAGGCCCCCTGCATCAGCTTCTCCCCGGCGGCGTCCAGCCGGCAATACTGCCCGATCATGGCAGGGGTCATATAGGCGTTGCAGGTGACGCCGGTGCCCTCATAGCGCCGCTGCTGCACCTGTCGGGCGGCGTTGACCCGGCTGCGGACCTGCTGAGAGCTCTCCGGCTGCTCCTTGCGGCGCATGGCCTCATACTCCACCGACGGCACCTCCACGTGCATATCGATGCGGTCCAGCAGGGGGCCGGAGATGCGGCGCAGGTAGCTTTGCACCTGACTGTCCGTGCAGGTGCAGCGGCCGGAGGGATGGCCGAACCAGCCGCACCGGCAGGGATTCATGGCGCACACCAGCATGAACCGGCTGGGCAGGGTCAGGGAGCCGGAGGCACGGGTGATAGTCACCACACCGTCCTCCAGCGGCTGGCGCAGGGTCTCCAGCGCCGCCTTGTCAAACTCCGGCAGCTCGTCCAGAAACAGGATCCCGTTGTGGGCCAGAGAGATCTCCCCCGGCCGGGGTACCGTGCCGCCGCCGGACAGGGACACCGGGGAGGCGGTATGATGGGGGCTGCGGAAGGGACGATGGGTCACCAGCGGGTGGCTGGGCTCCGTCAGCCCCGCCACGGAGTAGATCTCCGTGGTCTGGAGGGACTCCTGCCGGGTCATATCCGGCAGGATGGAGGGCAGCCGCCGGGCCAGCATGGACTTGCCGGAGCCGGGGGAGCCCACCAGCAGCACATTGTGTCCTCCGGCGGCGGCGATCTCCAGCGCACGCTTCACGTTCTCCTGTCCCATGACCTCGGAGAAGTCCGGCATGGGCAGCGTCTCGCCGGTGGGCTGCCATCGCTCCGCCGGCGGGATGGGCGTCTCGCCCCGGAGGTGCTCCAGCAGCTGGGCGACATTTTCCACCGGGTACACGGTGACACCGTCGGCCAGCGTGGCCTCGGCGGCGTTCCGGGCCGGAACATAGAGCTTGCGGATGCCGCACCGGGCGGCGCACAGGGCCATGGGCAGCACCCCCGCCACCGGGCGCAGGGCGCCGGTGAGGCTCAACTCCCCCAGAAAGGCGGCGTCCTCCGGCAGGGGCGGCAGCTCCTCCGAGGCCGTCAGCAGCCCCAGCAGGATGGGCAGGTCGTAGACCGTCCCCTCCTTCCGCTGGCCCGCCGGGGCCAGATTCACCGTGATGCGGCTGACAGGGAACCGGGCTCCGCAGGTCTTGACCGCCGCCCGGACCCGCTCACGGGATTCCCGCACGGCGGCATCCGGCAGACCCACCACATCGAAGGCCGGGAGCCCTCCCGACAGGAAGCACTCCACCGTTACCTCATATCCACTGATGCCCGACAGCCCCAACGAGCGCACCGACACCACCATTGCTCCGTCACCCTTTCCCGGAAGTTCCGCAGTTTTCTCTTTATTTTATCACAGTTTTCTCCGGCAGGAAACCCTTTATCGCTCCCCGTCGGCAAGATTTCCGGAAAAATGTCTGAACCACCGTGATAATTTTCACGCACCATGAAAAAAAAGTGTTATTCCGAGGAAATTTTTCATTTTTGACATTTACATCCCGGAAAGACTGTGCTACAATCACAATGTATGGTATGTTTGGTCTCTCTTAAAAAACGGTAACACGTTGACAAAAAAAGGAGGTTCATTTATGGAAAGAAAAATGAAATCCATGGATGGCAACAACGCAGCGGCGCACGTTTCCTATGCGTTCTCTGAGGTTGCGGCCATCTATCCCATCACCCCGTCGTCCCCTATGGCGGACTTCGTGGACCAGTGGTCCGCCAACGGCCTGAAGAACATCTTCGGCACGAAGGTCAAGGTGGTGGAGATGCAGTCTGAAGCCGGTGCCGCCGGTGCAGTTCACGGCTCTCTGGGCGCAGGTGCGCTGACCACCACCTACACCGCCTCTCAGGGTCTGCTGCTGATGATCCCCAATATGTACAAGATCGCAGCCGAGCAGCTGCCCGCCGTGTTCCACGTCTCCGCCCGTACTGTGTCCACCCAGGCGCTGAACATCTTCGGTGACCACTCTGACGTCATGGCCTGCCGCCAGACCGGCTTTGCCATGCTGTGCGAGGGCAACGTGCAGGAGGTCATGGACCTGTCTCCCGTGGCCCATCTGGCCGCTCTGGAGGGCAAGGTCCCCTTCATCAACTTCTTCGACGGCTTCCGCACCAGCCACGAGATCCAGAAGATCGCCGTGTGGGATTACGAGGATCTGAAGGATATGTGCGACATGGACGCCGTGAAGGAGTTCCGTGCTCACGCCCTGAACCCGGAGCATCCCCATATGCGGGGCAGCCACGAGAACGGAGATATCTTCTTCCAGCACCGTGAGGCCTGCAACAAGTACTATGCCGCTCTGCCCGCCGTGGTGGAGAAGTACATGGACAAAATCAATGCCAAGCTGGGTACCGACTACCAGCTGTTCAACTACTACGGCGCACCCGACGCCGACCGGGTCATCGTGGCCATGGGCTCCATCTGCGACGTGGCGGAGGAGGTCATCGACTACCTGAACGCCCACGGCGAGAAGGTGGGTCTGGTGAAGGTCCGTCTGTTCCGTCCCTTCGCCCCGGAAAAGCTGGTGGCCGCCATTCCCGCCACCGCCAAGCGTGTGGCCGTTCTGGACCGCACCAAGGAGCCCGGCGCTATGGGCGAGCCCCTGTATCAGGATGTAGTCACCGCTCTGGCCAACGCCGGCAAGAACGACGTGCAGGTCATCGGCGGCCGCTACGGTCTGGGCAGCAAGGATACGCCTCCCGCCTCCGTGTTCGCCGTGTATGAGGAGCTGAAGCGTGACGAGATGAAGCGCCAGTTCACCATCGGCATCGTGGACGACGTGACCAACCTGTCCCTGCCGGAGGATAAGAACTGTCCCAACACCGCCGCCCCCGGCACCATCGAGTGCAAGTTCTGGGGTCTGGGCGGCGACGGTACCGTGGGCGCCAACAAGAACTCCATCAAGATCATCGGCGACCACACCGACAAGTACGTGCAGGCCTACTTCCAGTATGACTCCAAAAAGACCGGCGGCGTGACCATCAGCCATCTGCGCTTCGGTGATCACCCCATCCGCTCTCCGTACTATATCAACAAGGCCGACTTCGTGGCCTGCCACAACCCCTCCTACATCACCAAGGGCTATAAGATGGTCAACGACGTCAAGCCCGGCGGCGTGTTCATGATCAACTGCCAGTGGGACTTCGATGAGCTGAACCACCACCTCAAGGCGGACGCCAAGCGCTACATTGCCAAGAACAACATCCAGCTCTACACCATCAATGCCATCGACCTTGCCATCAAGATCGGCATGGGCAAGCGCAACAACACCATCCTCCAGTCCGCGTTCTTCTCCCTGGCGAAGGTCATGCCCGAAGAGCAGGCCATCCAGTACATGAAGGACGCCGCGACGCACTCCTACCTGAAGAAAGGCCAGGACGTCGTCGATATGAACCACAAGGCCATCGACCTCGGCGCCACCGCCTACACCAAGATCGACGTTCCCGCCGATTGGGCGAACGCTGTCGACGCTGACGAGGCCGTCTCCTACGAGGGCAAGCCCGAGCTCGTCGAGCAGGTCAAGAACATCCTCGATCCCGTGGACAAGATGGACGGCGACAGCCTGCCCGTTTCCGCCTTCATGCCTCACGTGGACGGCCAGTGGGAGCTCGGCGCTGCCGCTTACGAAAAGCGCGGCGTTGCCGTTTCCGTTCCCACGTGGGACGAGACGAAGTGCATCCAGTGCAACAACTGCGCTTACGTCTGCCCGCACGCCACCATCCGTCCCTTCGCTCTCACCGAGGAAGAGGCCAAGAATGCTCCTGCCAATGCCAAGATCGTCGACATCAAGGCCGGCAAGGGCAAGGGTGTTTACAAGTACACGATGGCCATCTCCCCGCTCGACTGTATGGGCTGCGGCGTCTGCGTCGGCCAGTGCCCGGTCGGTGCTCTGACCATGGTCGGTCAGGAGTCCGAGCTGCCTGAGCAGGATGTGTTCAACTACTGCGTCTCCAAGGTCTCCGACAAGAAGGATATGCAGGATCTCACCGTCAAGGGCAGCCAGTTCAAGCAGCCCATGCTCGAGTTCTCCGGCTCCTGCGCAGGCTGCGCCGAGACGAGCTATGCCCGCCTCGTCACCCAGCTGTTCGGCGACCATATGTATATCTCCAACGCCACCGGCTGCTCCTCCATCTGGGGCGGTCCCGCGGCGACGTCCCCCTACTGCACCAACAAGGAGGGTCACGGCCCCGCATGGTGCAACTCCCTGTTCGAGGATAACGCGGAGCACGGTCTCGGCATGTTCGTCGGCCAGAACAAGATCCGCGAGGATCTGGCCGAGAAGACCCGCGAGCTGATCGCCGTCGAGTGGGCCCGTCCGGAGCTGAAGGCTGCCGCACAGGCGTGGCTCGACACGCTGGACGACGGCAACGCCAATGCCGAGCCTGCCAAGGCCTATGTCAAGGCTCTGGAGCAGAGCATCGCCACGGTTGACGAGCTGGCCAACATCCCGCAGTTTGCGGAGCACGCCGCCGAGCTGAAGGCCAAGGGCGCGCAGTTCTGCGACTGCGCCGCCTGCACGCTGGCGGCTGAGATCCTGAGCAAGAAGGAATACCTCGCCAAGAAGTCCATGTGGATCTTCGGCGGCGACGGCTGGGCCTACGATATCGGCTACGGTGGACTGGATCACGTCCTCGCCTCCAAGCAGGACGTCAACGTCTTCGTCTTCGATACCGAGGTGTACTCCAACACCGGCGGACAGGCCTCCAAGGCTTCCAACATCGGTCAGGTCTGCCAGTTCGCGGCCGCCGGCAAGGAGGTCAAGAAGAAGAGCCTTGCCGAGATGGCGATGCAGTACGGTTACGTCTATGTCGCGCAGGTCGCCATGGGCGCCAACCCCGCGCAGACCATCAAGGCCATCACCGAGGCCGAGGCCTACCACGGCCCGTCCCTCATCATCGGCTACAGCCCCTGCGAGATGCACAGCATCAAGGGCGGCATGATGAACT
>ERZ840371.3483-NODE-3483-length-12728-cov-3.406849_pt1 | contig 12728 bp, 9 predicted proteins | sample MGYA00519937_ERZ840371 | MGnify/ENA primary metagenome ERZ840371 (study PRJEB31850, sample SAMEA3708873) | human gut metagenome | biome: human gut; feature: human-associated habitat; material: faeces | place: China | collected 2014 ... | reverse complement strand
AGTGAGGGAGGAAGAGAAATGAAATCACAAAGCCTGTCCATTGCGGAAGTGATACGGGAAGAACGGAAGAAAGCATAAAATAAGAATAAAAACAGACGACAATGGACAACAACAACTGCCCCACCGGCGGCTCGATGACACTGCGCGAGGCACAGACGGCGGTGGACAAGTGGATAAAAGAGTATGGCGTGCGCTACTTTTCAGAGCTGACGAACATGGCATGCCTCACCGAAGAGGTGGGCGAACTGGCACGCGTGATGGCACGCAAATATGGCGACCAGAGCTTCAAGGAGGGCGAGAACGCCTCGTTGGGCGAGGAAATGGCAGACGTGCTGTGGGTGCTGCTGTGCCTTGCCAACCAGACGGGAACGGACCTCGGCGAGGAACTGCGCCGAAGCTTTGAGAAGAAGACAAGAAGAGACTGTAACAGACATATCAATAACCCTAAATTAAAATAATTATGACAGAGAAAGAAAACATGCACGGGCACTGCCACAACCATGGCACAAAGCCCATGAGCAAGTACGAGGAGGCTCTCGGAAAGTACAACACTGAGATTTCTGACGACGAGGTGCGCGAGGCGGTGAAGAAAATAATCGCCGAAAAGGTGCACGAAAACGACAACATCGAGACAAAGAAATTCCTCATGGGAAGCATCGAGCTGACAACGCTCAAGACAACCGACTCGGAGACAAGCGTAATGGCATTTACAGAGAAGGTGAACCAGTTTGACGAGGCATACGGCGAACTGCCCCACGTGGCGACAATCTGCGTATACCCCTGCTTTGCCAAGACGGTGAGCGAGACGCTCGAGATTGACGGCGTCGAAATAGCCTGCGTATCGGGCAGCTTCCCTTCGTCGCAGGCTCTGATAGAGGTAAAGGTTGCCGAGACGGCACTGGCTATAAAGGACGGTGCCACAGAGATTGACATCGTGATGCCCGTGGGCAAGTTCCTCAGCGGCGACTATGAGGGCGTTGCCGACGAGATAAGCGAGCTGAAACAGGTGTGCGGCGACAACGCCATGAAGGTGATCCTTGAGACCGGCTGCCTGAAGACTGCATCGAACATCAAGAAGGCTTCAATAATAGCAATGTACGCCGGAGCCGACTATATAAAGACGTCTACCGGAAAGCTCGAGCCTGCCGCAACGCCCGAAGCTGCATACGTGATGTGTCAGGCGATAAAGGAATACTATGAAGAAACGGGCATACAGATAGGTTTTAAGCCCGCCGGAGGCATCAACTCCGTCATGGACGCACTTATCTACTACACCATCGTAAAAGAGGTCCTGGGCGAAAAATGGCTCACAAACAAATGGTTCCGCCTCGGCACCAGCCGGCTGGCAAACATGCTGCTGAGCGAGATTGAGGGGAAGGAGACGAAGTTCTTCTGAGAACTTTAATATTATTATGGCTTATAAGTCCTACATGGCTTATAAGCCATATACAATCACATGATACATAAAAAGAAAAATACCATGCCTGACACAAAAGACTTTATACCGCAAAGAGGAAACTACCGACAACTTATTTCATATCAGAAATCGGAATGTATATACGACATAACCTTCTTCTTTGTCCACAAATATCTCGGAAAGGGCGACCGCACCATAGACCAAATGGTACAGGCAGCACGCTCGTGCAAGCAAAACATCATTGAAGGAAGCGCAGCAAGCACAACATCAAAGGAAACGGAACTGAAACTGGTGAACGTGGCAAGGGCAAGCCTTCAGGAACTTCTCGCCGACTATGAAGACTACCTGAGGGTTAGAAACATGGAGCAGTGGAATGTAAACAGCCCCAAATTTTTAACAGCAAGGAACGTATGTGCAAAGCACAACGACAGTGCATATTATAGAAAAGCAATAGAAATACGCTCTGACGAGACTACAGCAAACATTGCCATAACCCTTATCCACCAGACGGATACATTACTCGGAAAACTGATAGAACGCCTGAAAAAAGACTTTATTGAACAGGGAGGAATAAGGGAAGAGATGTACAGGGCAAGGACAGAATGGATGAGAAGAAACAAAAGATAACATCCGGCTTAATATTAATATAGGACCTATAGGTCTTATAAGCCTTATATGTCTTATAAGACAACACGGACTTAACCTTTCAGACATCCCTCCTTATCACAAACTCCAGATAAGCCCCGAGCGCCTTTTTTATATCCTCCGAAGCCACGGCGCGCTCTATATATCCGGCACATCTCAGACGAAGCTCCTCCATCTTACGCTCCGCATATTCTATGCCGCCGCTGCTCTTGGCATATTCAACCAATACGGCGATATCCTCTTTGGTGGCTTCCAAATTCTTTACCTTGCGAGCTATTGAGCGCATATCAGCATTGTCCCCATTATTCAAGGCATATATCACGGGCAGCGTCAGCTTGCCTTCCGCCATGTCGTTGCCGGTGGGCTTGCCTATCTCAGGCGACTCGTAATAATCGAAAATGTCATCGCGTATCTGGAATATCACACCCAAGTCCTGACCGAAATGCATCGCCGCCTCCACTTCCCCTGGCGCGGCTCCTGCCGACAACGCCCCTATGGAGCAGCATGCCTCGAACAATGCCGCCGTCTTCTGGCGTATAACCTGGAAATAAACGTCTTCCGAAATATTGTCGTTGGATATGTTCGTAAGCTGGAGTATCTCGCCGTTTGACAGCGTACGCCCAAGCTCCGCAAGATATTTCACAATCGTATTGTTCTCTGTCAGAGCCACATGCAGCAGCGCCGTAGACAGTATATAGTCGCCCACGAGCACGGCAACCTTGTTGTCGTAAAGGGCATTTACCGATGCCTGCCCGCGCCGCTCACCACTCTCGTCGACCACGTCGTCGTGTACAAGGCTCGCCGTGTGGAGCAGCTCAAGACCCACGGCTGCATTCAGCGTTGAAGCGTTCACCTCGCCGTGAGCCTTCGCCATGAGAAGTATCAGCATGGGGCGCATGCGCTTGCCGGCACGCTCTCTTATCCTGGCAAATATCTCCTCCTGCAACTCGCCGTCGTGGGTCAGCGAGCTGTTGAAAAGCTTGATAAAGCTGTCAAGCTCATTAACAATAGGTGCCTTTATAAGAGATAAATAATCCATAGCCTGCAATTTTGATACAAAATTAGTGATTTTATCGGATTAATGACAAAAAATTAGTACTTTTACATTTAAATACTACATATTAAATGGATAAATTGTTTCTCTTAGACGCTTACGCGCTGATATACCGCTCGTATTATGCCTTCATCAAAAACCCGAGGATCAACTCCAAGGGATTTAACACTTCTGCCGTAATGGGCTTCTGCAACACCCTGCACGAGGTGCTCAGCAAGGAGAAGCCCACGCACATCGGAGTGGCGTTCGACCCGCATGGACCGACATTCCGGAACGTGGCTTACGAGCAGTACAAGGCACAGCGCGAGGAGACTCCGGAAGACATACGCGCCTCGGTGCCGGTGATAAAGGACATACTGCGCGCCTTCCGCATACCCATACTCGAAGCGGAGGGCTTCGAGGCAGACGACGTTATCGGCACCATAGCCGTAAAGGCTGCCGACATGGGCATGCAGACGTTCATGCTGACACCCGACAAGGACTACGGACAACTGGTGCGGGAAAACGTCTTCATGTTCCGCCCGAGACACGGAGGGGGCTATGAGACGCTCGACACTGAGGGCATAAAAAACAAATATGGCATAGCATCCACATCACAGGTGATAGACCTGCTCGGACTTATGGGCGACTCGGCAGACAACATTCCGGGATGTCCGGGGGTGGGAGAAAAGACAGCCGTAAAACTTATCAGCCAGTTCGGTAACATCGAAAGCCTGCTTGCACGTACCGATGAGCTGAAAGGTGCGCTGAAGAAAAAAGTGGAGGAGAATGCCGAACAGATAAAGTTCTCAAAATTCCTCGCCACCATAAAAACCGACGTCCCCATCGAACCGGACATGGAAGAGCTGAAGGTGAAGGAACCAGACGAGGCAGAACTGCGAAAAATCTTCGATGAACTGGAGTTCAAATCGTTCGCGGACAGAATTCTGAATAAATCTAAAAATATTCAAAAAAAGGCTGAACAACAGCCCGATTTATTTGCCGTTTTTGCGCCCGAGGGCACGGAAATTTCTGAAAACGGCAATATTTCAGACATAAAAACGACGCCTCACGACTATCAACTCGTTGAAAGTGAGGATGATATAAGCAACCTTTTTTCGCTTTTATTGACTAATCCAATTCTCAGTTTAGACACGGAGACAACGTCAACGAACGCAATCGAGGCTGAATTGGTTGGTCTGAGCTTTGCCGTGAAGGAATTTCAGGCATTTTATGTGCCCATTCCTGAAAATCGTGAAGAAGCCCAAAGAATTGTTAATATATTTAAACCGGTATACGAAAACGATAAAATCGTGAAAGTGGGACAGAACATCAAGTATGACATGGAGGTGCTGCGCAACTACGGAGTGACCCTCGCCGGAAAAATGTTCGACACCATGATAGCCCATTATCTCATACAACCGGAACTGAGACACAACATGGACTACATGGCGGAAGTTTATCTCAACTACCGCACCATACACATTGACGAACTCATCGGACCGCGTGGCAAGAACCAAAAGAGCATGCGCGACCTCCCACCCTCTCAGGTTTACGAGTATGCGGCGGAAGATGCCGACATCACACTTAGGCTCAAGAACATTCTTGAACCTAAGCTGAAAGAAGCCGGAACAGAAGAACTGTTCCACGAAATAGAGATGCCTTTGGTCGAAGTACTTGCCGAAATGGAGATGAACGGCGTGCGCATAGACACCGCCTCGCTTGCCGAAACATCGCAGATACTCACCGCCCGCATGAAGGAACTGGAGCAACGGATATACGAAATGGCGGGCGAAGAGTTCAACATAGCATCTCCCAAACAGGTGGGCGACATCCTCTTCGGAAAGATGAAGATAATGGAGAAGCCCAAGAAGACAAAGACGGGACAGTATGTAACCAACGAGGAGGTGCTGCAATCGCTGAAGGGGAAAAGCGAGATAGTGGGAAACATCCTCGCGCACAGGGGCTTGAAGAAGCTGTTAGGCACTTACATAGACGCTCTTCCGAAGCTTATAAACCCGCGTACGGGACACATCCACACATCATTCAACCAGACCATAACGGCAACGGGACGGCTTTCGTCGAGCGACCCGAACCTGCAGAACATCCCCGTGCGCGGCGAGGACGGCAAGGAAATACGCAAGGCTTTCATTCCGGAAGAGGGATGTCTGTTCTTCTCCGCCGACTACAGTCAGATAGAGCTGCGCGTAATGGCTCACCTGAGCGGCGACGAAAACATGATAGAAGCGTTCCGCGAAGGGCACGACATACATGCTGCAACAGCCGCAAAGATATACAAGGAGGATATCGGAAGTGTAGACCGCGACCAGCGGACAAAGGCAAAACGCGCCAACTTCGGCATCATCTACGGCATCACGGTATTTGGTCTTGCCGACCGGCTGAACATCGACCGCAAGGAGGCTAAGCAGCTGATAGACGGCTACTTTGAAACTTTCCCACGCGTCCACGACTATATGGAGCAGGCAAAGGAAACTGCACGCCGCCACGGATACGTGGAAACGTTCTTCCGCCGCCGCCGTTATCTGCCCGACATCAACTCGCGCAACGCCACGGTACGCGGCTTCGCGGAGCGCAACGCCATAAACGCGCCGATACAGGGCAGCGCGGCAGACATAATAAAAGTTGCGATGATACGCATCCACCGGCGATTTAAGGAAGAAGGAATAAGAAGCAAGATGATTCTGCAGGTACACGACGAACTTAACTTCTCGGTGGTTCCTGAAGAGAAAGAAAAGGTGGAAAGCATAGTAATGGAGGAAATGCAGAACGCCTATCCCCTACTCGTGCCGCTCACGGCAGACTGCGGCTGGGGTGGAAACTGGCTGGAGGCACATTGATAGAAAATAATGTAAATGAAGAATGATGAATGAAGAATGAAGAATTTGCTGCCGCCATTCAAAAGTTGGATTAAGGCTTTATCTCTATACAACAAGTCACAGCAAACATCTTATTCTTCATTCAATCTCTATCCTATAACGTGAATGGCGGCAGCAAATTCTTCATTCTTCATTCATCATTCTTCATTTCCACAAACCTCTCCCCTATCAAATATGTAGCGCGCAGTGACATTTCCCTGCTCGTCATAATGTGTCGAGGGACCTTGCGCCTCGTAGCCTATGTATGTCATGGTTGTCTTCAGGTCGCGCGGAACAGGGTTCAGGTTCCAGTTTGAGACGATTGCAGGCTTGCCGTTGGCATGATACTTCGTCCATGTTGCCGTGCCCGTCTTGAGATTTCTCTCCCACTTCCACACGGGCGTACCGTCCTCATTCCAAAGCATTTCCGTGCCCGTCTTGCGCCCGTTTTCATAGACAGCCTCATGCTGTTTCTTGCCCGACGGATAATAGTCGGTGCACTTCCCGTTCAGCAGATAACGCCCTTCGGCAGTCGTTCCACCCGTCCATTCAGCCTTCTTACTTCCGTCGGCATAACGCTCCACGGTCTTCATGCACTTACCGCTGACAACAGCCGGCGTAATATCCTTCGAGTCGCTGTATATCCATTCCTCGTTGAACTCAAGCTCGTAGCCCGGTCTTGAGGTTGTTGCGAGCACGCATATCGTTCCGTCGGGAGCCTGACGCACCGTGCTGTATCCCAGCGTGGGGAGCATTGTGCGCTCGCGGTGCGGCAACCCGTAAGGCAGTTCCTTGTAGTGCCATGTCTTGCCATTGTCCTTCGATATGGCAACAAACGGATTGTAACTCTTGTTCCACGATGCCGGCGGGGCAATCTTTTTCTTTATAAGATAACCGTCGCTGACAAGCAAAAGGGCACCCGACTGCAAACGGATGAGCGACGGGCGCTGCGCGCTGCCCAGTATTGGGAACGGCGCGGGGGTCTTCTCCTCCCATGTAGCTCCATAGTCGCGAGAGATGTTCTGCGGTGTCCAGCCCTCGCATCCCGCGTTCTTTCCGCCTATTGAAAGCAACGTTCCATTGTCGTCGAGCGGCACAATCGTAGAGTGACGGGCACTTGTACGTCCGCCCGTGTCACGCCACGTAAGTCCCTCGTCGCGGCTGCACCACAGCATGCTCTCCGCCCCTTTGGCATCGGTAACAACATATATTGCCCCGTCCTTGCCGCGGAAAGCATTGGTGACGGGCTGCGCCGTATATTCCTTGAACGTGCCCTCTACCTTCGGCACGCTGAATGTCCACGTGGCACCGTTGTCCTCTGAGGTTGCAATGCGGAACGGTATATAGTCGGACATGTAGCGTCCGCCGCCGAAAAACCACAGTTTCCTGCCGTCCTGCCACAGCAGACCCGACTGGTCGTTGCCGCCGTATGTCTTGAAGAAAAGCTCCGGCATGTCCCACTCCTCAGCTCCGTAGCGGCGGCGGCACTGTACGAATGTCGTTGCCGTGTCGTTCTCCGTAAGTCCCTTTGGCGCACTGAAATACACCGCCAAGGCATCTCCGTTGGGCAGCATTTCAAGCCCCGGAGAGTGGTTGTGTATGTATACGCCGTAGTCAATGCCCGTAAGTTCCGCCGTCTCCTTTGCCGTATAACACGGTGGTATGGGCAGAGCATATCGCACACGGAAGAACGGCACCGCCTTTGCCTGACCGCCCTTCGTCTTTGAAGGGACAGCCTTCTTTGCCCCGGAAACAGCCGCCTGATCCGTAGTATGCACCGCCTGCTGGCAGAAAGGCATAAATCCACGACTCTCCAACTTAAACTCCACCACTCCCCCACTGTCGGCGGGAGCCGCCATGTTGGCACCGGGCTTAAACCCCGAAGCCTCGACGCGCAACGTCCTGACCTGCGCCACAGCATTGTGCACACAACCTGCAAGAAGCGCAAAAACCAATAATAAAGATGTTCTCATAATATTTAATATAAATGTTTTTCATAAAGACAGACACCACGCCGCCACATTAAAGACGGCATGAATTAAATATCTTAATGTACAAAAATACTCATTAATACAACCAAGAGCCATACCGTTAATGTTATTTAACGTTTCGGGGGGGGTAAAAATATTATGTTTCACTATTTTTGCAAGAAAGCAAATACTTATTAACAAATAAAATAGTAAAAATCAAAAAACAAGAGAATTATGGGATTTAAAGAAGCAGTAAGAAGCGTATTGTCACAATACGCTACATTCAGCGGCCGCGCACGCCGCTCAGAGTATTGGTATTTCGTGTTGTTCAACATCCTCACCGCCATAGCAGCAAGCATCATCGGATGTATCATCGGCTACATTATAGGCGGAACAACTACTTCCATAACAATAGGCACGGCTTTCTATTATCTTGCCTGCCTTGCACTTCTCATCCCCGGTCTTGCCGTGTCCGTACGCCGTCTTCATGACACCGATCACAGCGGCTGGTGGCTGCTTGCCGGTCTTGTGCCGGTAATTGGCGGACTGGCAATATTGGTATTGACGCTTATGGACAGCAAACCCGACAACCAGTACGGTCCCAACCCGAAGGGCTTTTAAATGAAGAATGATGAATGAAGAATGAAGAATTTGTGCCGCCGGTTATTATTAGGCTAATTGGACCAATAAGACTAATTAGCCTAATAAGACCAATAGGACAACGGCGGCAGCAAATTCTTCATTCTTCATTCATCATTCTTCATTTTCTCCATTCCCCTACCCCATTTTAGGGAAAACCGCTCCACACAATAGGGAAAATCATTTCAGTATGCAATATTTTTATTGTTCCTTTGCAAAAAGAGAACAACAAACCTATTATGTCTCACAAATAAGAAGCATACTATTATGAAAAAGATGTTATTCATGCTGGCAACACTGTTCATAATGACAGTTCCGGCACAGGCAATAAGTTACAAGACGGCACGCGCCGAGGCTCTGTTCCTCACAGACAAGATGGCTTACGAACTTGGACTGACCGCCACACAGCGCAATGCCGTGTACGAGATAAACCTCGACTACATGATGTCGCTGAACAGCTCCGCCGACATTTACGGCGCTTACTGGACATACCGCAACATCGACATGAGCTATGTGCTCAGCAGCGCACAATACAGTCTGTTCCGCGCCGCCGACTATTTCTTCCGCCCCGTCTACTGGAAGTCGGGCTGGAGATACCACATTCACGCACGCTACACCAACCGCTCACACTTCTACTACGGTCACCCGTCGGGCTATTCAAGCTACAAAGGGGCACACAGCAGGCACAAGAACGGAAACAAGAGCTGGTATAAAGGCAGGAAATACGACAGTGGGAAACATGCCGGAAACACCGTACGTCCCGGCAACAGGCACCACTCCCCAAACCGCGGCAACGGCTCGTGGAGAAAAGGGGGACAGGGAAAGGATGTGACGAAAAAGCACGGAGCCGACAAGGACAAGCACCACAATAACGACAGCAAAAGACACTTCGGGAGATAAGCGGACACCGATAACATATAACAAGCAGGAATGACAATCACCGGCATGCAAAAACGTGACGCCCAGAAAGCGGCGTCACGTAACAACAGGGGCGGACACACAAGTCCGCCCCTGCCCTTTTATATCATATAAAACATTTAAGACCTTCTGCGCATACGTGTCCCGACACATACCGCGGAACAACGCCGCGCAATGTCTTACGCCACAGTCAAGCCCCTTTATTTCAGCATTATCTTCCTTACCATGCGGCTGCCGTCCTTGGCAACAGCCACCACGACGTATACGCCGCGCGACAGTCCTGCCGTGCTTATGTACTGTGACATGCGCGATTCTGCCGCCATGCGGCCCTCAACAGAGTAGAGGCGCAGCGAGGCGATGTTGCCGTATACAATCAGGGCGTTGTCCGTCTGATACATATCAAAGCCCTTGACAACGGGCGACACAGTGCCTATGCCCGTGGTAATGGGGTTTCCGTCCTCGTCCACTTCTATGTACGACTTCAGCGTGAGGTCGGTGAGATACATGTCACCCTTGGTAAGCACGTTGCATATACGCACCGTCACAGGCTTCTTCTCCATTGCTCCTATCATCGAGGCGATGTCCACCGATGCCGTGCCCGTGCTCATGCTCTTTGTCACCGTCTTGGTCTCCGTGCTGCCCGTATATCCCCATGTCACCTCGAGCGTGCGGCTTCCTGTGCAGTAGATGTTCGACTGCATCGCCGCCAGCTCGGGCACGCTGAACTCTATCCAGCCCGTCTTGGGCAGCTTGTACGCGCCGTATGACGTGCCCGTGCCGTATTTGTCGCCCGGTCCGGCAGGATATTCGTAGTAGCCGCCACCGGATATCTTGCCGTTGTAGAGCGGTATGACGCCCTGTCCCTCGAGCTGTGACTCGGCGGAGATGTACTGCCTTACCTCGGGCGCAATCACCTCGTCCTGGAACAGGTAGTTGTTAACGAGCGTCTTCTCGTCGTAATACTTGCCGTCGCCCTGCTCCACCGTGGCATCTTCCACGGTGCCGTCGTTCTCGGGGAATACAAGGTCGTATGCGTTGTCAGTGCCGCCGAACTCGTATGCGCCGTAGTCGGGAGCGGCTCCCGTAAACGGTATCGTGAGCGCCATCGAGTAGTCCTGCGGAGCGTTAGCGGAGTATTCGTACTCCTTCTTGTGCGCGTCCGTTGTGACAAAATCCTTAATCACGGCACCCTTGTCGATGAACCTGCTGCCTGCCTTGAGGCGCGCGAAGCCTGCGGGCAGCCCGCCGTCCTTGCCTCTCGGACCGATGGCGGTGTTATAGTCGAGGTTCTCAAACTCCGACGAATAGTCGGGCCATGCCGACGGCTTGGCATATTTGTTGTATTTGTTGCTCGTCACCTTGTCGGTAGACTCGCGGTCGCTTATCGGCGACAGCCCGTCGATGTCGAGCCAGTTGCAGTTCTTCGAGTCGGGAATCTTCGTGAACGTATGGTTCCGGTCCGTGGGCGCGAAGCCGATGCAGTTGCGCAGCACCCAGTTGCCGTATGTCGGCTCTTCCATGTTGTAGCCGTAGTTTATGCCGTTTTCGAACGCCGTGTTGTTGATGAGGTACGAGCCTTCGAGGTGGTGGTTCTGGTCAAATCCCTTCTTGAGGTTGAACGCTGCCACGCAGTTCATGAACACGTGCGCTCCCACCGATGTTCCGCCCTGCTTGCATCCGCCCATCTTGAAACCGTTGCCATTGCCCTTGTTCACGCCGCTCTTCAGCGCCCAGCAGTTGTCCACGAGCACGGGGAAGTTGGTGTAGTACAGGTCCCACGCGTCGTCGGAGTTGTTCCATGCGCGGCATCCGTGGAATTCGTTGCCCGGACCGGGGAAGAGCTTTATCGCAAAACCGTCCGCGTCTCCCCCACTCGACCATGTGTCGTAGTTGTCGTACGAGTCGCAGTTTACGATGATGTTGTAGCGTCCGTACAGGAAGTTCTGGTTTCGCGTGTTCTCTCCGTTGCTTCCCTTGCCGAAGCCCTGCTGCAGTCCGGTGTCGCCGCAGCCGTGGAACGTGCACAACTCAACAACGCAGAAGCTGCCCTCCAGCTTCATTCCGTTATCGGCGGCGTTGGCAATCTCCAGCCCGCGGTAGTGCCAGTAGTTTGCCCCGATATTGTGCAGAATGCCGCGTGAAGCCTTCGCCGTTGCCTCATCGGTGTGGTTCTGCCCGCTGAAGTCGAACACGGGCTTCTCATTCTCATACGCGAACACGCAGATGCGGTGGTCCTTCGTTCCCGACTTGTTGACCTTTATGGTCTGCGACAGGGCGTATGTTCCGCCGCGCACATAGAGCGTGTCGCCCGCCTCCAGCTTGCCGATTGCGCTCACGGGGTCGCCCATAGGGTTTTCAATACTACGTCCGTTGCCCGTTCCTCCCGGGGCAAGATACAGTTTACGTGCCTGTGACGATACACAGCACACAACGCCAAGGGCGCATATCGCCGCCCTCTTTGCAAACAAAAATTTTCCCATTTTCTGTTAGATTAGTATCAGTTTGTTCTTTCGAATGTGTAAAATTATAACAATAAATATATTCTCATGATATTTTTAAACTATTTAACTATAATTTTATTCAAAACATGTTCCAAGCCACAGCATCACCTGCCGCCACGATGCCTCACATCCGGCGCGATGCACCTTCCCATCCTCCGCATACGCCCCTGTGTCTCAACGGTTTGCAAGAGGTGGCGTTTCAGCCTGCGAAACACGGCATATTGGAGGCTGAAAGGCGGTCTTTTACAAGCCGAAAGGGCACCTTTCGGAAAACGGGATAAAAACGGGGCGGCTGATTAAGGCTGTTGTGACGGTTGTGGACAGTGCCCGGGAAGAATATCAAGAAGAGCAAAAAATCTCCGTAGTAACGTTAAATAGCTTGTATCCAATAAATTATACAAACCACCCCTGCCCCTCCTTTGGAAAAGGAGGGGACGCTGTGCATCGGTCCGAGCGGCACGCCTGCGCCTAATCCCTGCCACTCATTTGGGAAAGGAGGGGACACTGTGCAGGCATCGTATGCAGATATATAATGCATCCTTAAAGTCTTTAAGGTCTTTAAAGTGGCTCATCCGAAATTCAGAGTGACATTCCGCCATTACTTTCTGCGGGCTGAAAGCCCGATGAGCACACAGCTTGCCGTGAAGTTGGCGCACGAGAATGCCTGCTGGCTGCGGGCTGAAAGCCCAATGAGCACACAGCTTGCCGTGAGGGTGGCGCACGAGAATG
>ERZ840371.3480-NODE-3480-length-12742-cov-3.251990_pt1 | contig 12742 bp, 7 predicted proteins | sample MGYA00519937_ERZ840371 | MGnify/ENA primary metagenome ERZ840371 (study PRJEB31850, sample SAMEA3708873) | human gut metagenome | biome: human gut; feature: human-associated habitat; material: faeces | place: China | collected 2014 ... | reverse complement strand
TTTGTGTCCTTGTAAAATACGGCGGTATTTTTGGATAAAATGGTGATACCGCGTTCACGTTCAATATCGTTGCTGTCCATAACACGTTCGGCTACTTCCTGATTTGCTCTGAACACACCGCTCTGCTTGAGCAGCTCATCTACTAATGTAGTCTTGCCGTGGTCAACGTGTGCGATAATGGCAATGTTGCGTACATCTTCTCTAATCATAAATAATACACTCTTCCTTTTGTATATGTTGTTTTTCGTTTTTCGCATCTAAACCACTACAGAGTTTATCACATTTTTCCCAGATTACAAGGGATTTAAAAAAATTTTGAAGAAAAATCGGAAAACAGACATATTGAAACCATCCGCAGAATATATAAAACTATGCGGTGTTGCAGATGAAGACACCGGAAAATACAAAAAGAGCTTCATAGGGAAGGGAGAACTGTTATTTATGGCAGATAAGATTATTGAAAACAATCAGGTATCTATGATGGGCAAAATTGTAGCAGGCTTTACATTCAGTCATCAGGTCTTTGGAGAAGGCTTCTATATGACTGAGCTGCTGGTCAAAAGGCTCAGTGATTCGGAAGACAGGATTCCGGTGATGGTTTCTGAACGGCTGGTGGATGTAACGCAGGATTATATCGGAGAATATGTGGAAATCCATGGACAGTTCCGCTCATATAACCGCCATGAGGAGAAGCACAACCGTCTCGTGCTTTCAGTATTCAGCAGAGAACTGAAGTTTGTGGAAGAAGAGGATGAAACAGTTCCGGTAAATCAGATTTTTCTGGACGGATATATCTGTAAGCCTCCGGTGTACCGTAAAACTCCTCTTGGAAGAGAAATTGCGGATGTGCTGCTGGCAGTAAATCGTCCGTATGGAAAATCAGATTACATACCATGCATCTGCTGGGGCAGAAATGCCCGCTATGCATCTGCGTTTGAAGTTGGCGGTCATGTCCTGATCTGGGGACGTATCCAGAGCAGAGAATATATGAAACGGATCGGGGAAAATGAAACAGAGAAGAGAGTTGCGTATGAAGTATCTGTAAGCAAGCTGGAATATATGGAATAATTCCATTGCCGCAGGCAATTTGGAATGAATTTTGGCTACGTTACTGTGAACGGAGTGAACAGTAACGAAAAAGCTGAAGAGCGGATTGTTGCGCGGATGTGTTTTGTGGTGTATAATTAAATGCAATAGGCTTGTGAACAGTAGCTCTGTAATTTAAGCAAGGATATAAGGTGAACAATTTTGAAAAAGACGATAGAAGAACTATTAAGTGGAAATTTCAGACATGAACATCCGCAGCTCCTTTTTTCGCAGGACAAAATAGAAGTGACTCTGAAAGCAGGTGATGTGTACAAAGGGGAACTGTATTTCGGAACAGAGGATAATCAGAAAATACGTGGATATATTACATCTTCCAACAGGCGCGTGGTACCGGGAACCGAGAAATTTTCGGGAACTACGGTGAGACTGCAGTATGGAATTGACGGTGCGGGGATGCACCCGGGTGAGAGACATGAGGGATGGCTTTGTTTCACCACAGACATTGGAGAATATAAGCTGCCATTTCTTATTCAGACAGAGAAAGCAGAACTGAAAAGTGCAGCCGGAGATGTGCCGGATATGGATACCTTTGTGAATATTGCAAAGGACGATTTTAAAGAAGCATATCGTGTTTTTACAGACCGCAGATTTGAACTTCTGTTAAGAAATGCCGGACAGAAAGAGAAAGCTCTTTATAAGGGACTCTCAAAACAGCCTGTGACATTTCAGCATGTAGAAGAGTTTCTGATCGGAACGGGAAAAAAGGATCCTGTAAAAATTGAACTGAAGGCAGATCAGAACAGCTTTTATGATATCAGTGAATCTGTCCGCGAAACTTTTGCAGTCCAGAGGAGCGGATGGGGACATCTCAGGCTGGAGGTAGAGGCGAAAGGTGATTTTCTGGAAGTTTCCAGGCATGTGGTCACAGATGAGGATTTTATAGGAAGCTATTATCAGGTGGAATATGTAATCCGTAAAGAAAAGCTGAAAAAAGGACGTCAGTTTGGTGAGATCACTGTGAAGAGTCCTTATCAGCAGCTGACTTATCAGATCACTGCATCCATGGAATCGAAAGTGCAGCTCAAAACAGAGATTCATGTGAAACGGCATAAGCTGGAACTGTTACGTGACCTTGCAGAATACTCCTGCAAAAGAATGGACAGTAAGACATGGATCGGCAGCAGCAGATTTGTCCTTAATCAATTAAGGGAAGAAGGCTGTGATTATCCGGAATATCAGATGTATGAAGCATACATTCTTCATATGGAAGAAAAGGATGAGCAGGCAAGAGAAATTCTGAAGAAATTTAAACATCAGAACTTTGTCAGAGAGAATCTGGAACTGGCAGGTGCTTACCTTTATCTCTGCGTTCTTACAGGATTGCACAAAGACAGAGAACAGGCGATAAGACGTCTGTACAATTTCTTTCTGCAGAAGGAAGACAGTTTCCTGTTGTTCAAACTCTGGCTGGAGATGAATCCGGAGGATAAGGGTTCCCCTTCAAGGCTGGTATTTATGATGGAGGAACTTTTTGAGAAAGGCTGCAGGAGTCCGTTTCTGTATCTGGAAGCATGGAATTATATCAGCAGTGATACAACACTTCTTCACAGAATGAGCAGTTTCTGGACACAGGTATTTTTATTTGCGGGAGAGAAAGGTCTTCTGACAGAAGAGCTGGTGATGAGATTTGCCTATCTTACAGGGTATGAGAGAGAATTTTGTACCAGTATGTACAGAGCACTGGCAATGGGATACGATGCTTTTGAATCCGATGATACGCTGGAAGCAATCTGCAGATATATCATGCTTGGAAATCCGAGAAAACCGGAATATTTCAGATGGTTTTCCCTGGCAGTGGAGAAAGGGATCCGTCTGACAAGGATATATGAATATTATGTGGAAACAATGGATACATCTTATCAGAGAGAACTTCCAAAGCCCCTTCTGATGTATTTTACCTATAATAATACTTCTCTTGCAGATGATAAAAAGGCATTTATTTATGCAAGTATTGTGGGAAACAGAGGCCGTCAGCCACAGACATATGCGGATTACAGGGATCATATGAAGATTTTTGCCATGCGCAAGGCGAAAGAAGGACGGATGAATGAGAATTATGCGGTCCTTTATCAGGAATTTTTAAGCAATCCCAAAACAGAAGGACAGGCAAAACTGCTCGTGCAGAAGCTGTTTACACACAGACTGTACTGTGATGATAAGAAGATACGCTATGTGATCGTGCGTCATGAACAGCTCAGGGAAGAAGAAATTTACCCATGTATCCAGGGCGTAGCTTATCCAAGAATTTATACAGATGATGCGGTGATCCTGTTTCAGGATGGGAAGCAGAGAAGATATGTATCAACAGTAGATTATAATATCAAGAAATTATTTGATGAGCGTGAACTGACAGATAAGGTTCTTGGTTTTCATATTGAAGAGCCGGGACTGGTACTCCACTGCAGTGAGCATACAGAACTGAAACCGGAGAATCTTCAGGCATTTCAGAGGATCCCGGAGTCAGAGGAATTTTCAGATGAATATCAGAAATGTATCAGAGAGAAGCTGCTTTCTTATTATTCCGAACACACCAGAGCAGAAGAAGCAGATAATTATCTGAGACAGATGGATTATAAGAAATATGCGGCTGTAGACAGAACAGCTCTTCTGGAAGTACTGATCTCCAGAGGAATGTATCAGCAGGCAATGTCCATTGTTTCCCAATTCGGATATGAAGGAATCCGCATAGAGAGCCAGCTGAAGCTGACCAGCAGAATGCTGACAAGATGTGAGATGGAGGAGGATGACGAATTGCTTGCCCTTGCATCGGATGTATACAGACGCGGAAAATATGATGAAGTGATCCTGAAGTATCTTATGGAATACAGATTTGGTCCTGTAGATGAACTGATATCTGTATGGAAAAGTGCGCAGGGCTTTGAGATGGATACTTATGAACTGGAAGAGAAGCTTCTTGGCCTTCTGATGTTTACTTCTGATTACAGGAAAGAGGGAGAGAAGATCCTGGAGGATTATGTTCATCACAGCGGAAAGGAACGTATTACAGGAGCATATCTTACGCAGACTGCATATGGTGCATTTGTAAAAGAATATCCGATGAGTGTTTTTGTAAGAAGTCTGCTGGAGCGGGCTTATGATGAGAAATGGCCGGTTGATTTTGTATGCAGTCTTGCTCTTCTGGAAGCGTATTCCAAAGAAAAAAAGCTGGAGAAAAAACAGCTTTGCAATGCAGAGGAGATTCTTCAGAAATGTGTGAAACAGGGAATGTACTTTGCGTTCTTCGGGAAACTTCCGGTATCTGTCTTAAGTCCTTATCAGTTGGATGATAAAACCTTTGTGGAATACCATGCAGATCCGTCTGCAAAGGTGACACTCTATTATGCACTGGATGCAGGCCTCGGAAATCAGGTGAAATATCAGACAGAGCCTTTGCGTGATTTATATGAAGGTATTTTTGCAAAATCATTTACATTGTTCTACGGGGAGACATTGCGGTATTATTTTGAATCAGTAACAGGAGAGCGGGTAAATCGGACACAGGAGAGGGTACTTACAATGAATAAGATTGAGGGTACACCTGTAAGCAAATATCATATGATCAATCAGATGCTCTCTGCACGCAGACTGGATAAAAAGAAAGAAGTGTTTTCACAGGTGAAGAAGTATCTTCGCCAGGAACAGTATGTGAAGAAGATGTTTGTGATCGAGAAAGAAGAGCAGGAACAGATTGTCCTGAAACCGGGAGGAACAAATGAACGAAATTCGTGATTTGATCGTGGGAATTGATTTTGGCAAAGAGTATTCTCAGATATGCTATTATGACAGAAAAGGAGACGAGGCACGTTCTCTTTCTATGAAAGCGGGTGGAAATCAGTATGAGGCTCCCTGTATTCTGTGCTGGAGACCGGAGCAGAAAGACTATTGCGTAGGACTGGAAGCAGATTACTTTGTCCGGGAAAAGGGCGGAGTCATGATCGATGATGTCTATGGAATCTGTGAAAAAAGTGATTCTGTGCTGGTGGAAGGACAGGAACTTGCACCATGGGAGATCCTGGCTCAGTTTCTGCAGGGAATGCTTAAATTTCTGGGAGTGGCAGAACTGGTCAAAAATACTAAATGTGTGGCGGTGACACTGCCCGGGCTGACGGAAATTCAGGTTGAGAATTTCCAGAAAGCATTTGAGATAATTGGATTTCCACATGAGAAATATATGCTGCTGGATTATGGGGAAAGCTTCTATTATTATGTGCTCTCACAGAAAAGAGAAACCTGGAATCGCAGTGTGGGATGGTATGCCTTTACACCGGAGAACGTGTCTTTTCGCAAGATGACAATGAACGGTGCAACAAAGCCTGTCACTGTAAAACTGGAAGAAGCTGTGGAGACAGAACTTCCTGCTGAGGGACAGGAGAGAGATTCAGAATTCGGTAAGTTTGTCCAGAAAACACTTGGCAGAGATCTGTTTTCCAGCATTCAGATCACAGGAGATGGATTTTCACAGGACTGGGCAGAGCAGTCTGTAAGGTTACTCTGTTATCAGAAAAGAAAGGTTTTCTATGGAAATAATCTTTTTGCAAAGGGTGCCTGCGCTGCAGGAAAAGAGAAAACAGAGAACAAGGCATTAAAGGGATATCGCTTTTTAAGCGATTCTCTGGTTATGGCTGATGTGGGGATGGAAATGAGAGTGATGGGTTCTCCTACCTATTATCCGCTGATCGAGGCAGGAAATAACTGGTATGACAGTAAGGCATCCTGTGAATTTATTCTTGATGATACAGAGGAGCTTGTGTTTATTGTAAGCACGTACCACAGACCGGAGAAAAGAAGGGTAGGAATGATGCTGCCCGGTATTCCGCTACGTCCGGACAAGACTACCAGATTACGGCTGGAATTACAGTATGTCTCATCTGCAGAATGTAAAGTGACGGTTACAGATCTGGGATTCGGAGAAATGTTCCCTTCCAGTGGGAAAACCTGGACAGAGACAGTAGAATGGTAAAGGAGATGGAGCAATGAGCGGATATATTTTATGTCAGACAAAAAAAGCACAGCATCCTTATTTTATAGAGAATATCAGTATGAATATTTATTCTATAGAAGAACTCTGTTATTATCTGTACCACAATCTTTACCTTGCTGATCATACTGTTTTTAATGAAGAATTATGCAACTGGCTCAGAGATGAGCTTGAACTTGTGCATCTGGCTGCAAAGCTGAAACAGAATCTGGAGAGAAATGTAAGTGTGGAAGATATGATCTATCCTGTTTTCAAGGAGATCAATTACCTTACCTATGAGGAGATGAAAGGCTTTAACAGCAGGATTGTGACTTATGGAAAAGAAAAAGCGGCAGTCCGTCAGAAGAGAAAGGGAGATGCACTGACAGAAAACGGAATGTATGTGAACGCCATCCGGGTATACCAGAAACTCCTGGAAAGAGAGGATCTGTCTGAGCAGAGAAAAGGATTCGCAGCTTCAGTGCGCTATAATCTTGGCTGTGCATACAGTTATCTTTTTCAGATGGAAAAAGCACAGGAATGTTTTCTGGAAGCATACAGAGAAGCACATTCAAAAGATGCCTTAAAAGCTTATATCATAGCATACAGCAGTGTTCATGATAAGACAGATTATGATAAGGTTATGGAAGAACTTGAAGTAGATGAAGAACTGAAGAAAGATATAAAAGAAGAAATCAGGCAGTCTCTGAAAGCTTTCGAGTCTGTACCGGAAGAGAAAACAGATGAAAAAAATCTGGATGCCCTTCTGGAGAGACTTATGAAAGATTATCACAGAAGTACAGGTTCATAACTTACTCTTGACAGAGGCGGAGGTGTGTGATAGGATTAACACATACTTTCACATGGTAGAGTGGCTGTGTGATAAATAACAAAACAGATAAAGAGGAGATATTTATCATGAAAAAGAGATCTTTAGCAGTACTCATGGCAGGAGTTATGGCAGCTTCTATGATGACGGGTGTTGTTTCTGTATATGCAGATGCTGACAGTAAGACATTAACTGTAGGATTTGATGCACAGTATCCTCCTTTCGGATATAAAGACGATAATGGAGATTATGTTGGTTTCGACCTTGACCTTGCACAGGAAGTATGCGACAATCTCGGATGGGAACTTGTGAAGAAACCGATCAACTGGGATTCCAAGGATATGGAACTGAATTCCGGTTCTATTGACTGTATCTGGAACGGATTTACAATTAACGGACGTGAGGATGACTATACATGGTCAGATCCATATCTGAACAATGAGCAGGTGATGGTTGTTGCAGCCGATTCAGGGATTGAGAAGCTGGATGACCTGGCAGGCAAGAATGTAGTAGTTCAGGCCGCTTCCGCAGCACTGGATGCATTAAACAGCGATGATAATAAGGATCTTACAGCAAGCTTTGCATCACTGACAGAGAATCCTGATTACAATACAGCATTCATGAATCTGGATTCCGGCGCTGCAGATGCCATCGCAGTAGATATCGGTGTTGCCAAATATCAGCTTTCCCAGAGAGAAGAAGGCAAATATGTGATCCTTGACGAGCCAATCCAGAGCGAAGAGTATGGAATCGGCTTTAAGAAGGGTAACGATGAGCTGAAAGATACTGTATGGGAAGAAGTTCTGAAACTTTATGATGCAGGTGAAGTTGATAAACTTGCTGAGAAGTATGAAGTAGCAGATATGCTCTGCATTGGAGATGATGAGAAATCTGATGATAAAAAAGATGATGCAGCAGAGGATGGTGCTTCCGATGCAGACACAGCAAAAGAAGATACAGCTGATACAGCGAAAGATGCTGAATAGTCAGCCGGAACAAAAACAGTTATGATACAAGAGGGCAGCTATGTGCAGGCTGTCCGGATTATAAAGGAATGGAGGGTACATTTTGTGCACCCTCTTTTCTTACTGTACAGGATAAATTTTTCAGGAGGAAAGCTTATGTCTTTAAGTGTAATGCTGCAGCAGCTTGCCAGTGGTATGGTAGTTTCTGTAGAGATTTTTGTAGTGACATTACTTTTTTCACTTCCGCTGGGACTTCTGATCTGCTTTGGCAGAATGTCCAAGAATCCGGCGATACGTGGAATTGTGTCTGCCTACATATCAGTTATGCGTGGAACCCCGTTAATGCTGCAATTGATGGTTGTGTATTTCGGACCATACTTTATTTTTGGAATCCGTATTTCCATGGGATACAGCCTGATCGCTGTGTTTATTGCATTCAGTATTAACTATGCTGCATATTTTGCGGAGATTTACAGAGGAGGAATCGAATCTATTTCAGCGGGACAGTATGAGGCTGCAAAGATCTTGGGATACAGCAAAGCCCAGACATTTTTCAGGATCATCCTGCCGCAGGTGATCAAGAGAATCCTTCCATCTGTGACAAATGAGGTTATCACACTGGTAAAGGATACGTCACTGGCATTTGTTGTTGCTGTTTCGGAGATGTTTACAATTGCAAAACAGATTGCAAGTGCACAGACGACTATGATGCCTTTTGTGATCGCTGCTGTTTTCTATTTTGTGTTCAATCTTCTTGTTGCGATTGTAATGGATAAGATTGAGAAAAAACTGAATTATTATCGCTGACAGGCGGCTGGGGTTATAAAATATTTTTTGACTCTGACATTATTTAATTTAAGAGGAATATTTGCTATGGTATTATTTGAAATGAAAAACATAAAGAAGAGCTTCGGCAGCCTTGAAGTATTAAAAGACATTTCACTTCAGGTAGAGGAGGGTGAGGTTCTTAGTATTATCGGACCTTCCGGTTCCGGTAAATCCACACTTCTCCGCTGTGCCACCGGTCTTGAGACACCGGACAGCGGTGAGATCATCAAGCAGGGGGATGTGGGACTGGTATTTCAGAACTTTAATCTTTTCCCCCATTTTTCTGTACTGAAAAATATCACAGATGCTCCGATCAGAGTGCAGAAGAGAAAGAAAGAAGAGGTTTATGCACAGGCAAGAACTCTGTTAAAGCAGATGGGACTTGCAGACAGAGAGAATGCATATCCGTTTCAGCTTTCCGGCGGCCAGCAGCAGCGTGTCTCTATTGCCAGAGCATTATGTATGAATCCGAAGATCCTGTTTTTTGATGAGCCTACTTCCGCCCTTGATCCGGAGCTTACGAGTGAAATTCTTAAGGTAATCAAAGATCTGGCAGCAGAACACATCACTATGGTGATCGTTACTCATGAGATGACATTTGCAAGAGATATCTCTGATCATATTATTTTTATGGATAAGGGACTGATCGCAGTTGAGGGGAGTCCAAAAGAGGTATTTGAATCAGAACATGCGAGAATGAAAGAATTTCTTGGTAAATTCCATCAGGGATAAGGTTTTTGTGGTTGCTTTTAGAGGAATGATGTTATATAATTTCAACGTACGTGGTTGAGAAAAACGTACGTACAGAAGTGAAATAAAAGGATTAAAAATAATATCCTATAAAAAACAGGAGAGTGAAGATGAGTACAGACAGATATGTAAGTCCTTTATCAGAACGTTATGCCAGCAAAGAAATGCAGTATATTTTTTCCCCGGATATGAAATTCCGCACATGGAGAAAACTCTGGATCGCACTTGCTGAGACAGAGAAAGAGCTTGGCCTTAACATTACACAGGAGCAGATTGATGAACTGAAGGCACATGCAGAGGATATCAATTATGACGTTGCAAAGGAACGTGAACGTCAGGTGCGTCATGATGTTATGTCTCACGTATATGCGTATGGCGTACAGTGCCCGAAAGCAAAAGGAATCATCCATCTGGGAGCAACCTCCTGTTATGTAGGTGATAATACAGACATTATTGTAATGACAGAAGCATTAAAGCTTGTGAAGAAGAAACTGGTCAATGTTATTGCCGAGCTTTCTGCTTTCGCAGATAAATATAAAGATCAGCCTACTCTGGCATTTACACATTTTCAGCCTGCACAGCCTACTACAGTAGGTAAGCGTGCAACACTCTGGACACAGGAATTCCTGCTTGATCTGGAGGATCTGGAGTATGTTCTGGGAACAATGAAGCTTCTGGGATCCAAAGGTACAACCGGAACACAGGCAAGCTTTCTGGAACTGTTTGATGGAGATCAGGAGACTATCGACAAGATTGATCCGATGATTGCAGAGAAGATGGGATTTAAGGAATGCTATCCGGTATCCGGACAGACCTATTCCCGCAAGGTAGATACACGTGTTGCCAATATTCTTGCAGGAATTGCAGCAAGTGCACACAAGATGTCCAATGATATCCGCCTTCTTCAGCATCTGAAGGAAGTAGAAGAACCATTTGAGAAATCTCAGATTGGCTCCTCCGCAATGGCGTATAAGAGAAATCCTATGAGAAGTGAGCGTATTGCTTCCCTTTCCAGATATGTAATGGTAGATGCCCTTAACCCGGCGATCACATCTGCAACTCAGTGGTTTGAGAGAACTCTGGATGACTCTGCAAATAAGCGTCTGAGTATTCCGGAAGGTTTCCTTGCTATTGACGGAATCCTTGACCTCTGTCTTAATGTTGTAGATGGATTGGTTGTTTATCCGAAGGTTATCGAGAAACATATGATGGCAGAGCTTCCGTTCATGGCTACAGAGAATATCATGATGGATGCTGTAAAAGCAGGCGGTGACCGTCAGGAACTTCATGAGCGTATCCGTGAGCTTTCCATGGAAGCCGGAAAGACTGTCAAGGTAGAAGGCAAAGATAATAATCTGCTGGAACTGATCGCAGCAGATCCTGCATTCAACCTTTCTCTGGAAGATCTGCAGAGATCCATGGATCCGAAGAAATATATCGGACGTGCCAAAGAGCAGACAGAGAGATTTGTAAATACAGTAGTTCAGCCGATCCTCGATTCCCATAAGGAACTTCTGGGAGTGAAAGCGGAGATCAATGTCTGATCAGTAAATACTTAACATAACGGTTTGGAATATTACAGAATCTGATATAAAGATAATAAGCGTTGCTGTTTCCTGATGATATCCTGCAGGTCATTCTGCAAGGCCGGGTAAACAGTAATCGGTAAATACAGGAGGAATTATATAATGGTAAAAGCAGTTGTTGGTGCTAACTGGGGAGATGAAGGTAAAGGTAAGATTACCGATATGCTCGCTGAGAAGGCTGATATTATCGTAAGATTTCAGGGTGGTGCAAATGCAGGTCATACAATCGTAAATAACTATGGTAAATTTGCCCTTCATACTCTGCCGTCAGGTGTGTTTTATGATCATACTACAAGTGTGATCGGCAACGGTGTTGCACTGAATATCCCGGTATTTTTCAAAGAGTACAATGAAGTGGTAAGCAGAGGTGTTCCGGCTCCGAAGATCCTTATCTCCGAGAGAGCACAGATGGTTATGCCATACCATATTCTTTTTGACCAGTATGAGGAAGAACGTCTGGGCGGCAAATCTTTCGGATCTACCAAGTCAGGTATTGCTCCGTTCTACTCAGATAAATATGCAAAGATTGGTTTCCAGGTAAGTGAACTTTTTGATGAAGAACATCTGAAAGAAAAACTTGCAAGTGTATGTGCGACAAAGAATGTTCTTCTTGAACATTTATATCACAAACCGCTTCTTAATGTGGATGAATTATTTGCTGAACTTATGGAATATAAGAAAATGGTTGAACCATATGTATGTGACGTATCCCTGTATCTGTGGAACGCATTAAAAGAAGGTAAAGAAGTTCTTCTTGAGGGACAGCTTGGTTCTCTGAAAGACCCGGATCATGGAATTTATCCGATGGTTACATCTTCCTCTACCCTGGCAGGATATGGTGCAGTAGGAGCAGGTCTTCCACCATATGAGATCAAACAGATTGTTACTGTATGCAAGGCATACTCCAGTGCAGTAGGAGCAGGTGCATTTGTTTCTGAAATCTTTGGCGATGAAGCAGATGAACTGAGAAGACGTGGCGGTGACGGCGGTGAATTTGGTGCTACTACAGGCCGTCCAAGACGTATGGGATGGTTTGACTGTGTTGCTTCCAAATACGGATGCCGTCTTCAGGGAGCTACAGATGTTGCTTTCACAGTTCTTGATGTTCTTGGATATCTGGATGAAATTCCGGTCTGCACAGGATATGAGATTGATGGAAAAGTAACAACAGAATTTCCGACAACTACACTGCTTGAGAAAGCAAAACCGGTTCTGGAGACTCTGCCGGGATGGAAATGCGACATCCGCGGAATCAAAAAATATGAAGATCTGCCGGAGAACTGCAGAAAGTATGTTGAGTTCGTTGAGAAACATATCGGATTCCCGATTACTATGATCTCCAATGGCCCGGGACGTGACGATATCATCTACAGAAATAAATAATAAAGATAAATTTACCTGTCTGATCGGCAGACGGTAAATAAGACTATACGCCGGGGAATTTCTCCGGCGTGTCTTTTATATAACTGGAGGCTTATGAAAAAAGATAATAATAAGATAAAAAAAATCGGGGCATGGATCGCAATCATAATCCTGCTTCTTGCATGTTGTATGCCGATGATTTTTGCATTCGGGAATGGAGAAGATTCGCAGGTCTATTTTAAAGCCTCGCTTGCAGTGGCGATCATGGTTCCCATCATGGCTGCCCCGGACAATAACCTGCCAAGAGCTGCTGTGATCACCGGACTTGTGTTATGGTCTTTTCTTGCCTCTTCCACAA
>ERZ840371.3470-NODE-3470-length-12768-cov-3.046016_pt1 | contig 12768 bp, 12 predicted proteins | sample MGYA00519937_ERZ840371 | MGnify/ENA primary metagenome ERZ840371 (study PRJEB31850, sample SAMEA3708873) | human gut metagenome | biome: human gut; feature: human-associated habitat; material: faeces | place: China | collected 2014 ... | reverse complement strand
GTTATGATGGGACAATTGCAGGGTTTGACACAGTAATTTTAAGGAAACAAAAGCAATAGACACATACAAAAAAGAGTGATATAATGGAAAAATAAAGCAGACAAAGAAGTCTTTTTGAAGGTTTTTGTCTGCTTTTTTTGATTTTCTTTACGATAATAAGGGAAAGGTTGGATGGCGTATGAATCAAGACGCAAAAGAAAAATTAAAAGAAACACTGTATCGGGAAATGATGGCTTATGATGCAGGAGACCCGGCAAGAATCCAGCATTTTGTAAAAGTACACAGCTTTGCACAGGCGATAGGAAAAGCAGAAAAATTAGAGGAAGAAATCCAGTTTATTTTAGAGTGCGCAGCTTTAGTGCATGACATTGGAATCAAGCCGGCAGAAGCAAAATATGGAAAGAGCGATGGAAAATTTCAGGAGCAGGAAGGACCGGCTGAGGCAGAGAAGATGATGCGTGTGATTGGGTTTGAGGAGGCTGTGATTGAAAGGGTTTCGTATCTGGTGGGACATCATCATACGTATACAAATATAGATGGGATGGATTATCAGATTCTGATTGAGGCGGATTTTCTGGTAAATGCGGCGGAAAAGGGCTTGGGAAAAGAAGCCGTGGCGCATTTTCTGGAAAACGTAGCGAAAACGGACTGCGGCAGGCGGCTGTTGCAATCTGTATTTCTTGACAAATAAAATTGCCCCTTCGTACCTTTGGTACGAAGGGGTTTTCTTATGCCGTTTTTAGATGGGGTGGCAGACAGTGCCCCATTGGACATCCTCTTTGCCATTTGCAAGCGTTACTTTTTTGGAAACAACGGCATAGCCGTCCTTGAAATCTCTTGCAAAATCGAAGGTGGGAGCAATCACCCATGTGCCGTCCTCACCGACATAGCCATATTTGCCTGTTTTTTCATCCTGATAAGGGGCAAGTCCTTCGGAAAGCCGCATTCTCCATCTGGCATCCTCTTTGGAAATGCGCCCGTTTTCATCGAAGTACAGCTTCACATATTCCACCCTGCCGGGTGCAACCTGCTCCGAAACCTCCGTGGAAATGATGCCATTGCCGCAGTCATCCAGATATTTCCCCGTTATGATGGATTTCAGCTTTTTGCCCGTGGTATCAATCAGGATAACCTCGCCGCTTTTTTCCTGTGCAAAGGCTTTGCCGTTCCAAAAATCTGTTATTTTGTTATAGCGCAGGGGGATAACCTCTTTGCCGGTTTTATCGATATAGCCGATATTTCTGTCCGTATCCTCTACCTTTGCGAGACCATCCCGGAAAGCAAATGCATCTCTGTATTTCGGCTCGATGACCCAGCCTCCTTTTTTATCAATATAGCCATAACGGGTTTCTGCGCTCTGCCTTCCTTCTTCCTTCGGAAGATCTACGCCTACTGCCGCCAAGCCCTCGGAAAAGGCATCGGCACTGTAAGAGGAGAGGGAAATGACTTCTTCGCCCTTTGCGTTGATATAACCGCTTTTTCCTTCCTTATAGTCCATCACCATTGCCAGACCTTCGGAAAAGCTGTCTATCACATGGTAATCGTCCGCAAACTGCGTATTGCCTTCCATATCAAGAATCTGGCTTGTTCCGTCCCGTTTATTCAAACGCAGGAAACCATCCCCATAGCCGCGCAAGTAGGAAACATCTTTGTTATCATACTCATGCAGCACCTTGCCCTGATGATCCAGAACGAACCAATCCGTATCCCAGTTTCCATCTTCATTCGGCTTGCCGGAATCCTGATTGAGGTATTTTCTCGCGATAAAATAATCGCCGCCGATGGATTCGATGTAATCATAGCGGTCTGTCAGGGGGATGCCGAACACTGCCGCTTCGCCTGTTCCCTTGATGGAAGAAGTATCGTTTTCCGTTGCCGCAGTCAGCTCTGTCAGTTGTACGGCTGCGGTTTTTGTTTCTGCATCCCAGCGAAGAGCATCCGCATCGACGATATAGCGGCTATTGCCCTGCAGCACGCCCTCCCAATCGCGCAGGGGAACAAAAACTCTGCCGTCCTTGACTTCCATCTGCCCGAACACAGGCAGCTGACTGCTCTTTGCCCAGATGCGATTGCCGTTTATATCAAAGGTCAGCTTAAAATCATGCAGAGTGACCTCGGCAAGCTTCGTTCCGTTTGACCACGCAAGCGTAGCATCTGCATCCAACGCCTGCATGAAGGTACGCAGAGGGAGCATAACATAGCCATCCTTGATATAAATCGGTACATCTAAGGGCTGCGCCTTGCCGTCCTTTGTAAATTCCGTTGTGCCGACCCTTGCCGTAAAGGTATGCGGTGTTTTCGTGAACAGCGATTCCTCCGCCGCGTAGGCAGGCACGCTCCCTGCCAGAAGTGCCGCGCTGAGTGCCATACAGAATATTTTTTTCATACGCCTTTTCCTCCTTTTTTATCTGTTCGGATTTTGGATAATGCCCCATTCGACATCCTTTGTGCCGTCTGCCAATTTGATTTCATTGGCAACCACCGCATAGCCGTCTTGGAATCTCTCCGCCGCATCAAATGCAGGCGCAATCACCCAAGTGCCGCTTTCGTTTACATAGCCGTATTTCTTTGCCGTCGCATCCCAATACGGTGCAAGTCCCTCGGAAAGTCCCTTTTTCAGACGATAGGTTTCATAGGAAATTTCGTCTGTTTCATCAAAATAGCGTCTTACATGCTCATGGTCGCCATCGGGCAGATTCACAATCTCCTCCGTCATTGCCATGCCGTTCTTCTGCTGATTTGGTTTTGTCATTCTATCATCTGCATATACCAGATATTCTGCATCCGCAATCCATTTCAGCTTTTTGCCTGTTTGATCAATCAGCCAGTTTTTTCCTTCCGCATCTGACGCATAGGTTGCACCGTTTCGGAAATAGCCTGCCCAACGATACTGACAGGGAATAACCTCTTTACCCGTTTTATCAATAAAGCCTGCCTTATGCGTATCGCGGCTGCGCACCATTGCCAAGCCTTCATAGAAGGGAAGAGCCGAACTGTATTTCGACGCATCAATGACGATTTTGCCTGTTTTATCAATATAAGCATAGGTGCCGTCTTTTTTCTTCACAACTGCCAGACCATCGGAGAAGGGTTTTGCCTCCTCAAACTGCAAAGGAATCACAACCTCGCCCTTTCGATTCACATAGCCCATATCATTTTTTTCATCCCGAACCGCCGCCAGACCTTCGGAAAAGAAATCTACATAAAGATAAACAAAGGGAATGACGGTATTGCCTTCCCAGTCAATGGCACCATTGCCAAAGCCGTTTTCCGTATTTCTGCCAACTAAGAAGGTTCGCTCGCCGCCGTCCTCCATATAGTTATCCGTTCCGTTGTTATAGGTTTGCAAAACCGTTCCCTTATGGTCCAGAAGGTAGCGCACATTTCTGTCGCTACCCACGGTTTGCCCCAAGCCAATATTCGTTTCTCCCATATATTTCTGTGCAAGGAAATAGCCATCCCCAAGGGGTTCGATTTCATCATACTGCGTGGAAAGTGCGACAGCGTAGGATGCCTGCGCGCCCTTGCCGCTCAATGTAGGCTTTTCCAGACCATTGGAGGGGTCAAGCTTCTGTTCCACCGCGCGGACGGTTGCCAGCTTTGTGGTGCTGTCCCATGTAATATCGCCCTCCTCCATGAGATAGCCGATGGACTGCAAAATACCCGACCAGTTCCGCAGGGGAACGAAAACTCGACCATCCTTCACTTCCATCTTGCCCCAGACAGGCAGAGCTTCTCCATTTTTCAGAATCGTATTATTTTTTAAATCAAAAATGAGAATATAAGCGCCATAAAGAACGGTTGCGGTCTGCTTCTTCCCATCCCAGATCATGTTTTTGGGATGGATTTGCAGGACTGCGTTCATAAAGGTGCGCAGGGGCAGCATGGTATAGCCGTTTTTGGTATAAATCGCTACATCCAAGGGCTGTGCTGCGCCATCCTTGGTAAATTCCGTTGTGCCGACCCTTGCCGTAAAGGTATGCGGCACCTTTGTGATATAATCTGCCGCGTAGGCAGGCACGCTCCCTGCCAGAAGTGCTGCGCTGAGTGCCATACAAACGAGTTTTTTCATGTTTTGTCCCTCCCCGAAAATACAACTGTGCTTTTGCTTCTGCTTTCACTCTAGCAAAAGAAAACGCTTCCCTCAAGAGAGGGGAAGGAAATTTAAGAAATTCGTAAGAAATTTGTAAGCTGCTTGTAACACAAGGCGTTTTTCTGTATACAAAAAAGAGCCTGCATGGGAAAATTCCCATACAGACTCTTTTATTTTCTGCAAAATCGGATTAGAATTCTGCGTTATTTACGGTACGAGGGTAAGGCAGGACATCGCGGATATTGCCGACACCTGTCAGATACATTACCGCACGTTCAAAGCCCAGACCGAAGCCTGCGTGTCTTGTGCCGCCGTATTTACGCAGATCCAGATACCACCAGTAGTCCTCTTTTTTCAGACCCAGCTCGTTCATGCGGTTTTCCAGAACCTCCAGTCTTTCCTCTCTCTGGCTGCCGCCGATGATTTCGCCAACGCCGGGCACAAGCAAATCCATTGCCGCAACGGTCTTTTTATCATCATTCAGACGCATATAGAACGCCTTGATTTCTACGGGGTAATCGGTTACGAATACAGGCTTTTTGTAAATCTGCTCTGTCAGATAGCGTTCATGCTCTGTCTGCAAATCAATGCCCCATTCTACGGGATATTCAAAGGTATGACCGGATTTTTTCAAAAGCTCAACCGCTTCTGTGTAGGTTACTCTGCCAAATTCGTTATCGAGGATGTTATGCAGTCTGTCCAGCAGACCCTTGTCCACGAAGCTGTTGAAGAATTCCATTTCTTCGGGGGCGTTGTCCAGAACATACTGAATGATATATTTCAGCATTTCCTCTGCGATTTCCATGTTATCATTCAAATCGGCAAATGCCATTTCGGGTTCAATCATCCAGAATTCCGCCGCATGTCTGGTTGTGTTGGAATTTTCCGCACGGAAGGTAGGCCCGAAGGTATAAACATTGCGGAACGCCATTGCAAAGGTTTCCGCGGAAAGCTGACCGGATACGGTAAGGTTGGTTTCCTTGCCGAAGAAATCCTTGGAATAATCTACCTTGCCATCGGCTGTACGAGGCAGGTTATCCAAATCCAGTGTAGTGACACGGAACATTTCGCCTGCACCCTCACAGTCGGAGCCTGTGATGATAGGTGTGTGGGTATAAACAAAGCCCTTGCCCTGGAAAAATTCATGAATTGCCATTGCAATCAGGCTGCGCACACGGAAGGTTGCGGAGAACAGGTTTGTTCTGGGGCGCAGATATGCGATTTCACGCAGAAATTCTACGGAGTGGCGTTTTTTCTGCAGGGGATAATCGGGGGTGGAGGTGCCTTCCACATCAATCTGTGTTGCCTTTACCTCGAAGGGCTGCTTTGCTTCGGGGGTTTCCACCAGAAGACCTTTTATAATCAGCGCCGCGCCGACATTCTGCTTGGAGATTTCTTCATAATTTTTCAATCTTTCCGCTTCAAAAACAATCTGAATATTTTTGAAGAAGGAGCCGTCATTCAGCTCGATAAAGCCGAAATTCTTGGAGACACGCATGGTGCGAATCCAGCCGCCCAGTGTGACCTCTTTATTTGCATACGCCGCAGTGTTGCGGTAGATAGATTTTACTGTTGTCAAATCCATGATGTTACATCCTTTCCTGAGTTTTCTGTCCATAATACTTCTATTGTAGCCGTTTCAAGGGAAAAAGACAACCTTTTTATCGGATTTATCGGAAAAATCAATCCTGCTTTTCCGCTTTCGCCGCCTTCTGCGCCGCAATTTTCTCAAAATTGATATGGCAATAGCCATTGGGATTTTTTTCAAGATATTTCTGGTGATACTCCTCCGCTTGAATAAACTGGCGCAGGGGGAGATTTTCAATCATAATCGGCTGTTTGTAATCCTTTTGCAGGGTATCCAGAAATGCCTGTGCCGTCTGCCGCTGCTCCTCGGTGAGGGAATAGATGCCCGTGCGGTACTGAATCCCGATATCCATGCCCTGCCTACCCAGAGAGGTCGGGTCGATGGTATAGCAATATTCCCTGAGAATTTCTGTCAGAGAGATTTTTTCCGCATCAAAGACAACCTCGACCGCTTCGGCATGTCCGCTGTGATTGCAGACCTCCTCATAGGTGACGCTTTCCTTGAGGGGCGGATTCCAGAGGGGCTTTTCGCCCAGAGCATAGCCTACCCTTGTTTCCAGCACCCCCGCAACACTTTGCATATATTTTTCCGTGCCCCAGAAGCAGCCGCCTGCCAGATAAATCGTTTCTTTTTTCATAAGAGTCCTCTCTCCTTTCCTAAGCACCGGCTCTCCTTATTTTCTGATGATATCGTAACAATCCGTTCTGCGGTGCTTTAACAGCGGCAGCTCTGCCCTTACCTGCTCCAGCCTTGCAAAATCCAGCTCCGCTGTAAGGATGCCCTCATTTTCGTCCAGCTCCGCTACCACACTGCCCCAAGGGTCGGTAACAATGGAATGACCCCATGCGGTATAGGAGGACTGCAAATCACGCGCAGGGGCACAGCCTGCCAGAAAAACTTGATTATCCAAGGCACGCATACGGAAGGACATTTCCCAATGGGCAGGGCCTGTTGTCATATTGAAGGCGGCAGGGACAAGGATTGCCCTTGCGCCTTCGAGCGCAAGCAGACGGGACAGCTCCGGAAAACGGATATCGTAGCAAATCATCAACCCCATCCTGCCCCACGGGGTGTCGAAGGTGGTGACATCCCTGCCGGCGGTAAAGGTATCGGATTCCATGAAATACTGTCCGCCGGGGACATTGATATCAAACAGATGGGTTTTGCGGTGCCTTGCGATGCAGCTTCCCCTGTTATCATAGACGAAGGCTGCGTTATAGATTCTGCCATCCGCCGCAAGCGGAACAGAGCCTGCAACCACATACAAGCCGAGAGCCCCTGCCATTTCGGCGATGCCCTGCAAAAACGGGGCGTTTTCGGGCATGGCATAGCGCACAAAGGCACTGTTTTCATAGGGGCAGCAGCACATTTCGGGCAAAACTGCCAGATCCGCGCCCTCCTGCTTTGCCTGCACAAGCATCTGTTTTATTTTTTCAAGATTTTCCTCAGGTGTCGGCAGGGTTTTTAACTGCAATAAAGCTACTTTCATTCCACAGACCTCCTATCTGCCTTCTTTTTGCCTTTATCATAGCATACCCGAAAAAAAAGAAAAAGGGGATTTGCCTTTTGCATAGTATGGAAGGAGTCCATAAAAAACAGAGAAAGGAGTTTTTCTATGTATCCTTATTTTCAGAAAAACCAGAAACCCAATCCTTCCAATTCTTCCAAGCTTTCTGTCAGAGAAGCAAGCCCTGCCGATCCTCTGCGGCAATTTCTGGCGGAAAACCCTGCCTTCGGCACACTGCTGTTTCAGGTGACGGGCGGACAGGGGGCTGTTCCCATCGAGAGGGCAACGGTTGTCATCAGCAAGGCATTACCCAACGGGCATACGCTTTCCGTTACCACAATGACGAATGAAAGCGGCAAAACGGCGGAAATTTCACTGCCTGCGCCGCGCCGCGATAAATCGCAGACACCGGGCGGCACGGATGTTTTTGCGACATACGATGCACTGATTTCCGCCCCCGGAACGGTTCCTGTTGTGGTGCATAATATCCCCATTTTTGACGGGATTACCACAATTCAGCCTGTCGCACTTTCCTTTGATGTCAGCGGAGCGCGCAGGGACGAGGCAGAAAGCATCACCGATACCGAACCGAATTTATAAAAAAGGAGGAAGCACACCATGGCTTTACAGCAGGTTCCAACCATTCCCGAAACAATTACGGTACATCTGGGGCTGCCGAATCAGCCTGCGGAAAACGTAACCGTGCCGTTTCCCGATTATATCAAAAATGTGGCCTCCAGCGAGATTTACCCCACATGGCCCGAAGCCGCAATTCGCGCGAATATCTACGCGCAGATTACCTATGCGCTGAACCGCATATTTAACGAATTTTACCGCAGTCAGGGGTATGATTTTGATATTACCTCAACCACGCAGTATGACCAGACCTACATCAAGGGACGGGATATTTATGAAAACATCAGCCGCATTGTGGATGAAATTTTCAACAACTATGTGGTGCGGCAGGGGCGTGTTGATCCGTTTTTCACCGCCTACTGCAATGGCACAACCACCGTCTGCGACGGACTTTCCCAATGGGAGACGGTTGCATTGGCGGAGCAGGGGCTGACACCCTATCAGATTTTGCAGAAATTTTACGGGCAGGATATCGGGATTCTGGAAAATGTACCGATTTCCGCAAATGTGCCATCCTATCCGGGTGCCGCGCTACGGCTGGGGGATGCCGGTAATACCGTAAAAACGATACAATTAGAGCTGAACCGCATTGCGGATAACTACCCTGCGATTCCGAAAATTGAGCCGGCAGACGGGGTATTCGACATAGCAACAGAAAATGCGGTACGGGAATTTCAGCGGATTTTCAACCTGACACCGGACGGAATTGTCGGGAAGCCAACGTGGTATCAGCTGAAATATATTTACAACGGGGTGAAACGGCTGAATGAGCTGACGAGCGAAGGGCTGACATTGGATGAGGTGACACGCCCCTTCCCTGCGGTGCTGCGCGAGGGGAGCAACGGTGTGGATGTGCGGTCTTTGCAGTATTATCTGGATGTGATTTCATATTTTAATGATGCCGTTCCCGATATCGATCAGGACGGATACTTTGGCCCTGCGACCACTGCCGCCGTGCGTGCCTTTCAAACGCTCGCCGGACTGCCTGCGGACGGGATTGTGGGCTTGCAGACGTGGCTGCGGCTGCGGCAGGCGTATGACGATATTCTGGCAATGCTGCCGCAGGGGATGAAGGAAAACAACGCAGGAATTTATCCGGGATATTTCCTTTCCTTGGGTATGGAAAATGAGGATGTGCGGAATTTACAGACCTATCTCAAAGGGATTGCGGACTACAGCGGCGTGATTCCGCCGATTGCGGTGACGGGGGTATTTGACGAGGCGACAAGAGACGCTGTGGCGGCATTGCAGGCGCAGAACGATTTGCCGCCGACGGGGAATGTCGGCCCCGCGACATGGAACCTTATTAGAAGATTATACAACGCCAGATAATAGAAAAAGCCGCAGAAATTCATCCTAACAGAAAAAACGCTTAGACCTTACAATCTAAGCGTTTTTTATAATTTAATTACATATATTAACACTTATAATCCTATTTTATGCTATAATATTATATGTGGCAAAATATAACTCAAGGAGGTGTGATCTATTATGAATCAAATTATCGATTTACTAAAAAAACGCGGGTTTATTATTGAAACAGAAAATAATCAATACATTCTAAGTGACAACTCTGCAAAAAAAGATGCTAAACTTCTTGAAGATATATTATCTGAATATCAAATAGGCTTCCTTAGTAAATCGTCTGAAATTATTCTTACATCATCAGATGCAACGAGATTACAAAAACTATTCTCTCCAATAAAATCTGGAACAGTAGGAGTTGGCTCTTGCAATCAACTACAGCCTTGGCATAAGGTTGCAAAAAGAAATTGTGCTGATAAAATCCCACTTGATTGGTTGGAGGCAAATATTGCAAGATATATAAAAGCACTATCTGCGTGCGGAATATATACGGGAGGCTGTTGCGATGGTAATCATACAGACCATAACAACGATAAACTCTACATTGAATTTGATGAACCTATATATTCGGAATTCCACAAATTATTGTGAAAATATCATTTATGTAAAATGTTTAACCTAAATTGGAATTCACAATATACAAAAATTCCACTATCAGAAAACAGGATATCTCAATATGAAGAACTTAATAAAGCTGCAGAATACATATACGATAATCGAGTTTTAATTCGCTATATTAGAAAAAAGGCTGCAAAAAATTTAACTAAGAAATTTGTTGAATCTCATTCTTCTGATGAAATAAAATCTGATTTTCTTGCTAATCTAGAAACCATTCTTAAAAAGGAGGATCTGTTATGGAAATAAACTGTACTATATTTATAAGAGAATTAGCCGAAAGAACTCTGAGAAATTACAATTATATAAAAGAGAGAGCCCATGAAGATAACCTCTATGAGGTAACGCAATTAATAAATTCCATGTATTGCCTTCTTGTTGTTCCGGAAGAAATATTTGGTATCCGCCGACAGGATAATCCTGATTCTGAGTTTGCCTTAAAAACTAAATTCAGTACTCGGGAAAAAAATTTAAAAAAATATGCTGGCTATTGGGAGATAGTAAAGTTATTAGATGAACTTAAAACTCAAAATAGGGTTAGAAATGTAGAAATAGGAGCTTTTGAAGAAGAATGCCCAGTATGCTCCTTTTTGTATAACCTTAGAAACTCTCTATGCCATGAAGGAATCGGTTTTTTACCATTCCAAATTGATTTCAAGGGTAAACCCCAAAACAAAATTGATAACATTATATTTCAAGCCAAAAAAACAAAGGACACTTCTAATGTTCAATTCATAGCAGTATTATCTGTAGCTCAATTAGAATACCTTTTAACAAATGTAGCTACTATGTATATCAATGTTGAAAACGGGAAAAGAACATCTTCTGAAAGAGAGTATATAGATTTTTACCATGAATTACAAAAGAACGTAAAAAATTATTTACCTAAATTTAGACCCTATTAAGATTAATAAATTAATATTGAAAATGCCATACAGAGTAATTACTCCGTATGGCATTTCTAATCAAAAATTTATTTTTATTTCTTCTTTCTTATTCTTTTTTATCGTCCGCCTCTGCGGATTCCTCGTCATCCTCGAAATCGGCAGGGTCATATTCTCCGAAGGAGGCCTTCAGAAATGCCTCCATATCATTGAGCTGCTCCATCTGGTCGCTCATGCCGTCCAGAACATCCTCCACTTTATTCAGGTATTTATTCATTTCGGGGGAGATGGGCTCTACTGCTTCCTCGCCCTCAGCAGGTGCTGCCTCTGCGGCTTCGGGAGCTTCTTCTGTTGTGGGTGCTTCTGCGGCATCCAGCTCCTCCAGATCGATGTCATCCCAATCCTCCGCTTCGTCGCGGTTTCTCTTTTCTCTCAGCTTTTCACGGTAGGTTGCCATATCCTCCTTGATTTCACTTGCCTTTTCCACCATACGGAAGGCTGCGGAGCGCACGGCAGGCTGCAGCTCATCTGCCTTATCCGCCAGCTTTTCCTTCATACGGAATGCCGCGGAGCTTACCTTGGGCTGCAAATCATCCGCCTTATCGGCTACCTTATCTGCGGCGTTTTTCACCGCGGGATTTTCCTTTACCTTATCGGCAACGGCGCTCAGCGCAGCCCCTGCCTTATTCAGCATACCGCCTACGGCTTTTGTAATGCCGTCCTTTTCGGTACCTAAGCCGCTATGCAGCGCTGTAAGCAGACGTTCTGCCTCATCCACGCTGATGATGCCTTTTTCGAGCATATTCAGGATTGCCATTCTTTCTTCTTTCATCGGTTTTCCCTCCTTAGGTGTTTTCTCATACTTTATGCGCAGGACATATTCATCGGGTCTGTCTGCTTTTTTTCCGAAGGCATACAGGATGCTTTCCACGATGCGGCGGCTTGCCTGTCCGTCGCCGAAGGGGTTCTTCGCCTGCGCCATTTTTTCGTATTCCTCTTTGTTATCCAACAGTTCCTTCGCCATGGAATAAATCACGTTTTCATCCGTACCTGCCAGCTTCAGGGTGCCTGCTTCCACACCCTCGGGGCGTTCTGTTACGTTGCGGAGCACCAGAACAGGCTTGCCCATGGAAGGCACCTCCTCCTGCAGACCGCCGCTATCTGTCATCACGAAAAAGGAACGGCACATAAGGTTATGCATATCCTTTAAATCCAGAGGGTCGGTGAGGTGGATACGGTCGTTACCGCCGAGAATCTCATGTACAGGTTCTACCACGGCAGGATTTTTATGCACTGCATAGACCACTTCCACATCGGGATATTCTTCCACCAGACGCTTCACGGCACGGCAGATATTTTTCAGGGGCTCGCCGAGGTTTTCCCTTCTATGCGCGGTCATGGCGATGACGCGTTTGTTTTTAAAATCAATCTGATTGAGTTCGGGGACGGTAAATGTATAGTCCTCCTCGATGGTATGCGCCAATGCGTCGATGACGGTATTGCCTGTGATGAAAATGCCGTCCGGACTGATGTTTTCCTTCAGCAGATGCTCCTTTGCCAGAGGGGTGGGTGCAAAATGCAAATCGGTCAATGCGCCGGTAAGGCGGCGGTTCATTTCCTCAGGGAAGGGCTGATATTTATCATAGGTGCGCAGGCCTGCCTCAACATGACCGACCTTCACTTGATTATAATATGCCGCCAGTGCGCCTGCGAAGGTGGTAGAGGTATCCCCATGGACGAGGACGATATCGGGTTTTTCCTGACCCATAACCTCCTCCAGACCGGTTAATGCGCGGGTGGTGATGCCTGCCAATGTCTGACGGGACTGCATGATATTCAGGTCATACTGCGGATGCAGGTCGAAGATTTCGAGTACCTGATCGAGCATTTCGCGGTGCTGCGCGGTGACGCAGACGATGCTCTCGATTTCGGGAGTTTTTTCCAGCTGCTTTACCAGAGGTGCCATTTTAATCGCCTCGGGGCGTGTCCCGAACACGCTCATTACCTTTATTTTATCCATATTATATCTCCTTTTTAAGACCTTGGGGACGTTGTCCCCAACACCCCTAGCAGGAGCTCA
>ERZ840371.3467-NODE-3467-length-12781-cov-3.327833_pt1 | contig 12781 bp, 5 predicted proteins | sample MGYA00519937_ERZ840371 | MGnify/ENA primary metagenome ERZ840371 (study PRJEB31850, sample SAMEA3708873) | human gut metagenome | biome: human gut; feature: human-associated habitat; material: faeces | place: China | collected 2014 ... | reverse complement strand
TGAGGTACAGGAAGTATTGGAAAGCGGAGAACCGGATGGGAGAAGCCGAAAAAATGCTGGAAATGAGCGAAAGCTCCGGGCTGCATCCGAAGACGCATTAGAGGAATCCGGCTGCAAGGCGGACTGTGAGGAGACATACCGGAGGTTTATCGGACTGAGGTTTACCTATACATGGAAGGAGATCCAGGCAAGAAACGGATATATCCTCCATGACCTGCACCTGGATGATATCCCTGTGGAGATGATCACGACGGATTCTTCCCAGGCGGGAGTAAACGCGGAAAAACGATCCGGAAGCAGTCGTGAGATCACGGAAAATATCTGGTATTCGGGAAATGGAGTGACAGGTGGGAGTACTGTTTCGGAGAGAAAAATACCGGTGGTAAAAAGCCACGCGGGAACAATTATGAAGAGAACGGCGTCTAATGCGGAAGCAGATACTAAAGAAGCTGCGGTTAAGGCAACGGCATCCAATGCAGAAAAGAAGAGTATTTTTGATCGGTTTTACGACTGGTTTATGGGAAGAAGCCGGGATGAAGCTGATGATGGCGAAGAATCCGATGGCTGGGGAGAGTTTGAAGGCGTTGGGGACTTTGAGGATATTCTGGCGGATGCAGAGGAGGATGGAATCCGGCATCTGGATCCCAGGGATTCCGAAAAGTATTCGCACTGTAATGGCGCTGAGGACTGCGGGGATGCCTGGCATGTGTATGACCATCGAACTGAGGGGCGGATCCATATCACGAAAAAAGACAGAGATCTTTTTCGGGGAGAATCGGATGATTATTCGTCCTACGGGGATGCGGAAGGAGATGGAACACTTGAAGGGGCCGTGTATGGCCTTTTTGCGGCGGAAGACATCGTTCATCCTGATGCGGAGGTGACAGGAAACGGAATTCTGACCAATACCGGCGTTGTCTATAAGAAAAATGATCTTGTGGCAGCGGCAGCAACAGATCAGGATGGAAATGCGGATTTCCTGTGTTATACGGAAGCACCGGGAGTGGAGTACGATTATACGGCCGGAAAGATCAGAAAAAGGACGGATATCTCCTGGAACGGGCCGGGAAACCTGTATCAGGAGAACATGGAGAAGAACGGAAACTGGTGGATCGGGAGACCGCTGATTCTGGGAAAATATTATATAAAAGAACTTTCCAGAAGTGAGGGATACGAGCTTTCGGTAAACGGAATGGATCAGGAGATCACCAACCGGGGAGCAGGCTTTGAAACTCCAGGATCTGTGACGGACGCAAATGGAACGGCTGTGGTCACGATGCCGGAACTCACAGCGGCAATGGAGGGAGATGATGGAAGTGGAAAAGGATATGATGAACTTCCATTTACGGTCACATCAGCGGGGACAGCAGGGGAAAATGGAGATGGAGGTTATGAGATCTTTGCCTATGGTTTTTCGGAAGGAACGAAATTCTACCGCGTTGATACAGGGGAGGAGCTGGTGACAGGACCTCACGTGACGGGAACAGAAGAGGTGATTGTAAAAGATGGGGCCGGGAGAACCGTATGGAAACGGGCGGAGAGCGATACCAGTGATCTTCTCTATCAGCCGGAGCGGGATGCGGCGGGAAATATTACCGGACAGGAACCGGTGAGCCGGATAGAACCGCAGATCTTAAAGGCAGAACAGATTCCGGAAAAGATACCGATGAGCCTTTCAAATCTGTCTGTCAATGAGGAAGATGAGCGGTTTCAGGTGAAACTGGAGGACTGTGACCTTTCAGACGAAACGTCGGAGAGCTTTCTCTTCTTGAAGGCTCAGACAGAGGAGATCCTTGGAAGAAACGGGTATGAAGTTCCGGTTACGGCCGGAGGTATCCGCTCGCTGGAGGATGTGCCGGTCTATAGCCGGGGAGTAAAAAAGGGCCAGAAAGATCTCTGGGGAATGACAACAGATCCGGGAGAGCCGGCAAAAAAGACCGTGTATGGTGCAGCGGTGCAGGAAATTACAGTGCCTGTCGAAAAGAATTCCTGTGTTCTGGATCTTATGAGAAGCATTTTCACCTGGTATCAGGAACATCCCCAGTGGAACTTTTGCGGAATCGATGGGATCAGAAAAGAGGATGCTGGTTATCAGGTAACGCTGTATGCAGGTGCATCTTCTATTGGAAATCGCAGATTTTTTACCTCAAAAGTGGAAAATGGGAAAAAGACGCCGGACAGTGTCTATGCGGTGTACGAGGATCCGGTAAATCTCCGCTGGGTGTATCAGGAATATAAAAATAGCGGAAAATTCCGGTTCCAGACCGACAGACAGTATGTGATTGGGTCCGCTGGAAACAGAAGATATTATCTCGATGCGACGCTGACACCGGTTCTGATGCCGGGAACAGATGGAAAGCTGACAGAGATCATGCATCAAGTCATGGTTTATCATAAAGAGGGAGAAGAGGTGATCGATTATCTGTCGGGAGATCCGGCACATGGATACCGTGTTCCGCTGACGAGAACGGAAGATAAGATCGAGGTCACAACAGAAAAAGAGCTCGTGGAAAAAGATGTGGAGATTCAAAGCGTAGTGAGGGAGAAGACTGGTGTATACAGAATTCAGGTTCGGACTTCCGGAAAAGATTCGTTCGGAAAGGAATTTACCGATGGAAAGACGAGCCTCACCTTAAACTTTATCGTAAAACTTCCGGAAAAAGATCATGTCCTGACGGAAAAGGAGATCCAGACGATCGGAAACGCGAATGTCTGGGGATATCAGGAAGGAGACCGGATCGGTTATGCGGAATACCTTGTGAAATTCTCGGGGGCAGCGCTTGCTGTGTCAGTCTCAAAAAATCAAGACGTTTCAGACACTTACATCATTGCAAGGCGGTTGGTATACCGCGGTCAGGATAAGATCAGCGAGGATGGAGATACGGGGCTCTCGCCTGCGCTTGTACTGGAGCGGCCTGTAAAGCAGAAGGTGCAGGTGGAGAAAAAGACGGATGACGGGAGAAACATCGGGAATTTCCGGTTTAAAATTTATCTGAAGTCTAATCTGGAACGGATCTTCTGCACAAAAGACGGAGAGATTTCCTGGGTAGATAAAAATGGGAAAACGGTACAGATCGAAGAATACCAGAAAAACTTCCCGGAGCTGGTCCAGAAGATCTATACGAAAAAGGCGGATCGCCACGTACTGGAGACAGTGGAGCAGAAAATAGATCCGGATCATGGGGAAGCCGGGACGGTTAAAGGGTATAACTATGAGAAATTCTTTGCAGCTATCCGGACGGCAGACACGGATTGCTGGAAGAGAAGGGGATTCCTGTGGAATACATCATTTAAACCGTTTGCGGCCAGTCTCATTACCGGAAAGCAAAATGAGATCAATACCTCGGAATACGCGAAGGAGAATGCAAAGCGCTCGGACGCAGTCCGGCAGTTTGCCATTGACTGGTATCTGAAAGCGGAGCAGGAACAAATGAAACAGGGAGAAAACGCATATTCGGATGAGCAATATGATCATGCGCTCTATCTTGCGATCCAGAAAGCGGAGGACTATCTGCAGCCGTTTTTCAAGTATGATCTGGGAAAAATCTATGCGATTGCCTGGGACTGCGAAGAGAATGGCGGACTAGACGGGGATAGGATGACTCTGGCGGTCCGGAAGGAAAATGGACAGGCACAGGAAGAGGCAGCGTCAGCGGTATCGAAGTATCTTCCTTACGGAGAATATGTAATCGTGGAGGAACAGCCCCATGCGCCGGAGCTTCTTGACTTTAAGAATAGGCATTATGAGATCGATGCGCCGAAGGAGATATTTCTTCCAGTGGCAGGCGGACAGACTGAGGCTGGAGATGACTGGAAGGAGAAGTATGTATACAGGACTGCAGATTCTCCGTGGGATCTTGCAAAAAAATATCTGATACGCTTTAACGAGGAGTCGGCGGAAAATCAGAAACAGGAACTTCGGGAGTATGTGATATGTGCCCACAGCAATGATGGGGATTTTGAAGTCTATCCGTATGGACTTTCTGAGAAAAAGAGAGCAGGGCATTACGAACCTTACGGGAATGAGAAGGTAAAGCAGTACTATCATTACCGGTCAGATAGTGAAAATGGAGCGAAGAAAGATGGAAAGGAGATGATGACAGGCATAAAGACTGCCTATGACGGGGAATATGCGCCGATGCTTGTTCCATGGAGCATTGTGGATCCGAATGAGGAGAAGGAGGATACAGTCTGGGCCGGTTATGGGGAAAAGACATTTTTGAATCGAAAGTATTTCTCAAATCTGAGAATTGAGAAGCTTGACGCGGAAACTGGAGAGCCGATCCTTCATGATGACGCGGTATTTGGAGTCTATCGGGCGGAAAGAAATGAGGCGGACGACGGGGATGGTGCCGTGCGATGTTATACGGCGGATACGATGATCCTTGGAAGCCAGCATTTTCTTGAGGCGATGGGGGCAAAGGAAATCCGGACATTTGCGAGAAAGGCAGCCGGGGCCGGAGAGCTTTTCTATGGAACGGTCCCTGCCGGAACACCGATCTGTCAGGAGAGTGATCTGGTAAGCTTTACGGATAAAAATGGGCTGCAGACAGGAACACTCATGGCGATCCCGACGATTCGGGATATCGAGGAAAAGGGGATTCTCCAGGCAGTTGGATATGCAAAAACACCGAATCCGCTTCCCGCGGGGGTTTATGTGCTGGCGGAGGTGAAGCCGCCGGCCGGGTATGTGCGTTCAGGACCTGTGGCAGTAGAGATTTACAGTGACCGGATCCTGTATTCCGGAGGCTGGACAGAAGGAAAAACGGCGGCAGCAGTTTACGGGTACGAGCAGGATCCGGATGGAATCCACCCGGAAAATGTCACGGATACTGCCAGAATATATGCGGAAAATACCGCAACAATTCTGGAAATTTCAAAAACAAAGGCAATAGACTCAATTCGTGGAATGAAAGTATCAGGGCGAGTGGAAGGAACGATATCGGAACTTCGTGCACAGTACGGGCTTGAGAATCTAGATCTTGCCTACAATCATGCAGGTACATACCAGGGATTTGGCTGGAAAAAGGGGACTCTGGAGATGCTGGAGCAGAGGAAACGCGGCGGAGAACGGGTGGAGATTGTCTATGAGAATGGAATCTTTCAGGGTTATGGTTATGTGACGAGAAAACTGGAGGCGGCAGATCATCAGAATCCGTATGTAACAGGAGCCAAGCTTGCACTTTACGATGCGATCCGGGTCAATCAGACCGGGGATTCACAGGATCATGCATTTGAAGGTGTTGAGGTCACAAGGGACAGAAATGGAAATGTGACAGATATTGTTGTAAAAGAGGGATATGCCGGAGAAAAGCTGGAATTTTCCCGGGACAGAGCGTCAGTAGATGAGATGCGGGGAGAAGATACCTGGGAAATCAAGACAGTGAAGCGAAGGGATACACCGGTCTTATTCTATGATCTTGGAAATCTTGATGTGATAAAAAAGGGAAAAGACGGGACTTTCTACGGCTATGACCGGGAAGGACGGCAACAGAAGATCACCTTTGATACAGAATCGATCTATGCGTTGAAAAACGGACAGCCGGTATTTGAAATATCGGGAGGCGATTTTACAAAACTTGTGTATGACCGGAAATCGAAGGTATTTACTGCAACGGATCCGGAGACCACACTGTTTCATCTCGATGGATCTTTGTGCAGGGATGCGGAGGTTGATGCCTACACAGGCCTGGCATATGTGAAGAAGACAGAAATCGGATCAAATGGAAGAGAACAGCAGGTATTCTATGTATGGCCCGTGGTAAAGGAAACAGACACCGCGGGAAATCTGACTGGAAGAAGAAAAATACTGACGGGAAGACCGGCGGAGATCATGGAAGGAAGTGAGAATGCCTATATTACGGGAACATGGAACACGGAAACAGGGGTTTTTGAAAAATGGATGGAACCGGTTCTCGATGAGTTTGGCCTGGTGAAATATTATCCGGAGAGCGGAGCTCTGTATAAAAAGGGTGAGCCGGTCTATGACCGGGATGGGGACTATGTGACATACCGGTATGAGGAGCTTCTGGAGATGGAAAACCGGGCTGCGTATCATTTAAATGAGAGAGAAAAGCTGCTTGATGTGGGAAATCCGGAGAATGAGGCGGATGACGTGCCGCTAAAGCACAGGAAAGGAGAGTCCTATCTGATTCCAAATGTGTGGATCAGCGGCGAAAAAACGATTCAGGATGGACGGATGGATGAAAGTACGGACGGACAGCCGGACCTTTTAAGGCGGGTGATCCCGGGCAGCTATATCCTGGAAGAACTGGAAGCGCCGGATGGCTATGTCCGCACATTTCCGTCAGCAGTGGAAGTGAAGGAGACGAATGAGGTCCAGAGAGTACTCCTGTCGGATGAAAAAACAAAGGTGGAGATCGCAAAAATCGACGGAACGGAGGATTACCGCCAGAAGATAGAAAACCGCACAGATATGGAGACAAGTGAAACAGGAACAGAGATCCGGGGCACATACAGCCAGACCTTTGTAACAGGGGCGAAGCTTGCGCTGTTTAAGGCAAAGCGGGTAAATACTGCCGATCAGGATAAATATCCTAAAGGATATTATCTCGTGAAGGCAGAGGAGACACCGGCTGTGTGGAACTCGGAAGATCCTGTGGATAACCGTAAAGCTTCAGTCACTGCAATGTGGATAACGGATGAAAAACCGAAATATTTTGAAGGAATTCCTGTAGGTGATTATATTCTGGAGGAACTAGAAACACCGGGTGGCTACATTCCTGCATCCATGGAGATTACAGTGGAGGAAACAGGAAATCTGCAGAGCTTTGTTTTGAAAGACGATCATACGAAGCTGGAGGTCTTTAAGCTTGAGAGAATTGCATCCGGGGAGAAAGAGCCGTTATCCTGGCCTGCCGCAGCAGAGTTTGTCCTCTGTGAGGCAGTTCTGGATGAGAATGGGGGAGCAAAGACGGAAAACGGCGCTTATCTGTACCGGAAAGACCGAATCGTGGACAGCTGGAAGGCGGATGATCTGTCGGAATATGTTCCGGCGATTCCAGAGGCGTATGAAAAGATGTTTGGACAGTATGGAAATGAATTCCGGCAGTTCTCGTGGAAAAAGGAATTTCAGGGAAGAGTCTCTTCAGGAGATGCCAGACTTCTGGAGGATATGGCGACGGAAAACAGAAAAATCATCACACAGATCTGGGAATTATCGGATGGAAGCAGAATGCGGGTCTCAGTCACAGTTGATGGAGATCCGAAAAGATTAACATCCGACGGTCAGCTGTCACCGCGGTTTGAATACCAGTTCCGCTATCATGACAGATCATCCGAGAGGTATCCGGGAATGACCAGTTATGATATGAGAGCCGGTCTGCATCGAATTGACCGGATTCCGGAAGGAAAATATGTACTTCTTGAGACGAGAGTTCCGGACGGTTATCAGGGAGCGGAACCGATCCTTATCACGGTAGACCAGACGGAGAATATCGTCCGTTATGAGGTGGAAAACAGACGGGAACCAGAAGAAAAGATAGCATGTGGCAGGATCAGGATCCGAAAGACAGATGCGGAAGATAAAGAATTGAAACTTTCCGGGGCATGGTTTGAGGCGGTCTGCGTACAGACGGGAGAAAAGACGGTATTTATGACAGGTGCGGACGGAATTGCGCTGTCACCGGAGCTCCCGATCGGTTATCTGAAAAATGGTGCCTGGGTCATGTACGAGTATGAGGTTCAGGAGATCCAGTCTCCACCCGGATATGGGTGTTCGGAAGAGACGTTTTCTATCGTATTTGACAGGGAAAAAGAAGCGGTGATCCAGTTGTATGAACTTTCGATTACGAATAAAAAGACGAGAGCACAGTTCAGCAAGTTAGATATGGCGACGGGAGAAGAACTGCCTGGAGCGTCCCTGGAGTTAAAAACGGTGGATGGAACGGTCATCGATTCCTGGATATCAGGAAAAACTCCGCATTTTGTGGATGGAACGCTGACAGCAGGAGAGACGTATATCCTGACGGAAATATCTGCGCCGGATGGGTATGAGATCGCTGATTCCATCAAATTTACAGTGCCAATAGATGGAAGCTTTATAAAAATCGAGATGACAGACCGCAGAAAAACACTGGACGAACCGGAAAGACCTACTGAACCGGAGCTGCCGACAGAGCCGGCCGAATCTGAGACAACGGCGTCAGCGGAGACTCCGACAGAGCCGAAGGAACCGGAGACGTCTGAGAGACCGGCAGAGCCGGAACAGCCAACAGCGCCCACTCCGCATGACAAACCGAAGAAACCGGTGGAGGCAGAGTGGACAGAACCGGAATCGGAGGAGGAATCGAAACAAGAACGGGACCGAGAAAAGACGTATGGCAGGATTACGGTACGCTATGAGCGGGAATTTTCCGGCAGCACAGAGGGGCGAGTCCGTCAGAAGGACAGGACAAATCTCAGGACCCCGGAGACTGGCGATACCCGGAGACCGGAAATTGCGGTATTTGGTCTGTTTATCGGATTCCTTGGTCTTTGGTATCTGCATATAAAGAAGGAGGAAAATGAGAGAAAAGAAGAACGTAAGGATAAAAAATGATGGGAGCCAAATATTCCGGCTTCCTGTCAAAAAAATTTCCGGTTTTTTAGGAAGTGTGATGTTTCTGTCATGTCTGGCATTTCCGCTGCCTACGTTTGCAGAGAGAATGTCGCAGGATGAAACTATACTAGAGAAGGAAATATCATCGGAAGAGGAGGCACTATCAGCGGAGAAAATATCGCAGACGGAGGAAACGAAGTTGGAAGAAGAAAAAGCATTTGCAGAGGAAACACTTTTCACGGAAGAGGCAGCATCTGGAAATAAAAAATCAGAAGAAAAAGAGACTTTGATCTATGAAAGCCCCATATTTACGGATGGAGGTGAGGCATTCATACCGGAAGAGACAAGGAGCGAGGGGGAAAAGGAATATCGGTTGGTATCAAAACGAATCAGAAATGCGAAAAAAGCCGGAGAAATAACATATGCCCAGGTGACAATTCCCTATGACCTGGAAGGTGATGATACGGTGCCGGAGACGGCAGACGTTCCGCTTATCGATGAGGAGTCCGGCACAGAGTTTGAGCGGGAACTTTCTCTTGTAGATGTGGAAGAGACGTCGAGAAGCTGGTCGGATACCTTTTCCTTTTCTGTGACGGTATCTGGATACGGGGCAGATTCGTTCTATTTGGGAGATATGGAGATTCCTGGCGATGCAGATCTTGCTGATTATGGAGAAAAACTTTTAGAACTTGCAGGGTTGTCCCGGGTATATTATCGGGTGGACCGGGTGGAATGGGACGGAGAACCTTATGTGGATGGGGAGGTGATGCTCAGAAATGCGACTGCAGGCGGAAGTAAGCTGATTCGAAATGTAAAAGCAAAATATGGAGGTCAGATCCGAACACCGGATCTGGAAGGAAAGCAGTATATTGGAATTTATGAGGAAGTTCTTCCAGAAACGGAAAATAAGACAGAAAACGCACCCGAGACAGAGATCGTAAGTCGGGCAGAAGAAGAAACGGATCCCCCAGATCTTTTGAGAACCAGTCTGGCGGAGCGGATCATAGAATGGCTGGAGAGCCATGTCACAACGATAACGGTCAGTATCGGGATCCTGTTCTTTTTAGCAGCGGGAATCTGGTTATTCGTGAAGACAGGAAAAAAGCCAGGGCGTCAGTCACCCTAGCTTTTCCTGCCAGTCTTTTTCCTTAAAACCGGTGAGAACAAAGGAATCGCCGATAACTAACGGACGCTTTACAAGCATTCCGTCTGTTGCGAGCAAGGCAATCTGCTCTTCTTCGTTCATTGTCGGGAGTTTATCCTTCAATCCCATGGATTTATAGATAAGTCCGCTGGTGTTAAAGAATTTTTTTAACGGAAGTCCGCTCTTTTTATACCATTCTGTCAGTTCCTCCGCAGTGGGATTGTTCTCCTTGATGTGGCGGCTAGTATAGGATACATGATGCTCATCAAGCCAGCGCTTTGCTTTCTGACAGGTAGAACAGGGTGGATACTCTAGAAAAAGAATACTCATAGTGAAAAACACCTCCATGGGCTTAGTATAATGGATTTTTGCGGAGAATACAATGAGAAGGAAAAGAATTGAAGGGAGATTGCTGCGGTTCCCAGGATAGGACTGACGGGAAGAAGACATTCTGTAGAGTATGTGTTAATGTCGGGAAGTTCTAAAGAAACGGCAATCGCAGGGCATAGAAGAAAAACATGGATATATTGATTTTCCTCTCAGAATTCATGGTTCCGCTCACGGTATTTTATATCGTTGGTTCCGGAATCCTCGCAAAACGGCCAGTATTCGACGATTTCCTGGATGGTGCAAAAGAAGGAATGCGGACAGTGGCGGATGTACTTCCAACCTTGATCGGACTGATGACTGCGGTGGGAGTATTGAGAGCTTCCGGGATTCTGGAGGTATTATCAGAGCTTCTGAAATTCCCAGCCGCACTCTGCCATATCCCGGTTCCGGTAATTCCGATCATCCTGGTGAGGATCATATCCAGTTCCGCGGCTGTCGGTCTGATCCTTGATATTTTTAAAGAATACGGTCCAGATTCCTTGGTGGGAAATATGGTCTCGATCATGATGGGGTGTACGGAGACAGTATTTTACACCATGAGTGTATATTTTATGTCTGCCCATATCCGAAAGACCCGTTGGACACTGCCGGGAGCTCTAGTCGCGACAGCGGCCGGGATAGCTGCAAGTATCTTTCTGGCGGATTTATTGTAAGACCGCCAGAATGCCAGGCAAAAAGCCAGGCGTTCTCAGCGGCGGAACAGCAGCAGAACAGCAACGGGGATATAGCAGGAGAAGAGGCTGTAAGTCCTGAAATTTCCCGGAAAAAGGTCGGAAACACTTGGAAATCAGTTGTGCCGTCAGTTGGAATCGGTTATAATAAAACCCATAAAAGACAAAAGATCCGGGCCGCCAGAAGAGATCAGACAGCCCAGGGAGAAAGAGGATTCCGCTGTTGGACGATTATAAGGAACTGAATGAGATCCTGGTGAGATTATTCCGCAGCATCATGGATGTTGAGGAGAAAGCGATCATTACCCGGGAATTCCAAGATATAACAAATAACGATATGCATGTGATTGAGGCCATTGGTATAGGAACGCCGAAAAATATGTCCTCGATCGCGAAAAAGCTCTCCGTTACGGTGGGAACCTTGACGATCGCAATGAACAGCCTGGTTAAAAAAGGCTATGTGAAGAGAGAACGCGGTGAGGAAGACCGCCGGGTCGTATATATTTCGCTTTCAGATAAGGGCAAGAAGGCGTTTGTTCATCATGCAAGATTCCACAAAGAGATGATCACATCCATCATGGATGAATTTGATGATGATGAGAAGAAGATCTTGATCCGGGGTCTCACGAAACTGGATAATTGGTTTAAGAATAAGGAAGAAGAGAATAAAAAGAATCGAGAGTAGAAACGATAGACTACCAGCTCTTGATAAGATGTGTAAAAGGCAGATGTTCTTCAAAAGGATATCTGCCTTTTTGAGTATGCGCGCCATGGGCGCGCTCTAACGGTGAAGGTTCCGAACACGCCCAGATAGTGGGAAAGGCAGCATGGGAAGACTTACAGGCATACTCCTGGGAGTACCTGCCACTCATCAATGCCGGACATTATATCGCAAACTATGCATGGAATGATCATGTAAAAGGCTTAAATAATTACAGCGGACTCTACTTCTGGAATGCGGGGTACGTAGAGTAGATCAGCACAAAGATCCGGATAAAAATACCTGGCAGAGATGGATCACTTCACTCTGACCAGGTATTTTTGTGTCTGTAACTGGATGTGTATAAAGACTGGCGCCGCGGTGAACAGCGGCGCCGGAAAGTTTTTGATTATTCGATATAGGCAACTTTTCCGATCCGCTCTTTCGGCTGGATCACAGTATCCGGATCCGGATAGCCTAAAGCAGCCATCCCATAGACTACATGATCGGCCGGAACACCAAAATCATTTAAGATGTCACGGATCGCCGGAGTATCGCAGATATTCTGGAGCTGGTTGATCCATACGGAACCGACACCGTAGGAGTGGGCAGCCAGAAAAATATTTTCAAGGGCGCAGGCGTCATCCTCTTTTCCCCAGATGCTGTCACGGAGGTTCGAGGGCATGATGATTGCTGTTGGGCAGTACATGTTGTAGCCTGGGCGGTCTAAGGTCGTCTCGATCGCGTCTGCCAACCGCCTGATCGCTGCTTTATTTGTGATAACTGTAAATTTCCAGGTCTGTTTTCCACATCCGCTCGGCGCATGGAGCGCAGCCTGCACCAGATCATCCAGAATCTCTTTTGATTTCTCAGCAGTCGTAGCTGCTGCACCGATACCTGCCAATAAGATTTTTTTCATGCTGTCACTGATTTTTTCCATAATAAAGTTCTCCTTTCTCATGTCAGGAAGAATCTCACCGCCTATAGAGACGGGAGTCGTCTCACATCTGATATATGTTCAGTATACACTACTTAAAGTTATTTTGCACCACAATTTTTCTTCACAAAAATGTGTTACAGCTCACTCATCATATGCATTCAGATAATGATCATGCCTGCATCAAAAATTGCCCGGATACATAATAATGAAAAGAATGTCTTTTTATGAACAAAAACTCGGTCCAGTGTTCTATTTTTGCATCTCATATCCATAATGCGCAAAATAAAAGCCAAGTTTTGCATTGATCTTGTCCCGAAGTTCCGGTGTCAGCTCAAATTTATTCTTCTGATAATTCTTCTGGCTTTCCAGATATGCG
>ERZ840371.3454-NODE-3454-length-12827-cov-3.347401_pt1 | contig 12827 bp, 10 predicted proteins | sample MGYA00519937_ERZ840371 | MGnify/ENA primary metagenome ERZ840371 (study PRJEB31850, sample SAMEA3708873) | human gut metagenome | biome: human gut; feature: human-associated habitat; material: faeces | place: China | collected 2014 ... | reverse complement strand
GGCGGTCTTCAACGGTAAAGGGGCGTGCCCTGTCGCCGAGGCTTCTGTAACCGAATGTCACCGTATTTGTTATCCCGCGGCTGACACTGTTGTTCGTCCCGTATGTTATGACGGTGGGACGTATGTTAAGGTTTGTCGTCTCATAACTGTATGTAATACAGTTTTTATGCACATCTTCCGCATAACTTATATGCCATGAGGCTATGCGCTGTGCCCCGTTCTTGTTGATGTAACTAAGGCGTGACGATGCCGAACTTCCATATTTATATATGGTGCCGTCTGCCGCATGCACCTCAAACCATGTGTTGGCAGCAGCGTCGTTGCATGTGCCGTGCATGATTACCGTCGTATACGGGTCGCCCTCAACGGTATACACAGCCCCGTCGCAGAAGTGTGTGCCGCTTTGCAGAATAAGCCTTTTGCCGTCGAGAAAAAGGTTGTCGGCGTTTGTATAGGTGATGCCGCGCAACGCACCGTCGTCGTACAGGTTGCTTCCGCCGCGCGTTATAGCAGACAGACCGCCGATGCCGAAGCCGTAACCCGCAAGTCCCCATCCCGTCTGACTGTTATACGAAAGGCTTATCGCAGGCATCAAGGCACCGCCGTTGGGGCACTCAATGCTCACACTATACACTGCCGCCCCCATGTTGTTGACATCGAACGTGCCCTTTGGCGTACCTACGGCATACTTGTTTTCGGTGTCAACGGGTATGTCGTCTTCATCTTCGGGAGGATATACAGGATCTATGGGAGTGTCCGGTACAGGAGGATCGACCGGGAACTCCGGTTCTATAGGGTTAAGCCCATAACCACTGGAAAAGTCTGCATGCCGGCGGGTTGTGTCCGGTTCTGTTTTATTTTGCCATATATTATATAATATGTCCTTTCCTGACAATGTTGCCGGAAAGGCTGTTGCTCCGGAAAAAACGCCGCATGCAATGAGCAGCGACAATTGTATTGTCCTTATAATTGCGCTACGTGTCATTTCTTTGTTATTTTCCAAGTTTCCGACATTCCGTTTATTGTAATTCTCATAAGATACACGCCGTTCTGCATGCTCCCCATGTCTATTACTGTGCTGCCATTGTCCATGTCACGCTGCATCACCAATTCTCCCTGTACAGAATACATATCAATGCGGCATCTGTCATCGGTATTCAAGCCATTAACGGATGCCACAATCCTGTTCCCGTCGTCATTGTTATGTATGTCTGCCGTATATTTGCCGTCAAATCCACGGTTGTTTTTCCCTCTTGGTGCCTTATGCGGGGCTTCGGGAGCTTTCTGAGGCTCAATAACAATCTCTCTCTTCGTCCGGTTCCCGGCAGCATCATAACTATATTTTATCTTGTTTTGTGCAGATAAAGATAATGTTACAGAAAACAGGACCGTAATAACAAGCGTCTTTGAGGTATTAGATGATAACATGTTTTTCTAAGGTTTGTCAATTGCAAAAATACAAAAAAAGGGGAAAAAGCACAAGAAAATCACCACATATATCCATACACGGGAAACTATTGCATAATATCCTGATAATCAAGATGATATCTTTCAGGCTCTAAAAGACGGCATCTGGCATCCTAAAAGGCGGCATCTTACACGCCAAGAGACGGCATATAGGGCTCCCATATACCGCATTCTATTATCCACTCCTTTGAAAAAATATAGACATGGTGACAGATACCATAAAAAATATGTTATTTAAATTCACACCAATATAATTAAAACAAAGCCCTTACAGGTTGGACAAACCTATCTATGAGCTTCATATCTTCAGTGACAATCTGAGCCATTCCGTCCATTTTCTGTATTAGGTCAATCTTCTTTTTGTATGTTGTGATCATGCCATCTGGAAAAGTCACATCTATAATATACCCATTACCTGCATCAGGAACAGATGATATATTCCTTATTATTCCTCTCAACATGCCATATTCCATATAAGGAAATCCATTAAGCCTTACATTAACAGTCTGTCCGGCACGTACTTTACCAAAGCAAACAGACGGTACTGTCATCCTTCCTGTAACCTCGGTACGCCCCAACGGAATAATACTTGCAATATGATCACCATTAGCTACACTCTGATTTTCACTCCAATACTTTACAAATGTCAGTTGTCCAGAAACAGGCGACTCTATAATATATCGGTACTTCCACTGTTCTATAGCCGTTATCAGTTGCTGTCGGCATTGGTTCAACTGCCGTTCATATTCTGCAACTTCATTGTCACGCTGTATGTCAAGTTCTATTATTTGCTGCTCCATCTGCATTATATCAAGATCTGTACTTGTCAGTGTCGCTTCCGAGCCTCTCCTGTTTTGCTCTGTCTGAAGCCTGCTACGTATTGCGCCTTCATAATCTGATTTTGATATAAGTCCTTTTTCATATAGTTTTTCTGTTCTATGTTCGTTGGCATATTCATATTTGGTATCTTCTTTTGCAAGCCTGTTCTTTTCAGCGAGTTGTTCCCTGTATTTTTTATTTTTTGCAATCTGCGCAGCCAATAAAGTTTTCTTTCTTCCTATGTTATCCGTAATAACATAATGCCTATAGTCCATACATATCATCCGGAATGTCTCATACACCTGTTGCAAGTCTCCAAGGTTATAATTCTTCAATAGCCAACGTTCTTTTACAACCTCTGCACAACTTAACGACAAGCTTCTTCTCAACATATCATAAACATCACAAAGGTCTTTATAGCTTGCAGTATTATATATCAACGCTATTGGCTGCCCTCTCTCCACCATACTTTTATCCCCTGTAAATATACGGTCAATCCTGCCTTCACTTCTTGCAAAAAGATCTGCCGGAGAATTAAGAGTTGTGATTGTTATCGTCGCATCAACCGTTTGTGGATATTTAATAAAACAGCAAGCAACAACAATCCATGATATTATTACTGCCACCAGTGTTATGCCATAACGGATAATCCATGAAGGTAATTTCCCGATGATGTCAGAAGCTTCATCACTATAGAAAGTATCTTGTAACAGCAGACCTTCATTTAAATCATCTGCATCTACTCTCGACTTTTTACTTGCCATAGACCGTTCTCCTTTAATTTCCCAGTTCCAGTTGGTTCTTTATCAGCTTGTAATAATCTCCGCGCCGGTTTATAAGTTCTTCATGAGTGCCTTGTTCCGTTATCTTCCCTTTGTAAACCACCACAATATTGTCGGCATTCCTTACCGTACTCAGACGATGGGCAACAATAACCACAGTCCTGTTTCTGAAAAGGACATTTAACTTTTCCATGATGAAACGCTCATTATTTGCATCAAGTGAATTAGTTGCCTCGTCAAATATCAGGTATTTGGCATCCTTATACGCTGCACGTGCTATAAGAAGCCTCTGTTTCTGTCCTGTACTAAGTCCATGTCCCTCCATGCCGATTTTTGTATGATACCCCAAAGGAAGTCCGTCTATGAAGTCACCGATATTTGCAGTCTCCACTGCCCTCCTTACACGTTCCATATTTGGGACATCATCACATACTGCTATATTATTAATTATCGTATCGGAAAAGATAAACCCCTCCTGCATCACGGCTCCACACTTTGAGCGCCATACGCTGTCGCTGTATTTGCCAAGCCTGTTTCCACCAAGCATAACCTCACCTTCGGATGGATGATAAAAACCAAGAATAAGCTTTAACAAGGTTGTCTTGCCGCTTCCGCTGTTACCCACTATTGCCGTAACCTTATTTGAAGGTATGGTCATACTGATGCCGTCTAACACCTTTTCCGAGTGAAGTCCTCCATACTGAAAAGTCACATTCCGAAATTCTATATCGGCATTGTCCGGTATCTCACGTATCTTTGGCTGTGCCACCGGTTCTTCATCTTCTTTTCCGTATATATCGTTAAGCCGCTCAAGTGATATTTTTGCATCCTGCGTAGACTGTACAAATGTGATGAACTGTGAGACCGGCGCATTCAGTTGCCCCATTATATATTGAACGGCTGTCATCATGCCAAGTGTCATGTCACCGTCAATTACGGCTTTTGCCGTAAGAAAAGAAATCATAATATTCTTTATCTGGTCTATAAAAATGCCACCAACATTCTGTGTCTGTCCTAACATAAGGCTCTTTATGCTAACATTGAATAACCGTGCCTGTATGCGCTCCCATTCCCAGCGTTTCTTCCTCTCACAGTTGTTCAGCTTTATATCTTGCATACCTGTTACCAGCTGTACTAAATTACTCTGATTGGTCGCCGCCACCTGAAAACGCATATAATCAAGTTTACGCCTGCGCTTCATAAAAAGCAAAACCCATAGTATATACAATGCACTGCCAAAAACAAAAATTCCGAGAACTTCTAAATTATATCCCGCCATAACAACTCCATAAACAACAAATGTGACAACTGCCATCACCATACTGAGCAACGACTCTGTCAAAAAAGACTGTATACGGCTATAATCACCTATGCGTTGCAAAATGTCACCAACCATCTTGCTGTCAAAAAAAGATATAGGTAACCGCATGAGTTTGCTTAGGAAGTCGGAAATAAGCGAAATGCTCAAACGCACGGTCATGTGCAACATCAGCCAGCTGCGTATCAGACCGTTCGCCATCTGCCCCAACACTATCACCAACTGTGACACAAGCATCACAACAATAAAATCAAGATTATTAGTTCCTATACCTGTATCTACTATAGCTTGGGTCACAAAAGGGAGTATCAGGCTTAATATGCTGCCTACAGCCATTCCGAGCAACAATTGTACTATATAAGCCTTGAACGGTCGTAAATAGCGTATGAGATACGACAACCCCATAACAGTCCTGTCCTCGTCATACCCGATATTATAAAACTCAGGGGCTGGCTCCAACAATAGTGCCGTGCCGCACCTTTGAGACTCATGATGCCCTGAGGACAGCCAGCATCTCAGAAAATCTTTTTGAGAATATTCCAATAAGCCGGAAGCTGGGTCTGATAAATAGACCTTATCTTTCTTTATTTTATAAACTACAACAAAATGTTTCTGATTCCAGTGGACTATACAAGGCAAAGGAGCATCGTTAAACAGTTGTTCCCATGTTATCTTCACACCGGCTGTATGAAATCCTATTTTCTCGGCAGCATCGCTTACCCCAAGCATTGATACGCCTTCACGTGTTACATGGCACAGCTCACGCATACGTGTTGCAGAATAAGATCTACCATAATGCTTCGCGACAATACGAAGACATGTACTACCGCAATCCATGGCATCCAATTGTTGATAAACAGGAAAACGCATCGTTTTTTATTTAAATAATATCAATGAATTTTTACTTTTCTATTAAAGGCAAAGCCGCATCATATTCATTTAAAAGCCGTCTAATTCTCTCTTTATCTGTTTCTTTATGTTTTTTCTTAAAGAAAAATCGATAAATCTTACGTATCAAGCCTAAAGGTCTGAAATTCATGTCGTCCGGATGTATTCCCAATAATTGCATATCTATATTTGACTGTCGCGGTCTATATCTTTTGGCTTTATTTATTCCATAAACTAGAACTTCCGGCAAAACAGAAACACCACTGTCATAGATTGCAGTATCCTTATTCTCGACAATGACACCTTCATGCGGAATATCAACAACAAGGGAGTCTTTCATGATTTCACGGCAATTCATTTCTACAAATACGAATAATAATACATATAAGAACACAGGTCTTTCCATTTACTCTTCATTTAAGTTCAATCGCTTCATCTCCTCCTTGGCTGCGCTTTGCTCGTTCATTTCCCTGCTCTTGCGGAAACGCCAGGTAAGGGTTATCCCGAACTTACGGGTCTCGCAAAACTGTTTGTGGTTAAAATTCAGATTATTCAGTTGCCATGTCGCCTTATTGTGTCCTTTGTCAAACAGGTCGTATATATCAACCGACAAGTCCAGACGGTCTTTGAGGAACGACTTCTTCAGGCTAAAGTTCAACGAGCTGTATGGCTTTACCTTTAACATCTGCAAATATCCGCCAAGATTATAGTCTAAACGCGCTGAAAATAGCAGACCTTTGGGCAAGTTGAAGTCACTTGCGACAGAACCTAATATAACGGGGCGACCATCATGCAGGGTTGTGCCCTCTGGACCGGAATAATGGAAAAACGATTTCATTAAGACCAGCGAGAACATTGGAGTCCACCATTTCAATGTATGACTAAGGTATACACTCCCCGTAAGAGCCTGCCTGTCCGAAAAATTCTCAACCCTGCCAACAACAACCGACGGATTTTCAGGCATGCTAAAGAAATTGCCGATGATAGGATGACGGATATAATCATAGCCAAGACTAAGATAAAGAAACTTATACACCAGTGTATAGTTAAGACAATAGGTGGTGGAAGCCCTGAGACACGGATTGCCCAACGACATATTGTAGCGGTTCTGATATGCCATATTATCATTCATATCCGTAAAATCGGGGCGTTGTGTCTCTATATATGCGTTAAGGCTTTGCATCAGCATACCCTTTTGATGACCAATACTAAGCGACGGAAGAAAGCCATGCGTGCCGTGAGTGTCCTTCTCTTCCGAATTCCATTTGTCCTGCCACGAATATACATACTCATAGCGCAATCCTGTTTCAAAGTTAAAATCACCCATTTGCCTGCCATACTTCACAAACAGCGAGCTCTTTGTCTCACGGTTGCTTGTACAGCCGATATAATCAGAATATTTGTAAAGAATATTGTCTTTACCCCATGAATGGCTGAAATCGTAGCCCATGGCAATGTTGCCAAACTTTTCAGTACTGTAAGAGGCGTGTATGTTAGCAGCGGCAATATTCCACCGTGACTTCTGTGTGTATGCTACCGCTTTTTCTGCAGACACATAATCATGTTCCAACAGTTCCTTGTCTCCGTCCTGCAACTTGTTTACATAGTCGGCGCATGTATTCAGACTCCAGTTACTTCCTATTTTTGTGTTGTAATAAAAATTCAGATGATGACTGGTAACATTGTCGTCATTGCTACCATCTGTATTCATAAACGAGGGAACACCTATATTGGGTATCATTGAAATTGTATCCCGTCTGCAAACTGTTGTCCTGCCGTAACTACCAATGTATTGAAAGCCAACAGACGACTCCGGAGAGAAACGATACACCATGCCGCCTTTATAATTATGACTGTTTACCGACAATAACGAACGAATATGTTCATCCTTGTTCCACACGGCGGATGCCTGCATGCTCACCGTGGAATAAACATCATCCTGCGATTTCGTCCTGCCATAATAATATGAAAAAAAGAAGTCCCACTTACCTGTATTATAACCGGAATAAAAGCCCGTCCTACCGGACAGATGCCTGCCTAGCGTAAGATTTCCAATGGCATTAAACGCAATACCTTCGCCAAGCCGTTTTGTCAGGATGTCTATCACTGCACTGCTTCCGACATCATAGCTCACATCCGTACCGGTGACCACCTTAACAGACTTTATCTGATCCATTTGCAGATTGTCTACTTCCGAAGCGTCCATAACTTTACGACCGTTTATATAGAACACGAACGATGACTTGCCAATGACCTGCACGCTACGCCCCGACCGCATTATGCCCGGTATACGTCCCAGCAGTTCATATATGTCATTCTGTCTTTTCAGTATTCCGTCGTTCTCAACATCAACCAGCAGTCCGTTCCCTGTCAACTTGAACGTTTGCTTCTTTGCGGTCACCTTTACTTCATCAAGCGCAACAGGCAAAGACTCCAAACAGACAACAGGCAGTTCTTTATCCCCTTCTATACTAATCTCCTTACATATTGTGCGGCAACTAAGAAATGAATAACGTGCGATATATTTTCCTTCTGCCAGAACAACATCATACATGCCAAGACTGTCTGTTACGGCACCTGTTACAAATGTACTGTCCGATACCGAAAGAAGAGCAACGTTTACTAAAGGCATTCCCTTACCGTCAGTCTCCGTTACCTTACCGGATATTCTATATTGAGCATTAGCATGCAGGCTGTAGAGACACAACAGTAATCCCCAAATGCAACCTAAAGATATATTACTTCCTTTCATTCTATTTTCATTTATGTAGTATTTTTTCTATTCTAATAAATAATTAACGGATTATCATTTTATATTGATATATAAAGCTTTATTTAATCATATCATAATATGATTTGTCAAATATCATATTACAAAAAATCCTTTTATTGTAAAATTCAACTCTTGATAATGGAGGACAAATATTTCTAAAAAGACATTTACAACAATAAGAATATTTATTACGTGTCATTTTCCATAAAGAATCTTGTCCTATTAGCCGATGATACTGAACATCATCAATATTTATGAAATTCCCGATAACTTGATTATCATTACATAAAATATCACCGTTTATATCAACAAATAAATCTCCCCAATATAATGAATTTATAAATTCTTTATGTATCAGATTATCAATTGTAATCGGCATTCCTATAATGTCTGTTACATCATAAGACAATAATTCATTTAAATCATTGACACAACAGTTTGGATTTACTGTTACTTTTAATTGTTGGTCACCCTTTAAATTCAATGTTTCCAATAATGAATATTCAGTTGTATTCTTTATCTGGATTTTAAAGAAAACGCTTGGAGAACATGATTTTAAGATTAAAATATCCGTTAAAGATATGTCACTTAAATTATCTATCAATACATTTATTGTTGCATCCTCACATATACTTAATATTTCCTTTTTATGAGATTTAAAATCAAGCAAAGGTATATTAACAATTAAAGAACAACACTTGTTCTTAAGTTTTCTTAGAATGTCAGAATTTTTATTTAGAGATATACTGTCTGCATTTAATTCTATAATTTCAAGGTTCTCAAAATATGACAAACTATTATAAACTAAGGTAAAGACCTTAGAAGACATTGATTCATTCTTAGTCTCGTTTATGACATAAAAAAATAAACTTATCTTATTTGTCAGATTTATATTGAGCTTCTTTATTAATGCTTTCGATATATATTTATTATCTGTTTTTTTTGAAAAGAATACATTATAATAATTGTATAATTCTGTAGAACTGTTTTTTAATAACTTTGTTTTATCTGAAACTATCTTATCAACCTTCCCCCAGTGATCTTCATCTATTTTACTCGCAACTTCTCTATTAATAGAATTATCATTAACTACAAATGATAATTTATTTTCCATATAAACATTTTCATAGAATTGAAAACATTCAATCCTTTTATTAAGTGTATCAAAAAATAGGACTTTATTTTCTTTAAAATCACAATATACAAACGGGTATAGTCGAATTAATAACATATTTTGTTATTTATTGTTCACTAAATTATTAATTTCCTTTATTGCTTGTTCTTTCGAACAAAAACATGATTTATTTTCAATTTCTTCTATATCAGAGAAAAAACATTTTGAGCATGAAAAACATTTATAGCATTTTGAGCAAATACTTTGATATTTATTTAATATATTCTGATAACATTGATTTATCTTTTTATTATAAATAATAAAACCTTTTTCTGTTATTTTCCCCAATATGTATTTTCGTGAGATTTTTTCACAAACTAATAATTGACCGTCTACTGTAACAAATACTTTTGTGGCAAAAAGGAAACAAGTTGCCCCTGGATAATAAAAGCGTTCATTGTTTTTTATTTCATTATAATCATCTATAACATATAATGAATTCTTCCACCAAGCACAAATATTACCATATGTTTTTGGAAAAAATTGTTTATATGCATCAGGATACTTTTGTTTAAGGAAACTAAGTTCTTTTTCACTATAGCGGTGTTGGTTACTTATTACCTTTATTATATATAACACGAGGATAAGAACAACTTACAACCGAACGAGGTTTTATTGTAGACTTTGTATCTAACGGACGACCGTATAAATATAAGACTACTTCTGTTCCGATTTCGGTTTCATTATGATACCCGTCAAAACTCGAAACAGTAGAACACGTAACAAGTGCAATAATGAATATAAACAGTTTTTTCATAATTTGTTTTTTTGACTGTAAATATATCCACTATATGCCTCTATGTGCAAAGAAAAAAGTGTGCATTTTGTGCGCATTTCATCAACACCTGTGTGCATTTTGTGCGCATAATAAGGATAAGTGTCTTATAATGAAAGAATTAGCTTATCCCATTCTGACGGTCCGCCTTTTATGCCAAAAGCTTTCTCATATAATCGCCTTCGTGTTGAATTTATCGCCTCCTTGCTGTGATTTGTCATATAAGCTATATACGTAGGACGGATATTAATCTTTAAAAGCAGGCAAATTCTATATTCCTGAGTACTTATTCCGGGAACGTAATCGTGAACCTTTAGCTCAAAATTCTCATAAATTCCGTTTACCGTGCTGTTCAGTTCCTTCCATTCATCATCTGTCAAAGCCTCATGGTTTTGCAAATAGTCTGATATCTTCTTTTTTATCAGTCTGTATATATCTGAGCCTTTTATCTGCAGCTTCTTATCTTCCATAATACGCTGTTCTTCCAAAATCCTGTTTTTCTCTGCAAGTTCGGCTTTTTCTTTCTCAAGCTTGTTCAAGTTGTCTTTGTGTCTGTACCATAAAATACCTGATGACAATATAAACACAAGCAAAACAAATATAAACAAAATTATGTTTTTCTGTCCCTTTTCTTTTTGCAGATTAATTTTCAACTCATAATTATCCCTTTCACGTAAGCTATAATTATACATAGTCAACGAATTTGCCACAGCTTCCGTCATATTTATCTTTTTGATAGAATCTGTTATCTGCATATAAAGATTCAGATACTTTTTTACCTCTTTATTATTCCCCTTGTCAAGGTAATATTCAGCCAAACCTTTATATGCTCCTTGTTTTCCATAAATATTTCCAACATCCAATAACTTTTTATAACAGATAAAAGCCGAGTCTGTTTTTCCTGTTTTTTCGTACAAATCAGAATAAATAGACAATGTGGAACTTATGTCTCTTGGATCTGAATATGGAGCAGCATGATGTAAACATTTCACAGTTGCATCTGTATTTCCCAAATTAATATACAAGGCTGCCATTTGTTCATTTATATTAGCAAACGTTCCTGTATCCTTTATCTTTACAGCCAAATCCAATGCTTTCTTGTAATAATATAGTGTGCTGTCCAACTTTTCCCGTGCCCAATATACCCCACCTATATCACGGAAATTATATATGAGACCTACTGTGTCTTCTATGGCAGAATATACACTATTTTCTTTTACAAACTCTTTCAATGCCTCTTTATAAAATCCCTGATAATCTAAGATTGTACCTGTCTGCCCATAGATATATGCCAAAAGCTTCGTATTTTCAGACCCACAATTCTTTATTACATCTTCCGCCTTTCTGAAAAAGTCAAGTGCTTGCGGAGCATCCTGCAAATCACGATAAACGCGCCCTGCATAATAATAAACCATTGGCAGCAATGCCTTGTCTCCACCGTTCTCATAATAATCTACAAGACGGAGTATTACAGTATCTGATGTATGTGTTATATATGCTTTGTCCGCAGCCTTGATTTGCAAAAGAGCATAATAGTTTTTAACAGCATCTCCAGCTGTCATTATTTGTGGTCGCATGCTGTCGAGCATGGCAACTGCCATGTCGGGATTCTTATCGGCAATACTGTCGGCTACTATAAGACTCTCGGGATAACGGTTGTCTGAACAGGAATAAAAGGCAACAATAAATAATATAAGTAAGAATGTTTTTATTTTTATCATGGTACAAAATTAAAAATTATCTTTGATAAGAACGGTTAGATACAAGAAATTTGTAGGTAAGGAGTAAAGGAAGTAAAAGGAGAAAAGGGAGAAAGGAGCCTGTTTCTCCCTTTTCTCCCCTTACATATCCCTAAAAAACAAATAACATGGGTCCGTGATAAAGAACAATTATTCGTTATCACGGACCCACATTACTTTATTGAAAATAGTTTAGAACCAATCAAATCTTAGCATATTACTTCTTGTCATCTGCGATTACTTTCCATACAACCGAACTAAAAGCTGCTCCAACAAACGGTGCAACGATAAACAGCCATAACTGTGAAAGTGCCTCACCTCCCTCGAACAGAGCCGGTCCGATGCTGCGAGCCGGATTTACAGATGTACCGGTAATAGGAATACATACAATATGTACCAACACCAATGTTAAACCTATAGCCAGACCTGCCAAGTTTCCGGCACCTTTCTTATCATCCGTCGAACCAAGCACTACAAGTACAAAAATAAATGTGAACACGACTTCTGCAATGAATGCCTGCCACATCATTCCGTCCGAGAAGCCATTAGAGCCGGTCGCCGTAGGTCCTTCGTGCACGCCTGTGGATACAAGCGCAAATAATACAGCCGAACCGATAATGGCTCCAATTGTCTGGAAAAGCATATACATCCCGGCATCCTTGCCACTCATTCTTCCTGACAATAACACTCCTAATGTGATAGCCGGATTTATGTGACAACCGGATATTCCGCCTATGGTATACGCCATAGCAACTACGGACAAGCCGAAAGCCAAAGCCACGCCTACAGTTCCTACTCCGGCACCAACTGTTCCGGCAATACTGCCGGCAAAGACTGCGCTGCCACATCCCATTAAAACCAGAACCATAGTTCCAATCATTTCAGCAATGTACTTCTTCATAATTCAAAATATTATAAATAAAAAAACGAATTGTATATATAATACGAGGTCAAATATAAGCAATTTTATCGATATTATAGTGATTATGAATTAAAAACATTGCATTTTGTCCGTTTTTTGTTTGCATGCTATTCATTACGGCACGACATCATACATGCCGCAGCCGCACGCCTAACCTGCAATGAGCCACA
>ERZ840371.3453-NODE-3453-length-12830-cov-4.592016_pt1 | contig 12830 bp, 12 predicted proteins | sample MGYA00519937_ERZ840371 | MGnify/ENA primary metagenome ERZ840371 (study PRJEB31850, sample SAMEA3708873) | human gut metagenome | biome: human gut; feature: human-associated habitat; material: faeces | place: China | collected 2014 ... | reverse complement strand
GCTGAGACGCTGCGCGCGGCGACGGGACTCTCCGTCACGCTCTGGGACGAGCGGCGCACCACGATCGACGCGCACAACATTCTCTTCAGCAACGGCAAAAACGCCAAAAAGCGCAAGAAGACCGTCGATGCCGTCGCGGCGGCACTGATGCTCGAGGGCTATCTCACGCGGCGCAGACTGGAGGCGCAGTCATGACTGTCCTCGTGATCGGCGGGGGCGCGTCGGGCATGGCCGCGGCGCTCACCGCCGCGGAAGCGGGGCACCGCGTCCTCCTCGCCGAGCGGCAATCGCGCGTCGGGCGCAAGCTCCTCGCGACGGGCAACGGCCGCTGCAACCTCAGTAATCTCCACGCATCCCCCGCGCACTACCACGGCGCGGCGGTGGACTTCTGCCGCCCGGCGCTCGAGCGCTTCCCCTCGGTGGAGACGCTCGGCTGGTTCGAGCGGCTCGGCCTGTTGACCGCGGCGGAGCCGTCGGGGCGGGTCTATCCCGCGAGCAACATGGCGGGCTCGGTGCTCGATGTGCTGCGCTACGCGCTTGAGCGGCCGGAGATCGAGCTGCGCACCGGCTGTGTTATCACGCAGCTGCGCCATCGCGGCGGCGCCTTTACCGCCCGCATGGAGAACGGCGAGACGCTCACGGCGGAGCGCGTCATCCTCGCCGCGGGCGGCGCGGCGGGCAGCAAAGTCGGCGGCGTGATGGACGGCTATCAGCTCGCCAAGCAGCTCGGTCACCACCGGACGGCGCTGCTACCGTCGCTGGTGCAGATGAAAACCGATCCGACGTACCCGCGCGGGCTCAAGGGCGTGAAGGCCGAGGCCGATATCCGTGTGCTGCGCGGGCGCGAGGTGCTCGCGCAGGGGCGCGGCGAAATTCTCTTCACGGAGTACGGCGTCAGCGGCCCGGCTATCTTCGACCTCTCGCGCGCCGTGAGCACCGGGGGCGAGGGACTGCTGCTCACGCTCGACCTGCTGCCGCAGCTGGACATGGCGGGGACGCTCCGGTGGCTGCGCGAGCGGCAGGCATCGCTCGGCGCGCACGAAGCCGCGCTGCTGCTGACGGGGAGCGTCCACACGCGGCTCGGCCAGACGGTTGTCAAGCGCGCAGGCTTTACAAGTCAGCCCGTGTCCTCGCTCACGGAGGACGCCCTGTGGCGCATCGCGGCGGGGCTGCACAGCTTCACGCTGCCCGTGACGGGCGTCTGCGGCTTCGATCAGGCGCAGGTGACGGCGGGCGGCCTGCGCACGGAGGAGTTCGACCCGCGGACGATGCAGAGCCTGCTCGTACCGGGGCTTTATGCCTGCGGCGAGGTGCTCGACATCGACGGCGACTGCGGCGGCTATAACCTCCAGTGGGCATGGTCGAGTGGGCAGCTCGCGGGACTGCTGGCGGATTGACAGCGCCGCGCGGCGCGGTATAATAAAAGGCAAAATCAGGAAATCTAATATATCATATCGGAAGGAGCTTTCTATGGAACGAAAATTCATTCTGAGCTGCTGCTCGACGGTGGATCTGCCCTACAGCTACATGGAGCAGCGCGATATCCCGGTGCTGTTTTACACCTACGTCGTCGACGGGCAGGAATACGTCGACGATATGGGCCGCGACCCGGAGGCCCTGCCCCGGTTTTACCGTTTTCTGCAGGAGGGAAAGCTCCCGCAGACCTCGCAGATCAACGTCGCGACGTACCTCGACTTCTTTGAACAGCAGCTGCAGCACGGCGATCTGCTGCACCTGAGCTTCACGTCCGGCCAGTCCGGCTCGGTGCACAACGCCGAGTTCGCGGGCAAGATGCTGCAGGAGAAGTACCCCGATAAGAAGATCGTCGTGATCGACACGCTCTGCTCCTCCTCGGGCTACGGCCTGCTCGTCGATACCGCCGCCGACATGCGCGATGCGGGCGCCTCGCTCGACGAGGTCGCCGACTGGGTCATGCGGAACCGCAACAAGGTACACCACCAGTTCTTCTCCTCCGACATGACGCAGTTTCACCGCACAGGGCGCGTCTCCGGCGCGACGGCGATGGTCGCCTCGATCATGAACATCTGCCCGATCATGCGCCTTGACAGCAAGGGCGCGATCAAGGCCTACGGCAAGGTGCGCGGCAAGAAGAAGGCCGTGCAGGCCACGGTCGACGCGATGGTGCAGCACGCGCAGGGCGGGCGCGGCTATGACCAGCGCTGCTTCGTGTGCCACTCCCAGTGCCCGGAGGATGCGCAGCTGCTGATCGACGCGCTCGAGGAGCGCTTCCCGAAGCTTCGCGGCAGGATCCGCCTGTGCGACATCGGCACGATCATCGGCTCGCACAGCGGCCCCGGCACCGTCGCCGTGTTCTTCTACGGCGATGAGCGGCCTGTGATGGACTGAAAAACATTCCCCCAAAGGGCGCTGCCCTTTGGGGGAATGTTTTTCAGTTTATCTTCTGAAAGTACCGGCGCGACAGAACGGCCACCGAGCAGAAATAGGCGCACCAGAACTCCAGCACCGCCGTGCCGATCCACGCGGGGCTGTCCGCCCGAAAGACGCCCAGCATCGGCATCAGCAGGCAGCTGATAAAGAACACACCGTGGATCAGAAGCAGCGCCCGCAGCCATCTGTCGGTCCTGCTCCGCGGGCAGACCGTCAGCCCCGCGAAAAACGTCGCGAGCGACATCAGCGCATAGCCCAGCAGGTCGAAGCTGAAAAAGAAATTCATCTGCCGGAAATCCAGCAGGATCCGCGCCTGCTCCGTCAGGCCGCCGAAGCGCACCGTGGTGAGCTTCGCGAAGTAGACCAGCAAGATGATGGCCGCATACATTCCCGCAAACACGGCGGCGACATAGCCCGCGGCCCTGCGCTCCGGCGCGGCAAACTGAAGGAAGCAGCACATCATCGGCACAAACAACATAGAAAAAGCACCCGATTTCGATGAAATCGGGTGCTTTTGGAGCTTGTGGCCGGACTCGAACCGGCGACCTGCTCATTACGAGTGAGCTGCTCTACCAACTGAGCCACACAAGCAAAATAGGAGGGTGGGCTGTATACTGCACCGCACGCAGGGCACAGCCACGCATCGTATTGTGCCACATTTTCTGGGATTTGTCAACTAAAAATTCCGGGGTGAATAATACATAACGTAATCGGCACCAAAGTTTTGCGACAAAAGAAACCCCGGTGCGTGCAGAATCCACAAAGCCCGGCCAAAACACCCCAAAAGCCCCTTTGGAAAATGGTGCGGAAAAGAGGAGAGAATCCATGAAAAACCGGACTTTTTTATACGGCGACAGGATGGGGGAGGATTCGCCTGAGTTTTACATAATTCATTTGTAAATAAACCTTTACAAAGAGTTATTCACATTATCCACAGACTTTTCCACACCGGGAAAAACCTTGTCGGAAAAAGGTTTTCCACATTATGCACCGGTTTTTCCACAGGGCGCAAACGCAGTTTTACACCGGAACAGAAAGGTGAATATAATTTACATAATGTAAAAATGTAAAGGCGTTTTTCCTGTGAGTAGACGGGGAGTTACCATAACTTGGAGAGAGCCGAAAAGAAGGGGAGCGGCCATACAGAGGTCGCTCCCTTTCGTGCAATTTTATCCACGATCCAGATCCCGTGTGGCGTAGGCGTTCAGGGAAAGATCCGCCGTATGTCCCGCCAGATACTCATAGTAGCCCTGTGCGCCGATCATAGCCCCGTTATCGCCGCACAGCCGCAGAGGCGGCAGGTACAGCCGGCAGCCCGCCTGACGGCAGGCCCGCTCCAGATCGCCCCGGATGATGGAGTTGGCGGCCACGCCTCCGGCGGCCACGATGGTGCGTCGGCCGGTGCGGCGGGCGGCCTCCATGGCACGGGGGACCAGCTCGTCGCTGACGGCCTGAGTGAAGTCACGGGCCAGCGCCGCAGCATCCAGAGGCTCGCCCTTTTGCTGGGCATTGTGGGCCAGATTCACCACCGCCGTTTTCAGGCCCGAAAAGCTCATATCCAGCTCCGCTCCCTCCACGTGGGCACGGGGCAGGGTGTACTTGCCGCCGGGGGACTGCCGGGCCAGAGCGTCCATGGGCTTGCCGCCGGGGTAGGGCAGGCCCAGCACACGGGCCGCCTTGTCGAAGCACTCACCGGCAGCGTCGTCCCGTGTGGCCCCCAAGATCGCCATGTCCGTATAGTCCCGGACATCCACGATGAGGGTGTTGCCGCCGGAGATGGCCAGCGCCAGAAAGGGCGGCTCCAGTTCCGGGAAGGCCAGATAGTTGGCGGCGATGTGGCCACGGACGTGGTGGACCGGGATCAGCGGCACGTCCAGCGCATAGGCCACGGACTTGGCGAAGCTGACCCCCACCAGCACGGCGCCGATGAGGCCGGGGGCATAGGTGACGGCCACGGCGTCCACGTCGCTCTTGGTGAGCCCGGCATCGGACAGCGCCTGATCCGTCAGGCCGGCAATGGCCTCCACGTGCTTGCGGGAGGCGATCTCCGGCACGACGCCGCCGTAGAGAGCGTGCATATCTGCCTGAGAGAGGATGGCGTCGGAGAGGACCGTGCGGCCGTCCCGCACCACGGCCACGGCGGTCTCGTCGCAGGAGGATTCAAAGGCCAGAATGTTCATTGTGCCGCCTCCTCGTCAAAACGCCGGGTGAGGATCAGGGCATCCTCCTTGGGCAGGTCATAGTAGTTCTTGCGGCGGCCCGCCTCCTGAAAGCCGAAGCCCTGATACAGGGCGATGGCGGCGGTGTTGGAGGGGCGTACCTCCAACGTCAGAAAGGCCAGACGGTTAGCCTCAGCGAAGTTGAGAAAGACCTGCAGCAGCTGCCCGGCGATGCCACGGCGGCGCTGTTCCGGGAACACCGCCACGTTGGTGATATAGCCCTCGTCGGCGGCCACCAGCAGCCCGGCATAGCCCAGCACGTCGCCGGTGACGGCGTCCTCCGCCACCAGAAAGGCAGCGCACTGGTTTTCCAGCTCCTCCGCCAGCATCTTCCGGGACCAGGGGCGGGAGAAGCAGATGCGCTCCAGTCGCTCCAGCGACTCCAGATGGTCGGCGTTCATGGGTACGATCTTGATGTTGTTCATAGGATGACCTCGATATCTGTCAAATTGTTCAGCCCTTGGCGGAGAGCCAGTCGGGGCCGCTGTGGGCATCGGCGGGCAGGGGGACGGACAGCTGGGCGACACCCTGCATTTCCTCTTGTAAAAGGGCCTCAATACGGGGAGCCTCCGCCGCCGGACACTCCACGATGAGTTCATCGTGGACCTGCATGATGAGCCGGGCGGCCAGACCCTCGTTGGAGAGCCGATGCTCCACCCGGATCATGGCCAGCTTCATGATGTCCGCTGCCGTCCCCTGAATGGGCATATTCAGCGCCACCCGCTCCCCGAAGGAGCGGAGGTTGAAGTTAGAGCTCTTCAGCTCCGGCAGCGCCCGCCGCCGCCCGAAGAGAGTGGCGACGTAGCCCTGCTGCCGGGCCTGCTCCACCACCTCCGTCATATACCGGCGGACGCCGGTGTAGGTGGCGAAGTAGCGCTCCATATACTCCTTGGCCTCGGCCACGGTGACACCGATGTCCTGAGACAGGGAGAAGGGGGAGATGCCGTAGACGATGCCGAAGTTCACGGCCTTGGCCCGTGAGCGCATCTGGTGGGTCACCTCCTCCGGCGGTACGTGGAACACCTTGGAGGCGGTGAGGGTATGGAAGTCCTCCCCGGAACGGAAGGCCTGCTGCATCACCTCGTCGCCGGAGATGTGAGCCAGCAGCCGCAGCTCGATCTGGGAGTAATCGGCGTCCACCAGCAGGTTCCCCGGCGCCGCCACGAACATCCGGCGCATCTGGCTGCCCAGCTCCGTGCGGGTGGGGATGTTCTGGAGGTTGGGCTCCGTGGAGGACAGGCGACCGGTGGCCGTTACCGTCATCTGGAAGCTGGTGCGGATGCGGCCGTCGGGGTCGATGACCTTCAGCAGGCCGTCGGCATAGGTGCTTTTCAGCTTGCTGTACTGCCGGTACTCCAGCACGTCCGCCACGATGGGGTGCTGCCAGCGGAGCTTTTCCAGTACGTCGGCGTTGGTGGACCAGCCGGTTTTGGTTTTCTTGCCGTGGGGCAGCTGGAGATCCTCAAAGAGCACCTTGCCCAGCTGCTTGGGGGAGTTGATGTTGAAGGGAGCCCCGGCGGCGTCATAGATCCGCTGCTCCAGCTGGCGGATGGTGCCGGTAAGGCTCTCGCCGAAGTCCGACAGCGCCTTGGCGTCCACCAGAAAGCCCCGCTGCTCCATCCGGGCCAGCACCGGGCAGAGAGGCAATTCCACGGTGTGATACAGCTCCTTCATGCCCAGCTCCTCCAGCTTGGGGGGCAGGGTCTCATACAGGGCCTCCACGGCGGAGCAGTAGCTGTGGAGGGCCGCCCACGCCGAAGCGGTATCCGCCAGAGGGGCAAAGGCATCCGGCTCCAGATGCAGGGGTTTGGGCAGTTCTTCATTATAGTAGGTCACGAACAGCCGCTGGAGGTCGTAGCTTCCGGCGGTGGCATCCAGCAGATAGGCGGCCAGCGCCGTGTCAAACAGGTAGCCGTCGGTGGGGAGCTCCTGTTCCAGTAGGGAGCGCATGGTATCCTTGATGTGGTGACCGACTTTTCGGATATCGGCGGAGAACAGGGCGGTCAGCAGGGCGTGCCAGTCGCCGGTATAGCGGTTCTGGTCCAGCTCGGCTGCGGCGGAGGTGTGCGCTCCGGTATCCCACTGGACGGAGAGGACAGAGAGGTCCGGCAGGGCGTAGACGGTCACATGGTCCGCCTGACGCCACTGGACCAGCAGGGCCTGGGCCTGCTGCTCCGTCTCCAGCGGCTCCACGGTGACAGTGCTCTCCGGGGCGGCCTCGGTGTCCCGGTGGGGGGTGAGGCCGTACCGGTCGATGAGCTTCTGAAACTCCAGCTTCAGCAGCAGGTCATAGAGCTCCGGAGCAAAGGGGTGGCGGAGGTTGTCCTCCGGGGTGAAGTTCAGCGGGGCATCGGTGACAATAGTGGCCAGATACCGGGAGTGCTCGGCGCTCTCCTTGCCCTCCTGCAGCTTTTTGATGACGCCGGGCTTGGCGTCGATCTCCGGCAGCAGGCGGTACAGCTCCGCCACGGAATGATACTGCTGCACCAGCGCCATGGCGGTCTTTTCCCCCACGCCGGGGACGCCGGGGATGTTGTCGGAGGTATCGCCCATGAGGGCCTTCAGGTCGATCATGTGGATGGGGGCGAAGCCGTACTGCTCCCGGAAGGTCTCCTCCGTCATGTCCTTGGTGGTGGTCTGGCCCATGCGGGTGGACACCAGCTTCACCTTGGTATGGGGGGTGATGAGCTGGAGACTGTCCTTATCACCGGTGACGATGACGCAGTCCCAGCCGGATGCCTCGCAGCGGCGGCTGATGGTGCCGATGAGATCGTCGGCCTCGTAGCCGGTGAGGTCGTACTGGGGAATGTTCATGGCGGAGAGCACCTGCTTCAGATACGGCAGCTGCATGGCCAGCTCCTCCGGCATCCCCTTGCGCTGGGCCTTGTAACGTTCATCCGCCTGATGGCGGAAGGTAGGCTCCCGGCGGTCGAAGGTGACGCACAGCGCCTCCGGCTGCTCCTCGTCCAGCAGCCGCTGGAGGGTGGTGAGAAAGCCATAGATCGCATGGGTATACAGCCCGTCCCGTGTGGACAGGGGGCGGATGCCATAATAGGCCCGGTTGACGATGCTGTTGCCGTCGATGACCATCAGTTTCATGGAGGGTCCTCCTTATACTTCTTGGCATATTCCATTTTATTATACGCCAGTTTCTCCCATAAAACAACCTCCGCCGTGGAGCGGGACGGAGGTTTTCCGGGATTTTGCATGGAATGGGACGGAAAAGAGGGAGAATTTGTTTTTCCTCTTTCTTTTTCCGGCGAAATACGCTATAATCTATATTTGACTGAAATTTGACCGGAAGGGGTATGTAGATATGTCCGCAGAGCTGTTACAGCTGCTCAACGGCGTTCAGACCATGTCCATCGTGGGAATGTGCAAGAATGCCGGAAAAACCACCATGCTCAACTGGATGCTGCACCACGACCGCCTGCAGGGGACGCTGGGCCTGACCTCCATCGGCCGGGACGGCGAGTCCACCGACGTGGTCACCGGCACGGAGAAGCCCGGCATCTTCGTGCGGGAGGGGACTCTCATCGCCACCGCCAAGGATATGCTGCGGCTGGGGGACACCACGCTGGAGATCATGGAGACCACCGGCATCCCCACGCCGCTGGGGGAGGTGGTGATCTTCCGGGCCCGCAGCGACGGCAATGTCCAGCTGGCAGGGCCGTCCATCACCACGCAGCTCAAGGAGGTCTCACGGCTGTTCTTCGAGATGGGGGCCGACAAGTCCATCATCGACGGCGCTCTGGGCCGCAAGTCTCTGGGCGCACGGGCTGTGGCGGAGGGGGTCATCCTCTGCACCGGGGCCTCGTACCATATGAGCATCGACAAGGTCGTGGCCGACACCGCCCACGTGTACCGGCTGATGAATCTGCCCAAGGCGGAGACCATGCCCCCGGAGATGGAGGAGAGTCTGGAGAAGTGCCTGAAGGATCACGGCGAGGCCCTGATCTCCGGGGCGCTGACGGATACCATGGTGATGCCCCTGCTGCGCTCCGGCGTGCTGCGGAATACCCGGCTGGTGGTGAAGGATCCCAGCAAGGTGCTGCTGAGCAGTGATGCGCTGGATAAGCTCCAGACCCGTCAGGTGCGGCTGGAGACGGAGGAGGCCGCCCGGACCCTGTGCGTCACCATCAACCCGGTGTCCGCCTACGGCTGGAAGTTCGATAAGGATGAATTTATGACACGGATGCGGGAGGCGGTGGACGTCCCCGTCATCAATGTGAAGGAGGAGCTGACATGATCAATATTCGCTTTGAAGAGAGGGAAAAAATCGGCTTGCAGTATGCGCTGGAGACTCTCCACGGGTGCAGCCCCTTCGGTCAGGAGAAGATCCGCAAGCTGCGCTACTACTCCCCCGACGAGCGGGAGGAGCTGGAGACGGAGCTGTACAACGTGGAGCAGGCCGCCAAGGCGGCGGATGCTCTGAAGCCACTGTACGACAGGATCGGCCTGATGCTGTGCCAGATGAAGGATATTCGTGGCTCTCTGCGCCGGTGTCAGGCATTGGAGATCCCGGACCATGTGGAGCTGTTTGAAATCAAGGTATACCTTCAGCGGCTGGAGAGCCTGATCCCCCTGTTCCAGCAGGTGTGCCAGACCACCCACTTTAAGGCGCTGGCCTTCCATGATCCGGCGCAGGCGCTGGAGATCCTGGATCCGGACAAGACCCGCAGCCGTGGCTTCTACATCCCTGACAATGCAACGCCCAAGCTGAGGGAGATCCGTGCGGCCAAAAAGCAGATCGAGGAGCAGCTGCACCATGCACAGACCGACGCCGAGAAGGAGGAGCTGCGCTCCCGCCGGACCCGTGTCTGTGCCGAGGAGGACAGCGAGGAGACCAAGGTGCGCCGCAGCATGGGGCAGGCGCTGGCTCCGCTGGCAGGTGACCTGCTGGAGGACGCCGATACGGCGGGCCGGCTGGACTTCATCATCCAGAAGGCGCTGTTTGCCGTGCGCTACGGCGGCGTGCGGCCGGAGATCACGGAGACGGAGCTGGAGCTGACGGACATGATCAACCCCGAGCTGTGCGACCTGCTGGAGCAGAAGGGACGGTCCTTCGTGCCGGTGTCCATCCGGCTGGAGCAGGGGGCCACCGTCATCACCGGCGCCAACATGGGCGGTAAGTCCGTGGTAATGAAAACCGTGGCCCTGAACGTGCTGCTTTTGCAGGCGGGCTTTCTGGTCTGCGCCAAGAAGGCACGGATGCCGCTGTTTTACAGCGTGAAGATGCTCTTTGACGACTTGCAGTCCATCCAGTCGGGCCTGTCCGGCTTCGGCTCGGAGATCGTGCAGTTCCAGAAGGCGCTGGAGGAGGTGGAGCAGGGCTACTCCCTGTTCCTGCTGGATGAGTTCGCACGGGGCACCAACCCTGACGAGGGCGCCGTCATCGTGCAGGCAGTGACCAAGTACCTCAACGAAGTGAAGGCCATCTCCCTGCTGACCACCCATTACGACAAGGTGGCAGAGAACGCCCGGCTGCACTATCAGATCATCGGACTGCGGGACGTGGATCCGGAGCAGATCCGGCAGGAACTGGCGGCTACCGGCGACGACGGCATTCAGGTCATCGCACGGCACATGAACTACGGCCTGTACCGGGTGGAGGGGAAGTCCGACTGCCCCAGAGATGCCCTGAACATCTGCCGGATGTTGTCGCTGAAGCCGGAGATCCTGGAGAAGATCGAGCAGGCGTATTAAGCCGCCGGAGGCTCTCTGCGGTGGTTGGCCGCTGCTGCGTGCGGCGTCTGTGGGGCGGTATGCGCCGCCGGAGGGCGGAGAAATGGAAAGAATGCCCAATAAAGGCGGGGGGGGATACCCTCCCGCCTTTGATGTACTCGTGAGATATTGCTTTGTGCATAACCCATAGAAAACGGCGCGGGAATTTTATCTCATGCACAAAAAAACGCCTGTCTTTTTTGTCACAATGCCACCTTGACAAAAGCCCGGAGGAGACGATATAATGGAGACCGTAGAAGTTCATACCGCAATCAATAGAGGTGCGGGGGACAGGGTACTGCTTCGTGAGGACAGACACTCGCAGAGCGGGGCAGGAAGGGGTCCTTCGCCGAAAGGGCATGACGGGTCTGGTGTCATGGTCTTGGGGTCGAGGTGTAAGCGTCGGCACTGTCATGTCGAAAGACGTGGAGCGCTATTGGTCAGCCTTGACCGATAGCGCTCTTTTTATGCCCGAAAGAGCGGTATGGCCACAGCGGCGGAACTTCATGAAAACGACCCAAATTTATGAAGGAGGAAAAACTTATGGAAAAGATCACTTCTACCCTGCGGCTGCGTATGAGCGCAAAGGATGCTCACTACGGCGGAAACCTGGTGGACGGCGCACACATGGTGCACCTGTTCGGTGACGTGGCCACCGAGCTGCTCATCAAGTGCGACGGCGATGAGGGCCTGTTCTGCGCTTACGACATGGTGGAGTTCAAGGCTCCCGTGTACGCCGGCGACTACATTGAGGCCTATGGCGAGATCGAGAAGATCGGCAACACCTCCCGCACCATGCGCTTCGAGGCCCGCAAGGTCGTCGTTGCCCGCACCGATATCAGCGCTTCCGCTGCTGACGAGCTGGACGAGCCCATCGTTGTCTGCGTGGCTCACGGCACCTGCGTGACCCCCAAGGACTGCCAGCGCAAGAAGATCGAGAAGTAAGGGAGCGGCAAGATGGAGAAGCTGATTATTACTGCTGCTATCTGCGGCGCTGAGGTCACCAAGGAGCAGAACCCCGCTGTGCCCTACACCGTGGAGGAGATGGTCCGTGAGGCCAAGTCCGCCTACGAGGCCGGTGCAGCCATCCTGCACATCCATGTCCGTGAGGACGATGGCACGCCCACTCAGGGCCGTGAGCGCTTCCGTGTGGTGATGGACGCCATCCGCAAGGAGCTGCCCGATGTCATCATGATCCCCTCCACCGGCGGCGCTGCCGGTATGACCCCGGAGGAGCGTCTGCAGCCCACCGAGCTGTTCCCCGAGATGGCCACTCTGGACTGCGGCACCTGCAACTTCGGCGACGAGATTTTCGATAACACCATGCCCACCATGCGTGCCTTCGGCAAGCGTATGCTGGAGAACAACATCAAGCCTGAGTACGAGTGCTTCGAGCTGGGCCACATTGACACCATCCTTGGCATGGCCAAGAAGGGTGAGGTGCCTGCCCATCCCATGCAGTTCAACTTCGTGCTGGGCGTCCACGGCTGCACTCCCGCAACCGTGGAGAATCTGGCTTTCTTCGCCAGCAAGATCCCCGCTGGCTCCACCTGGACCGTGTCCGGCGTGGGTCGTTCCGCCTGGACCATGGCTGCTGCGGCCATCGCCATGGGTGGCAACGTCCGTGTGGGCTTCGAGGATAACATCTATCTGGGCAAGGGCCAGAAGGCTGCTTCCAATGGCGAACTGGTGGCTAAGGTCGTCCGCATCGCCAAGGAGCTGGGCCGTGAGATCGCCACTCCCGCTGAGGCTCGTGAGATCCTGAGCCTCAAGCCCCTGAAGTAAAAACAACTCTTTCATTTATACATTTATTTAGGAGGAAAAATATTATGGCAGAGCTGAAAGGCAACAAGTACGGTACTCATCGTGTTATCGAGCCCAAGGGCGTTCTGACCCAGGCTGCTTGGAAGGTCGATAACGATATGTCCAAGGTCTACTCCAACGAGATCGTCTGCGACGTGACCTCCCTGAACATCGACTCCGCTTCCTTCACTCAGATTGCTGAGGCTTGCGGCGGCGACGAGAAGAAGATCGGCGAGATGATCCTGGGCATCGTTGCTGAGCGTGGTAAGCAGCAGAACCCCGTGACCGGTTCCGGCGGTATGTTCAAGGGCGTTGTCTCCCACATCGGTGAGGATCTGAAGAAGAAGCCCGGCTTCGACCTGAAGGAAGGCGACAAGATCGTCTCCCTGGTGTCCCTGTCCATGACCCCGCTGCGCATCGACAAGATCCTGGCTATCCACAAGGATATCGACCGTGTGGACATCGAGGGCAAGGCCATCCTGTTCGAGTCCGCTCTGTATGCCAAGATGCCCGAGGATATGTCCGAGCCTCTGGCTCTGGCTGCTCTGGACGTGGCCGGCGCTCCTGCTCAGGCCCGCAAGCTGCCCCACGAGGGTGACAGCGTCCTGATTCTGGGCGCCAACGGCAAGTCCGGCGTGCTGTGCGGCTGGGAGGCCATGAAGAAGGTCGGCCCCA
>ERZ840371.3450-NODE-3450-length-12844-cov-2.692157_pt1 | contig 12844 bp, 10 predicted proteins | sample MGYA00519937_ERZ840371 | MGnify/ENA primary metagenome ERZ840371 (study PRJEB31850, sample SAMEA3708873) | human gut metagenome | biome: human gut; feature: human-associated habitat; material: faeces | place: China | collected 2014 ... | reverse complement strand
TCTAAAGACCATTTTCTCCCAGCCCTTAATTTGTCCTTCAGCATCTGGCGTACCAGACTAAAGGGAAGAACAAAGGCAAAAGCGGCGACCATAGTCCTCATCAGATTATAAGTGATCTCCACGCTTGTCCCGGTCAGCTTCGTAAGGAATACGGCCAGATACTGTCCACCATAATAATAATTAAAAGACTTTCCGGCAAACCACATATCTTGGGCTGGTAAGGTTGTACTTCTCATCATGGACTGCATAAAACCAAAATCCATATATTTTTCCGTTCCATGAGCCGCCGGATGAAATCCCGCCAGATATGTCCAGAAAAGAAACACCAGAAAAAACAGAATTTCTTCCCGGTAAACCAGGGTTGTCTGTTCCCAGGGAAGAGAATTCGTGATTCTGTTCTTACATTTGATTCCATACAAAATACTGCCCAGACAACAAATAACCGTGATGATAACACAGGTCATTCCCGTAAAGGGAGTGATTTTTAAACAGGCCAGCAGCCACTGCACATATCCGCATACAGCGACTGCCAGTACTTTAGAAAACATCCAGCCATTATCATCAAAGCCCCTGAATATACGGGATGTTACCGGCATAAATACCAGACCTAGTAGGCATATCATTTCCCACCAGATCAGAAATGTAAAAAAATCAGAACCGAGGAGCCAGTAAGCACCAACTACTAATAAAACAGCCGGTGCAATCTTTATCAAATAATTTCGTTTTATCTTCACATCTGTAACCTTCCCTTTCCTGTTTTTGTTATTCCTGGTTTAAAATACCATTTTCTTCAAGAGTTCCTGTAAATATGGAATACGCTCCCTTTACTTCATAGTTACTGGAAATTTCACCTTCATATTCAACAATTACCAGATCCCCTTCTTTAAGTTCTCCGCTTTCAATCCATCTTCTTAATTTTATATCATCTGTATATACCTTATATTTCTTTCCTGCTTTTGATTTCTTACATAAAACGGTGTCATCAACCATAATATATCCATTTCCTATTTCTGTAACAGTTCCGGATATGGTTGGCAGACTGGTACTGGACTTTGTTTCCGTGGAATGTTTTTGTACATAACTGATGATCTGTCCTGCTGCCTCTTTTCCAATAAAATAACTATATTCATAATCAAAAATATTAGTAGCAAAGTAACCATCCTCAGAAATGTAGATTACCCGGTTATAGACACCCAATGCTTCAGAAGTTGCCGTAAAAGCCAGACCTCTTCGATTCTCTCTTTCAAAGAAGTCAATTGTATCATCAAGCTTTGCATCGCCACAGCCATAAAGGATCCGCCAGATCTTCTCATCATTATCCAGCAAAAGCTCCTCTTTTTCCTCATAACCTTCACATTTTGTCGCATAGTTCAACTCTAAGTTTTGAGAAAGTTCATAAAGTTCCAGTAACTTACTTAACGTATCTGGAACCGCCTCTTCATCAGCCGCATAAACATAAAATCCATCCTCATTGCCTACGGCAATCATCAGTTCCTCTGATATGCCCTTAATCTTCCGCACCTCAAATGTTTCCGTGTATGCCTTTCCTGTATCAGAATCAAGCCCTTCTGCCACACAGTTGCCAATTACCTCCCCCATTACCTCTGTATGAATAGAATTCTGACTTTTCGCAGTAAACTGTTTTCCATTAAATTTAACAACAGGATACTTTTCAGCAGGAGTCTTGTATTTCCATGGCCATTCTATCGCCCGTTCTGTTTCAGAAACATGATATTTATATTTACTTTCAGCTATTGTAGCAGTCCGTAAAAAATGTGGAACAAGAATACCTGCAATCATGACCAGCGCCAAACAAGCGGCAACCGGCATCCATTTAATCATAAGATTATGCCTTTTCCTCGGCGGATCTTCCAGTGCTGCCGTGATAAGGTCATCATCAATATAACCGATAGCATCTACAATTCTTGGTATATTCATATGTAGATTCCCTCCTCAATCAGATATTTTTTCAATTTATTTCTGGTGCGGGCCAGCATATTTGTTACTTTGCGTTCAGTAAAACCATATTTTTCCGCAATAGCCCTGTTAGATTCGAAATAAAAATACTTTAGAACAAACACCCTCTGAACCTCTTCTTTTTGTTTACGAAGAAAAATACTGAGCAATTTTCCAATCTCTTCATCGTTCCTTCCAGGCGCATGCCTTTCATCTGGCAGTATCTCTGTAAGTTCATCCAATGCCATAACCATATCAGCCGACCTCTTTTTAGCTGTCAGATGCCTTACTCTATCTACAGAAGTACTTCTGACAATTCTGGAAATATAAGCTTTAAATTTGGCAGGCCTTGTCGGTGGGATTCTATCCCACATTTCTAAATAAGTGGTATTTACACACTCTTCCGAATCCTGGCGATTATTCAGGACATTATAGGAAAGTTTATGACAGAGTTTTCCATATTTTATATCCGTTTCCTTAATCGCTTGCTCATTTCTTTCAAAATAGAGCTCTATGATTCTTATATCGTCTATGATATTCACCCCCTCCAAAATGTTCTCAATTATAAAGTCGTATTTTTTTGATGATCGTCTCAAAAAATTTATATTTTTTTGAATTATAGCATGAAAAAGGAGCATATCATCACGATAGCCCCTTATATTCTCCATAAATTATTTGATTTGCGTTGTCTTTCCATCTGCAGCTACAATATAGATAGTTGTTGGCGGTACAGACAGTTCAGAACCACATAGGTACAAATGTGAGCCATCCACCATATCATATTCATATACATACTGTCCACTTCCTATATCTGTATCCGAAGAATCATCATCGTACATTGTCTCTTCATCAAAAAAGTCCAAATCTGTTTCTTCATCCACATACAGACCTGTCATTTCCGTCTCCGTATAGAAGCTTCCATCAAAACTTACTTCCGTTACCGTTTCCCGGAAAGAATCCGTACTACGGATGATATCCCCCACATACACTAATCCCTGGAAATTAATGTAGGAAGTATCTTCTGAATCATAAAATTCATCTGATGCCTCTTTTTCTAGATTTCTTTCATAAAACATTGTTTTATAGCCGGTATTTTCATCATCTTCAATTACCGAAATATCATAAATATCCTGTTCTTCTAACCACTCTCCCAAATCAATCGCAGTGAAAGACCCGTCATCTTTTACTTTCGTAACGATCTTTTTGCAATTTAATTGATCATAGTCAATAAAAATATCATTTTTCCTTTTTTCATTGCTTTATTCCTCCATCTAATGAATTATTTCGGACTCCAATGGCCATTGACCTGCTATTTCACCCGTAACCGGATCATAATATCCATTTTTGAAGTTGATCCACCGCACAGGCTGTTTATTTAGTTCATATGCCTCTCGGTGAACTTTTGGCTGTGTGATCAGCAGATTATAGATTCTTTTGATCACTCCACTCTGTACCTGATCTCGATAAATCAGCTTCTGAAATTCTGCTCCACTGGAAAATCCTTCCCTCGCCTTCCTCTGTCAGAGATTCTGTCATATCCCTTTTCATATACTTTCCACAACAAATACAGAAAACAGGAACCCCCTCCTGCACAAACCGTTTTCCCGCCAAGAATCATACCTTCCGTCTGGGATACCGTCTTCGGAAGCATCAGATACAGCTTAAATTCTGCCACAGCCTGATTCACCTTTTCTTTCCAGAACCCAAAGTCAGACCATCTTGACGGAATCCATCCCTCCGGCCAGGTCAGATGTGTAAAAAGAAGCCAGACCACCGTCCCTGCCATTACACTGTACAGCAGGTTGCAGAACCAGTACTCTGCATCTTTCACTGTATAGTTCTTTTTTTCTCTGCTTATTTCCGTCCACAGACTGCCAGAAAGAACCGCCGGAAGCAGCAGTAATGCCGCCAGTCCTGCATTTTTCGGTAAAGTCGAGGATACCACAGTTCCCTGAAGTCCGTATTTCATCAGAAATCCGTTCACTGTACTTTCTTCGGTTTCTCCATTTCTCCTTCTGATAAACAAACGATTATAAAAAAGTTCCGTCTCGGTATCATCCGCAGAAGCCGCCCCGAAAACCAGAATTTTCTGCCCCCAGTCCGCAACTTTCCTGACAGTATAAGTACGTCCCTGAAACAGAATCTGACCACCCGGAACCTTATTGCCAAAGAGCTCCCAGGCAGTTGTACCATCAATCACGCAGCCATCCGGATCACCTTCTGTCAGAGCTGCTGCCTGCCAGTCATACCCTGCGGGATTTCCCTTAAGATACACAGTCATCGCCTGTGCCTGCCGGTTTCCTTCTTTCGCAGAAATCTCCCTCAACCCTGCATCTGCATAAAAACATACATCATAAGGCTTCTCACTTTTTCTTTCCTGCTTCAGGATATTTTCTGCTCCTTTCCTGTCAGGATAAGCTGCGGACAGAAACACCGATACTGCTGTATCATTTCTGATCTGCACATAATTATAGACTCCCAGAAAATAAATACAGAAAATAATCAGCCACACAGTCAGAGTACCGGCTTTCCTTAAAAAGGCACTCTGACTTCTGACACTCATTCCTCCAGCAGCCTGATCCGGCTGCCGCTGCTGATCTCTCTGTCACTGGAAGTCACGATTTTCTGGTCACTTGATAAATCCCCGTTCTCCAGCGCAGCAGTGGAAGAATTTTTATCTTTCACATTCACATACGTTTTTCGCGCTACCAGTACCTCACCCAGGACGGTGTTCTGTGTATCTGTCACATAAACATAGTATCTGCCATTTTCCTCATACAATGCGCTCAGCGGAACACAGACATTAAAAGGACCTGCATCCTGAGAAATTGTAAATTCCGCAGTATCTCCTATGGAAAGAGTTCCCTCCGGTACCTGTACAGAAAGAATGTACTGATTTTCATTACTGCTGTCCTCTTTCACAGACTCCACTTTCGCTCCTGTAATCTCTTTTTCATCCGCACCTTTTAAAATTACCTCTCCGCCACTCTTTATGTATTTCAGATCATCTTTGCTGACCTCTGCCTGAAACCGAAAGGTTCCTTTGGTTTCATAAAGGACAACCGCAGCTTCCGCTCCTGTCTGGCTTCCTGTCACTGCACTCAGACTCTTTATCACACCATCACAGGATGCTTTCACTTTTCCCTTTCGTGCCAGCACTTTCTGCAACGTTTCCAGATCTTTCTGCGCAGTCTCAAGTTCCGCCTGCGTATTCTCCAGCGTGGAATCTGAAGCATCACCGATCTGCGTATCCCGGATTGCCTGCTCTGCTGACTGAAGTTCTCTTCTGCGGCTGAGCATGGCTTCATTGACCGCCTCCTCTTTCGCCCGGATATCATCAATCAATGCCTTCTCCTGAGAATTGTCCTGCGCATTCGAATTGTCGCCGTTTCCTGATGTATTTTTATTCCCTTCGCCATCTGTGCGATCCGTATTTCCGGAATCATCGGAGTTCTCCGGATCATCTGTATTCCCGAAATCGTCTGTATTTCCCGGATCATCAAACTCGCTGGAATCACTGAATTTCTCCTCATCCGGTATCTTATCCTGTAAGTCATTCTGCGCCGCATCCCGCTGTGCGTAATAATCCTGAAGCTTCTGTCTGGCTATGGCTGCCTCATTCTGTGCCGCCTGCACACTGTAATTTCCGCTGGAAACCGCACTGTTATAATTTTCCTGTGCATCTGAAAACTCATTATTTCTCTTCTGCTGATTCACAGACTCTGCACTGATCAGATCATTGATCTTCCCCTGCAGAACATCTATGGCATCCTGTTTTTCCTTTATGGTTTTTTTTAGATATTTTACAGAAAACTTCAGCAGCGCATCCCCTTTTTTCACACTCTGTCCTTCCTTCACATAAACCTGCTCCACCTTCTGTCCCTCCTGGGTAAAAACTGCCCGTTCTCTGGTTCCCATCACTTTACCTGTGCCGGTCACCTCATGCGTGATCACCTGATTCTGAGCTGTTTTTGTCTCTACCTGTGCTACATTCACCGAATCTGCCGCCCTGGACAGAAAAGTAAACAAAAGCATCAGGGCAAAAAATCCTGCCAGAATTTTTATCAGTTTTATTTTCTTCATAGATAAATCCTCTCGTTTCTGTCGCTCTATTCCTTGATTGCCATGGATATGATCCCTTGTTCCAGATAATCCTGCCCTGCCAGAAAAACGATCACTGCCGGGATCAGAACCAGAACAGATACCGCAAATGCCTTTCCTGTCTGGGAGATATCGATCTGTGGAAGGTACAGAGACAGCGGCCACAGACTTTTGGTCTTCAGAAATGCCATTGGCTGTTCGATCAGATTCCAGTATTCCAGAAATCCCAGAACCAGTGCCGAAATGATACCCGCAGAACCCAGAGGAATTCCGATTCTGATAAAAATAAGCAGCTCACCCGCCCCGTCCAGCCGCGCAGATTCCATCAGTGCCTCCGGAATACTCTCAAAGAAACGATACATGATAAAAACCGGAAACGTGGAAAAGGCCGCCGGAAGAATAATCCCCCACAGATGATCCAGAAGTTTCATCTGATCCAGAACCAGATAATTACTGAGCATCATTACCTGAAAGGGCATCATCATCAATGCCACATAGATCATAAACAGCAGATTTTTTCCCGGAAAACGATATCTGGCAAATCCCCACGCTGCCGGTACTCCCACCAGGATCTGCCCTGCCAGAACTCCGACAGTAATCTTTACGGAATTCCAGAACATCACAAAAAACTCCGGAGAATCCAGCAGGACTTTCACATAGGATCTCAGCGTCGGATAAAGCGGAAGTACTCTCCAGAATACATAACTGACTGTCTGACCGGAAGCAGATCCACTGTCTGCTGTCAGTACCGCCCCCAGAAGATCATTTAATTCCTTCTGCCCCATCAGTGATCCTGTAACTGAAAAAAATACCGGAAATACTGCCACCAGTGCAAGGAGTACAAGGGGCAGGCTTCCTATCTTCCTGATACGGAATATCTGCATAACTTTTCTCATTCTGCCCCGCCTTTCCCCCAGGCTTTCCACAATCCCAGGATCAGCAGAAAAATCACCAGTCCGGTCACCACTGCCGCAGCCGACATCTTATCCAGCGACAGGTCCCTGTACCAGTTGTTAAACAGATGCTGAAGCAGATACATTTTTTCCTGCGGATAATCACCGGCCACCAGATATGCCTCACGGAAAACCTTAAATGCATTGAGTACAGAAAGTACCACGATCGTAAAAAGGGACGGGAGCAGATTCGGGAGTGTGATCTTCGTAAAACATTTCCACTCCCCTGCCCCGTCCACTTTTGCTGCCTCGTAAAGTGCCGCCGGAATGGCAGACAATCCTGCCATCCAAAGCACTACATCATATCCAAGATTTCTCCATATATAACTGATCACCAGTACATAAAAGGAAGCACCTGTATTCATCCAGTCAGTCGTCTGAACAGATAACATATGAAGCAGGTGATTCCATAAGCCCTGATCGTCAAACAGCAGTCTCCACAGAAGTACCACTGATGCTACAGGGACTGCCATTGGCAGAAGAAAGAAACTTTTCAGAATCTGCGTAAATCTTTTTTGCCCTGCAAGCAGGACTGCTATGATCAGAGACAATACCACCAGCAGCGGCACACACACTCCGAAGAACCGAAGTGTGTTGCCTGCTGCCAGACGAAACGCTTTGTTTGCAAATATCGTCCTGTAGTTCTCTATCCCCACAAATTCTCCATTCACTGCCCCGCAAAAAGATCTGCGGATCACATCCACATACGGGATCAGCCAGAAAATGCAGACACCTGCAAAACTCGGAAGAATAAAAGCCAGACCTTTTTCTGTATTTCTGAAAGCTGCACATCTTCTGCGATTTCGTTTCCGACTAAACAGCAAATCTGATTTTGCGTTCCGTTTCTCTGTTAAAGATAAGTGTTCTTTTAAATTAATCTTCATTCTCTTAAACTCCCTTACCTTGCAGTATTGGGTAATCAGCAGCAGACAGCCGCTTATTCAGATAAATACAGATTTACTTCCTGCATGATCTCTTTCACAGCATCATCCAGCCCCGTTTCTCCATTGAGGTATTTCTCACCGGATTCCGTTACTGCATTTCGGATGATCTGATTACTCTTTGCAGGTACAGTAAGTGTTTTTCCCAGATCCATGATGTTCTGTATTGCTTCATCTTCCGGAATGATCTCGTCCATCTCAAGCTGTTTGATATTACCATCTCCCGTATCATAAGAGGTTCCGATCGAGCCAATGGTATCTCCACTGGATTTTCCCATTTTCCAGTAAGCCATATCTTCATAAACCTTGCTGTTTACAGCCAGTCCTTCATCATTGCTTGCTCTCTGGGATTCCTCTTCAAACAGGAACTTTACGAACTTCTCTGCCGCTTCTTTTTCAGATGCCTTTGCACTGATTCCCACAATGCTCCTTGGATAGAAACAATTCTCGCTTTGTCCGTTCAGAAGTCTGTAATCCAAATCCGGATCTACTTTTTTTGCAGAATCCAGATACACCAGACCCTCCGGTGAAAGCAGACCGCCTGCCGCCACTGTATTGACTTTTACAAGCAGATCCGTTATCGATCCTGCAATATTTGTATATCCGGAACGATCTGAATTCGCCCAGTCATCACCCATCTGGTAAGCTTTCTTTGTCTCTTCTATCGCATCCTTCTGAGTCTGCCAGATCCTGTTTACCTGCTCCAGATATTCTTTCAGTGCATCTTCTTTGAGGGTTCCGTCCTCGTTCATCCATGCCGATGTACTATTGTCTATGGTTCCCTGTATCAGCCAGGACGGTGATATGGAAAAAGAGCTGAAAAATTTCAGTTTTCCATAGCTGTCTTTCTGGCTTTCCGCTGCATCAGCCTCTGTTGTCAGATCCGTAATTCCGGCGATGATATCCTTATTTCCCTCTATCATCGGAATGCCGAACTTGACAGGCATGGTATAAATGCTTCCATCCTCTTTTGTATATGCATCTTTGATATTTGGCAGGATATCTTCGTCTTTTAATACCCCGCTTAAATTCTCCAGCATTCCTCTCTCTATATAGGTATCCTCTGAAATTCCATCCAGCAGCAGAACATCCGGTCCTGTTCCGGCCATGATCTCTGTATTGAGCACTTTCAGCGCATCCGTATCTGTGACGGAATCATCTCCTGACATTCCCGCCTCAATATTCACATAAATATCCGGATATTTTTTCTGGAAAAGCACTGCTGCCTGTTTTATGAAGTTACTGTCTTTCAGGGAATAAACTGTCAGCTCTGTATCCGGTGTCGTTGGGGTATCTTTGGAATATACATAGGAATAAATTCTGATATCCTCGCCTGCATTACAGCCCACATAGAAATTTCCATCGCTGTCCTGTCCCCATGCTACAGTTCCTGTATCCGGTGAACTGAGCGAATTCAAGGAACCATCGATTATCTGTTCCACTGTGCTACCTCCCAGAACATATCTGTAAACACCGGTATGATCAATATAAAAAAGGCTGTTATCCTCATCTCCCTTTAAGAACATAAGCGGAAAACTGCTGGTTGTTGTCCAGTTGACATCCTGCTCATCAGACTGGATCTGCTCTGTAAGCGCGCTGATATTGTCCAGTGGTTTTCCAGTATCCAGATCATATCCGTGAAGAGTCTGATCCTGAATGGTAAACAACATTTTTCCTGCTGTTCCGATAAAATCAACACGGATTCTTTCCTCATATCTTCTCACCAGACTTCCATCTGAAGGATTGATCTCTGCTACGCCATTGCCGGGATCTACGATAAGAACTGTCCCATTCTCTGTGAAACATACCTGAAATGTATAGGAAGACTGAATCGTATCTCCGGTATCAACTTTCTGTACATTTCCATCAGGGGAAAGATAGAAAAATTCCATTTTCAGGTTGTCATACGCAGAATCCTCTTCCCCACTGTCGGCTGTTGTCTGTGCATTTTCATTGTCCCTGTCAGGAGACAGATCTGCCCCGACAAATATACTTCCATCCGCTGCTGCAGAGACAACGCTGATATATTCTCCCAGATTCTCCTTAAGCCCCAACAGTTCTTCCAGACTTTTTCCATTCGTCCAGGTTTCTCCATTATCTGCAGAATCTGCTGCATAATAACAGTTATCTGCTGTACTGTAATAAACCATGCGCAATGCACCTGAGTCGAGTACCTTGACATCTCTCAGAAACTGGCTGTTTTCAGGTACTGTAAGATCATTTTCCAGAAAACGTCCCATTGCTTTTGCGCTCTCATCTTTTGTTTTTTTACCATCTGAATTGTCGGTATTTACATTCACAAGATCTGCTGTATCTGCATTCCCTGCCTGATTGCTGCTTCCTGTTTCTCCTTTGCTTCCGGAATTTTTTCCATCTGCACCGCCACATCCGGCAAGCAGGCTGCCAGTAAGTGCGATCACTCCGGCAACGGCGATTCCCTGTTTCCACCTTTTTATTTTTCTCATATCAGGATATACCTCCATGTTTTTATTTTCTTTCTGTCCCTCTCAGGATAAATGGATTGTAACAGGCAAATCTCTAAACTTTCTCTAATTTTCCAGCCGATATCCAATTCCCCGGACGGTTTTCAGGTTCAGTGTACTTCTGACACTTTTTAATCTTCGCCTCAGAAAATGAATATAATTATCCAGATTTCCATCCTCCACCTCGCTGTCTGCTCCCCAGACACGGTTGAGGATCACCTCTCTCGGAAGTGTCTGACCGGCGTTTCGAAGCATCAGCTCCAGAAGTGCTCCTTCCCGTTTGGAAAGGGTACATTCCTTTCCGTTTCCTTCCAGTCTGCCGCTTTCGGGATCAAAAATAAGATCTCCGAGCGATAATACTGCCGTGTCCTCCCATCTTCCGGGTCTTCGAACCATACACTGTATTCTTGCCAGAAGTTCTTCGAAGGCAAACGGCTTCACCATATAGTCATCTGCGCCGCCTTTCAGTCCGGTCAGTTTATCCTGTAATTCTCCCAGTGCAGTCAGCATGATCACCGGTGTGGAAACATGATTCTTTCTGGCTTCCTGCAAAACAGTGATGCCATCCATGGACGGGAGCATCCGGTCCAGGATCACCAGATCATGGCTTCGTTCTTTCATATAATAAAGCCCTTCTTCTCCGTCATCGCAGATATCTGTCTCATAGCCTTCTTTTTCGAGCTGAAATCTCATGCTATCTGCCAGTTCCCTGTCATCCTCTATCAGTAAAATTTTCATCTGTTTTCATCCTCCTGATCTTTCATTATACATGAGTTTTCTCTAAATTGTCTCTATACTCGGTTACAGGAATTTTTTTAGAGATTATTTACAGGTTTTCATGATACAATTACCATACAATCTCATAAAGGAGTAAATATTTCATGTTTCACAGACTTCATATTCAAATGACTTTTTTCTCTGCTCTGATCATTGGCATCGTCATTTTTATTATGACAACTGCCTGTAATTTCATCGCAGAAAACAGCACAGGCCAGAATGCGTGGAATACCTTTCAGAACAACGCCATCTCCTGTATCTCTCATCTGGAAACGCAGAGTATCATCAGCAGTGACTGGATTTTGCAGGCAGAAAAAAATTATGATATTTCCATGGATATCAGAGACAACGGAAATTCTCTTTATCTGAAAAAACTACAGACGGATTCTCTGGATGAAACGATTTTCCGGAAGGCAGAAGAAATCTCTGCTGCTTCCTATGCACTTGATCTTTCCAATCCCGGTGCGGTCAGTAAACTGACAAAACGGATCTTTTTTCAGATGAAAGATTTCTATGTTTCCACTGCTCTGATCCCCAAGAGCCACGGAACCGTCAGTATGATCATCCTGTATTCCCTGGATTCTGTAAAACACAGGATTCTGTTACAGAGACTTGCATTCTCCGGCGCAGCTTTTCTGGCAATTCTGGCTCTGAGTATCTGTTCCTGGTTCTTTACCGGAAGAATGATCACTCCCCTGGAAAAAAGCAGGCAGGAACAGACCGAATTTATCGCTGCTGCCTCCCATGAGCTTCGCTCCCCTCTGGCAGTAATCCTGTCCGGAATCTCTGCCATGAAAAAGGCAGATCCGAAAGAACAGGAACATTTTCTTTCAGTCATAGAAAAAGAAGGGACGCGAATGTCCCTCCTGATAAATGATATGCTCTCTCTGTCAAATGCAGATAACCATTCCTGGAAAATGCATCCGGTTTTCTGTGAACTGGATACTTTACTTCTGGATACCTACGAAAAGTATGAACCCCTGATGCAGGACCACCATATGAAATTTTTCATTGAACTTCCGGAAGAGGAAATCCCTCCCTGTCCCTGTGACCCGGAAAGGATCAGTCAGGTGCTTGGAATCCTTCTTGACAATGCCATCAGTTATGTCCCCGAAAACGGGAAAATTATTCTTTCCCTTTCACAGACCGAAACGCACTTTCTTATCCGCGTCAAAGACAACGGACCCGGTATTCCGGATTTTGCCAAGACTTCTGTTTTCCGGCGTTTTTACCAGGCAGATTCTGCCAGAAATAACAGGCAGCATTTTGGTCTGGGACTGTGTATTGCGTATGAGATCATTTCACTTCATAAAGGAACAATCTCTGTACTGGATACCCCGGGCGGTGGTTCTACTTTTCAGATTTCTCTGCCGTTAGCATAACACAGTAATTTTCTGTAAAATAAAAATTTATAAATAAACCTATATTATTCACGGCTATGCCGTGAATAATATAGGTTTATTTGTTACTTCCTCGAAATAGAAGTTTTTTATCACCATATTGTCGTATAAATTTAAACTCACATTCCATATCAGGATTTCTTTAATTCTTCCATATACAGTTCAGCTATATATGCCGGGCCAGTGCACCACAACTTTGTCTTCTCATCCGGCGATGCAAAGCTACTGTATGC
>ERZ840371.3444-NODE-3444-length-12871-cov-7.224407_pt1 | contig 12871 bp, 9 predicted proteins | sample MGYA00519937_ERZ840371 | MGnify/ENA primary metagenome ERZ840371 (study PRJEB31850, sample SAMEA3708873) | human gut metagenome | biome: human gut; feature: human-associated habitat; material: faeces | place: China | collected 2014 ... | reverse complement strand
CCCTGCTGGAAGAAGCTGAACTCGGTCTCGTCGGCCAGGTCAGCCATGTGCTCGACCTTATAGTTCTCGTGGCGCTCTTCCATCAGCTTGACAGCCTCTGCGCGGGGCAGGATGAAGGGCTTGATGGCCAGATTCTCTTTGGTGATCTTGTGCATCTCCTTCTCGATGTTGGCCAGGTCTTCGTCGGTCAGCTTGGTGTCGCCGAGGTCAACGTCGTAGTAGAAGCCGTTCTCGGTAGCGGGGCCGAAGGCGAAGTCAGCCTCCGGGTAGAGGCGCTTGATGGCCTGAGCCATGACGTGGGCTGCGGTGTGACGGATAACGTGCAGTTCCTGGTCCTGCGGGCACTCGTCCACATGACCGTCCTTATAGATGATCTTCATGGTGTTACTCCTTCTTGACATGAAAAATGCGTTTGGTATAACAAAAAAGACGCTTCACCCCGCATTTGCTTTACGGGATGAAGCGCCTTTGAAAGACCCAACTGCGTTCCACGGTTCCACCCGAATTGCGTGCTATTGCACGCCACTCGCTGTGCTGTAACGGGCGCACCCGGCAGAGGTTCGCCTCTGCACTCTGCGGTGGTAGAAGTCCGGCACATGGCAGGCTGCTTGCAGCACCCTTGCGGGGCAGCCCTCTCTGCGGCATGGAGCGCGGGACCTCGGTTTGTCCGCATCAACATTTTAAACAGGATGAAACTACGCTGATTGTAGCACGTCCGACCCAAAAAATCAAGGGACACCGGTGTGAAATTTCTGCCAGCGCGGTCATTCCCCGCCGGGAACTCCGGCACCGTGAACCGGGTGGGCGCAATGCCAAGGCCCATGGAGATGCCGCGGAGCTTACTCCACGTCCTGCAGCGCGGCAAAGTCCTCTTCGCCGGTGCGGATCTTGACCACGCGGGTCACGTTGTAGACGAAGATCTTGCCGTCGCCGATGTGGCCGGTGTAAAGTGCCTTCTTGGCGGCCTCCACCACGGAATCGACCGAGATCTTGGAGACGATGACCTCGACCTTGATCTTCGGCAGGAGGGTGCTGTCCACAGGCACACCACGGTATTTTTCAGTGGTGCCTTTCTGGATGCCGCAGCCCATGACCTGCGTGACCGTCATGCCGGTGACGCCCAAATCGTTGAGGGCGCTCTTGAGCTGGTCGAACTTGGAAAGCTTTGCAATGATGGACACTTTGTGCATCCCGGTGTCGTAGATGCCGTCGTGGATGACAGCAGGCTCACGCACCACAGGCACAGCGGCGTCCATCTGCTTTGCAGAAGCTTTGGAAGCGTCGTCCTCGCCGAGGTCGGTGTTCTCGTTGGGGACCATGGCGGCAGAGTTTGCATCGGAGATGGCGAAACCGGCATAAGCGGAAGCCAGACCGTGCTCGTGGATGTCCAGACCGTCGATCTCCACCTCAGCGGGAACGCGGAGGCCGATAGTCTTGTCGATGACTTTGAAGATGACGAACATGACGGCCAGGACATAGGCATCGACCACGATGAGGCCCAACAGCTGGATGCCCAGCTGGCTCAGACCGCCGCCGTAGAACAGGCCCTTGCCGACACCGTTGCCGCCGTCGGAGAAGAGGCCCACGGCAATGGTACCCCAGACGCCGTTTGCAAAGTGGACGGAGACAGCGCCCACGGGGTCATCGATCTTCGCAATGTTATCGAAGAACTCGACGCTCAGCACCACGAGGATGCCGGCGACGAAGCCGATGATGAAAGCACCAAAGGGCGAAACGGTGTCGCAGCCTGCGGTGATGGCCACCAGACCAGCCAGAGAGCCGTTGAGCGTCATGGAGACGTCGGGCTTGCCGTAGCGCTTCCAGGTAAAAAGCATGGTCACGCAGGTAGAAACTGCTGCCGCAAGGTTGGTGTTGAAGCAGACCAGACCGGTCAGGGTCATGGTCTCATCGGTGGAAAGGCTCAGGGAAGAGCCGCCGTTGAATCCGAACCAGCAGAACCAGAGGATGAACACGCCCAGCGCACCGGCGGTCAGGTTGTGGCCGGGGATGGCGTGGGGCTTGCCGTCCTTGTCGTACTTGCCGATGCGGGGACCCAGCAGGGCCGCGCCCAGCATGGCGATGACTCCGCCGACGTTGTGGACTGCTGCAGAACCGGCAAAGTCGTGGAAGCCCATGCTCTGGAGCCAGCCGCCGCCCCACATCCAGTGGCCGCAGATGGGGTAGACCACCAGCGAAATCGCAGCAGAATAAACGCAGTAAGCCTTGAAGTTGGTGCGCTCGGCCATGGAGCCGGAAACGATGGTGGCAGCCGTTGCGCAGAACACGGTCTGGAACACGATGTAGACCCACAGCGGGATATCCAGACCCAGATGGCTGTAATCGCCCTGAATGAACGGGTCGAAGCCGCCGATCAGTGCGCCGGTGCCGCCGAACATCAGGCCAAAGCCGATGATCCAGTAGCACGGGGTGCCGATGCAGAAGTCCATCATATTCTTCATCAGAATATTACCGGTGTTCTTGGCACGGGTGAAACCGGCTTCACACAAGGCGAAGCCCGCCTGCATAAAGTAGACGAGGAACGCTCCCACGAGCGTCCAACAGGTGTTGATGGAGCTGAACATAACTTTCCATACCTCCCACGAATGTGATGCCGCAAGGCCACCAGAACCTTTTGGCGTGTGCGGTGTTCCCCGTGCCGATCGCACGCAGGAACGCTTCATTTGCACTCAGGAGACCCTCTATCTTCCCCCGAGCGGCAATATCCCCGAAAACACAAAAGGCGCTGGCGGAATCAATTCCGTCAGCGCCTTTGCTTTCGATGGCAAGAGTATAGTCCCTTTGTGCAAAAGTGTCAAGGGCTCATGTTAAGGTTTTACGTTTTTCACAACGGAAAGAAAGTTATCACGGCAAAAGTTTGGCAAAACTCTGTTTTCAGCTGCGCACTAGTCATTCTTTTCCGTTTCTGTGTCGTTTTCCGCTTTTTTGCGGCCGGAGCGGTGTCCGCCCTGCATTTCCCAGTGCAGCATCAAGCTCATCATGGCGCGCAGCGCAAAGGTGGCAGCCAGCGGCACCACCGACTCCAGATTCTGCAAAAGGAAGGTCTTTGCGATCTCCGCCGACATCAGGAATTCCAGCGCCGTGGTCAGGCCGCTGCTCATCTCGTGGTGGAAATCATGGTGGTCATGGAAGAAGGTCGCCCGCACATAGTGGTAGGTGGCCTTGATAAGACTGGTGACGATGATGAACAGACCGATCACTTCGGCAAGGCCCGCGATCATGGGCACTGCGGTCTCCAGAAAGTCTTCCAGTCCATGGGTAACGCCTGCGTTCAGATGATAAAGCCAGCCCATAGCAGCATCCTCTTACAGCAGCGTCTTGACGTATGCTGCCAGCTCCTCGTCCTTGCAGGAGGCGAAGAACAGCTCGCTGAACTTTGCACCGGCCACAGCGCCCTTCAGCAGGTCCTGATTGATGCTCTTCAGGCACTCGATCAGCGGCTTGAAGGTAGCGGCACGCACGCCGTCCAGGATCTTCTTGTTGCGCTGCTCAGGCTCCACGCGCTCCTTGGGGTAGCCCTGACCGTGGCCGAAGCCGAACAGTTTCTCGAAGCAGTACTCAAGGTTCAGCTCACCGCCCCAGCCGAAGCCCTTGGCAAACGGCATGGCAACGGCGTTGCCGTCGTTCACGTGGGCAAAGGTGTAGGCATCCACAGGGTCCTCCACATGGCCGCAGATCACGCCGGGGAAGCTGTTCAGAGCCAGCATGGCACCCTCGCCGGTGCCGCAGCCGGTGATGACGTAATCGGCTGCGCCGCTGTTCAGCAGGATGGCAGCCAGAATGCCACACTGCACATAGGTCAGCTGGGCAGCATCGTCGGCAGCGTACATGCCGTAGTTGACCACCTCGTGGCCCATGGGCTCCACCACCTTTTTCAGGGCGGCTTCAATGATGCCGTTCTTGGCGGCCTGGCTGTTTTCGTTGATGAGTGCAATCTTCATGGAACATTCCTCCTGTTTTTCGGATACCTCTAAGATACATGAGCGGCGGTGCGCTGTCAAGCGGCCATCAGCCCAGCTTTTTCTTCTGCTGGTGGGCCAGGATGGGCATGAGCAGGGGCGTGGGAACGAGCTTCTGGGCCGTGGTGGCAAGGCGCATCAGGGGGCTGGGCACGATGATGGTCTTGCGGCGGAGCATCCCGCGCATGGCTTCCTCCACGCAGAGCTCCGGGGTGATGCCCTTAAGGGCGAACACCACGTCGGCGCGGTCGTTGAACTCGGTGTCCACGGGGCCGGGGCAGAGGGCACAGACATAGACCGGGCTGTGCTGCTCCCGCAGCTCCTCGGCCACGCCGCGGGTCAGGCTGACAACGTATGCTTTGGAGGCGTAGTAGCCCGCCATATAGGGCCCGCCCGGCAGCAGGCCCGCCGAGGATGCCACGTTCAGGATGGTGCCAAAGCCCTGGGCTTCCATCTTGCGCAGGGTGAACTTGAACAGCCGGTGCATGGCCAGCACGTTTACCCGCAGCATGGAAAGCTCCTTGCCCGCGTCCGTCTCGGAAAAGGCACCGCAGGCACCAAAGCCCGCGTTGTTGATGAACAGGTCGATGCGTTCGTCTGCCAGTGCTTCGCACAGGGCGGCGACCTGCGCATCCTGCTCAAGGTCGGCGGGTACGATGCGGCAGAGGGTGCCGTGTTTCGCCCGGAGCTCGGCGGCAAGGGTCTCCAGCCGGTCGCGGCGGCGGGCGGTCAGGATGAGACGGAAGCCCAGCCGGGCATAGCGGCGGGCAAACTCCCGCCCGATGCCGGAAGAAGCGCCGGTGATCCAGACAGTTTTGGTTGACATAAGCATTCTCCTTTTTCTGCGGAAACTCCATTGCCTCTATTCTATCATGGCAGCGGGTGAGAATCCATGCAAAAATTCAAGGAAAAGCTATCCCTTGTTGCCCGGGAAATTTTGGAGTATAATAGACTCAAAGAACAGCGCACTGACGCAGGAGGAAAGAAAAATGAACAAACCAGTATTGGTGGTCATGGCTGCCGGCATGGGCAGCCGTTACGGCGGCATGAAGCAGATCGACCCGGTGGGCCCCAAGGGTCAGCCCATTGTGGAGTACTCCCTGTACGATGCCCACCGCGCAGGCTTTGAGACTGTGATCTTTGTCATCAAGCACGAGATCGAGGAGGCCTTCAAAGCCGCCATCGGCGACCGCGTCTCACAGGGGATGAACGTGAAATACGCTTTCCAGCAGCTGGATGAACTGCCCGCAGGCTTCACCATCCCCGAGGGCCGTGTCAAGCCCTGGGGCACCTGCCACGCCGTGCTGGCCGCAAAAGACCTCATTGATGGGCCCTTCGCCGTTATCAACGCGGACGATTACTACGGTCCCGAGGCCTTCAAGGTCATCTATGAGTATCTGTCCACCCATCAGGACGGCGCAGTTTACGATTACTGCATGGTGAGCTACCTGCTCAAGAATACCGTCTCCGAGAACGGCACCGTCTCCCGCGGTGTCTGCGTGGTGAACCCGGACGGCACCCTGCACAGCGTGACCGAGCGCACCGGCATCGAGACCTATGAGGGCGGCATCCGCTGCACCGCTCTTGTCGGTGAGGGCACGGATGACCTGCCGGTGGAAGCGCCCGTCAGCATGAACCTGTGGGGCTTCGGCAAGAGCTTCCTGGACGAGGCCGATCGCCGCTTTGCGGGCTGGCTGCGTGAGAATCTGCCCAAGAACCCCCTCAAGTGCGAGTATTTCCTGCCCACCGTGGCCAGCGAGCTCATCGATGAGGGCAAGGCGGCAGTCACCGTGCTCAAGAGCACCGATAAGTGGTACGGCGTGACCTACCGCGAGGATAAGCCCACCGTGGTGGCCGCCATCGCCCAGAAAACCCAGGAGGGCCTGTACCCCGAGGATCTGTGGGCGTGATAAGCTGAAACAGGCGCAGATGCGAAACAAAATCTGTGGCGGCCCTCTTGACTTTTGGCATTCCAACGCATATAATAGGAATGCGAAAGAGAATAGGGTGATATCCATAGGATCACCAAAGCAACAAGAAGCCCCCTTGACATTGCGACTGTCAAAGGGGCTTCCTGCTTGCTAAGGGTTAGTGCTTACCGGCCTTGAACTGCTCGTCAAGCCACTTGCAGATGTAGTAGCTGACCACACCCGCTGCGACTCATTACAACGCAGAAGCGCCCCATCCGGTGAAGGATGAGGCGCTTCTACGTATATTTGGGAATATTCGGGGATGGCGTTAGTTGTTCTTGAGCTCCTGTGCCTTCTGCCATGCGTTCAGCACATCGAGCTTGCTTACGGGATTGGCCGGGAAGAACTTCATCTCTTCCGGAGCCGTGCCCTCATCGTTCAGGTCAGGGATAAGCTCGTTTTCCATGGCCCAGCGGGCGGCGTGCTGCAGGTCCATATCCTGCTCTTCCTGCCCTACATCGGGGTAGAGCAGTTCGGATTCGGGCATGGGCTTGCCTGCATCCTCCCACAGCATCATGGCAAGGGCGCTGCGGTTGCTGGGGAAGTAGGGCAGAGCCATCAGCTTGCCTGCAAATTCAGCGCCCAGAGAATAGGCCTGATAGCCCAGCACTGCACCGCCCACAGCAGCAGTACCAATGATTGCCGCAGTGCCCAGCACGCCGGGCCCATCATCTTCGATGGTGGCATCGCGGTACTGTGCGGCAATATCCACATCACTGCTCATGGGGAAAGTGATGGTCTCAGCCTTGTAGTCCTGACCCAGCGGCAGGGAGAACTTGCCGGTAGACCAGATGTCAAACACCATGCCCTCCGGGATCTTGTCTTTGTCCAGCGTCACGGTCACTTTTGCGTCTTTCGGTACAGAGTAGGTCTTTTTGCCGGTGGTCTCGTCAGTAGTAACAGTCAAGGTATCGGTCACATCCTTGTCACCGTTTTTCACGGTAACAGTGCCGCCGGTCACGGTCAGCGGGTGGCAGACTGCGGTACCGGGGGTGTGGTCAGTGGCGGCATCACGGTACTTGGCAGACACATTCACACCATTGCTCATGGGGAAAGTGATGGTCTCAGCCTTGCAGTTCTGACCTGTGGGCAGGGAGGTAGACCAACCGTCAAACACTTTGCCATTGGGCACTGCGGTCTTGTCCAGCGTCACGGTCACTTCTGCGCCGTCCGGTACAGAGTAGGTCTTTTTGCCGGTGGCTGCGTCAGTTTTGCTGTTCAGCTTGCTGGTCACATCGCTGCCGTCGTATTTCACAGTAACAGTGCCGCCGGTCACGGTCAGCGGGTGGCAGACCGGAGCATTGGGGTCGAACTCCCAACCGGCATGGAGGGTGATGTCCTTCGTAATTGCGGTTTCGTTCACATCAAAGGGCTGGCCATCTTCGGTGTACCAGCCGGTGAACTTGTAACCCGCACGGGTGGGATCATGGATGGCAGTCAGTTCGTTTGCCTTGGTATCAGTGATTTTTTCGGTCTTATAAACCGGCACCTCAGCGGGGTCGGTCAGGTTGCCGCCATTGGCATCAAAGGTCACCTTGCAGAGGTAAAGAAAATTGCGGTATTTCAGATAGGTGTTGGTAGAGTTTGCAAGCAGTTTATCTGCATCGGTTTTATTGCTGTTATAGTAGATGGCACCATTGGGAGTGTAAATAGGGATAGGATTTCCATCTTTATCAAGAATGGGCTGTCCATTTTCGTCCTTTTTCCAATCTTCATCTATCTGCCCAGCTGTACAAGTCTGCAGGCTCTCCTTGAACGAAGTCAACCCGGCAGGGAGTGTAATGTATTTCAGATCAAAGCAATAGTAAAAGGTATCAGGTTCAATGGTTGTTACTTTTTCCGGGATGGTGATGGACTCGAGGGCTTCGCAACGTTCAAAAGCCTCCTGGCCAATCTCAGTCACACTGTCCGGCAGAGTGATCGAGGTAAGATATTCGCAAGAGGCAAAAGCCCGCTTGCCAATGATTTCAACGCCCCTCGGCAGGGTGAATGTGTGAAAACCATTACACTCGCAAAAGGCACCTTCGTCGATTTTTTTCAGACTGGAGGGAAGGGTGAGCGTCGTCAGTGCGCTGCATTCTCTGAAAGCCTCTTTTCCGATTTCTGTCAGGCCGCTGCCCAGAGTAAGATCAGAAAGCGTTACGCAGAATACAAAAGCACCCTCTCCAATAGAAGTTACTTTGTCAGGAATCTTAACATGATTCAAGACGTAGCAATCCCCAAAGGAATGCGCGCCAATGGTTGTCAGGCTTTCAGGGAGGTTCACAGTGGCCAGGTTATCGCAATCATCAAACATATGAACTCCGGTTGACTGCACACCTTCGTCAATTGTGGCGGACTTAAGTCCATCGCAGTTGTAGAATGCGTAATCGCCGATCTCAGTGACCGTTCCGGGAATTTCAATCGGATTCAGGCTGGTGCAGGAATCAAAAGCATGCGATCCGATGGAAGTCAGATTTTTGGGAAGATTGACGGTCTTCAGAGAAGTGCACTTCTCAAAGGCGTGATCGCCAATGGTCTGAAGGTCGTTACACAGCGAAAGCGATGTAAGGTGATTGCAGTCCGCAAAGGCATATTCTCCCATCGACATTACAGGGCTATTGATGGTAAGAGTTATCAGGCCGGTGCACTTATTAAAGGCACGTGGGCCGATGGAAGTAACGTTCTGGGGAATGATGACGTTGTCCAGCACAGGGCAATTATAAAAGGCCTCCTCGCCGATCGTCTTAATATTCTGACCTAACGTAACCGATGTAAGATAAGGGCAGTCTGCAAAGGCATCTTTTCCCATTGATGTGACAGCGCCATTGATAGTAAGAGTTTTCAGGATGGGGCACGCATAAAAGGCCTCCTCACCGATCGTCTGAATATTTTTACCTAACGTAACCGATTCAAGAGAAGTACGTTCAAAAAATGACTGTTCTCCCAAACCGGTTACAGTGTAGCCGTCCAACGTTGCGGGTATTTCGATGTCGTAGGGGGCATGGGTTTTCGTTGGATTAACAGGTCCGGCAAAGCTCCTGATGGTTGCTGTATTGTCTGAGTTTAACGTATACCAATACTTGTAAGTGCCATCGTCGGCAGGATGCCACTCTGTGTCTGCTGCAAATGCCGTGACTGCCGACAGGGGCAGCATGGTGATCATCATGCAGACCGCAACCAATAAGCTGATCAAACGCTTGGGTCTCATAATTTTTTACTCCTTTTCCATGATATTCCCAAAAATTCTCTCTATTTCAACCAAAACAAAAGAGCGCCGCACCGGCCAAACGGCTGGTACGACACTCTGAACCCTTGTAGACCCGCTGCGCGCTCGCTCTCCTGAAGGGAAGCCGACGCATCTTCACAAGGAGGTGCAAGGTTTCGTATTACCTTACCCGGAGAGAATAACGTGCGGCTGGCTGCCATATTACAGGCCCTGTAGCTTTGCGTCGCAGCCTTTCGACTGGCTTGCCGATTCTTCAGTTTTTAGCGGAAATAGCATATTACACAATACAAGATACGCTTTTTGTTTTTTTTTTGTCAATATGACGAAAATAAATTTGGAAAAGTATACAAAAAAGGAGCGTACAATGTGGAAAACAGAATGAAAACAAAATCGTGCGGCAGAACAAGATCTGCCTGACTTTATGGAGAATGCAGTGCAAGAAAAATGCCCCTGACCGAAAGAAGCCGGTCAGGGGCATTTGGGGTTGCTGCAACGGTCAGGGTCAGTGCCTGCGCTCGTACTTCAGGCGCTCCCGCAGCTCATCCAGAGAGCGGTGCTTTTCGCCGTGGCGCAGCTTGGGGTAAGCGCGGAGCATACGGCCCTTGCCAAAGTACTTGGAGCTCCGGGTGCGGGCGCGCATCTCCTCGCTGCGGGCCTGCAGCTCCTCGGCCAGCTGTTCCAGACGGAGCAGCTCTGCCGTGCGCTCTGCGGTGCCCTTGGCTGCCAGCTTGACGGCAGTGGCGGCCTCAGAGGCATTGAGCCGGGCCTCCTGCGAGGACTTGCGTGCAGCCTCCATGGCCTCGTCGGCCTTGGCGCGCAGGGCGGCAGCGGCATCCCGGGGGCTCAGTTTGGCGGCATTGTCCCGGGCCTCGGCAGCCGCCAGCTTGAGCTGCAGGCGGCTCTCGTCCATCTTCTGGTCCACATCCATGGCGGTGGTACCCAGCAGCTCGGTCATGGCATCGGACACGGCGTGCATACTGTCGGCCACCTTTTCCAGAGCATCCAGCTCACGGGCCAGGTCAGAGGCCGCAAAGGCGGTCACCACCACATCGGCGGCGTAGCAGGCGTACAGGATGCACATGAGGACAAAGCCCACCATCTGGGGGACCATCTCCACAAGGCCGGCGATCACGGGGTGAACGGCCTTCATCACCACAACGGTGCCCACGCCCCACAAAAGGGAGAACTCCAGGCAGATATATCCGCCGATGTTGAAGGGGAAGTCGCTGTAATCCCACCACCGGGTGTGGTAGAGCTTGTAGAGCGCCCAGCCGCCTGCCAGCTCCAGCACGCTGGGCAGGATCACGCCGCCGATATAGAGCAGCAGCAGGTTGTCTGCCAGCGGCGAAAGGGTGAACAGCACAATGATCATGCCAAAGCCGTAGATGGGGCAGACCGGGCCGTTCAGAAAGCCGCGGTTCACCAGCTGGCCGGTGGAAACGGCGGCATAGATGACCTCCAGGCACCAGCCCAGGCAGGAGTAGATCAGGAAAAACGCCAGGATCTGATACAGCGAAAAGCCGCAGACCATGGTGTTGACAAAAAAGGACATCTTACTCCTCCTTTGCGGCGGCAGCAGCTTCCTCCGCAGCCTTTATCTTTTTCAGGACCTTGGGTTCGATCCAGGTCACGGTCTCATCGCCGGGCAGCTTTTTGGCGATCAGGGCCTTGATCCTGATGCCCATCTCGGTGAACATCCCCTCGTGCTCGGTGCGGATGTTCCACTCCGGCTCGTTCTCGTGCAGGTCAAAGGTCTTCCAGGTGATCTCGTAGCCGGAAGCGGGGAAGTACTCCAGACTGTCGCGGAACAGGTCGTCGTCATCGGTCTTGAAGTAAATTTCGCCGCCGTCCTCAAGGAATGCCCGGTACTGGATGAGCTGGCGGGGGTAGGTGAGGCGGTGCTTGTGGGAGGAACCGTTCTTGCTCCACGGGTTGCAGAAGTTGATGTAGATGCGGCTGACGGTGTCCTCCGGGAAGATGACGTTGTGGATCCGCTCAATGTCGGCGCTCATGATCTTCACGTTGTCAATGGGGCGGTCAGCCGCCTGATAGGCGGCCTCCACTTTCCGCTTGGCCAGGATCAGCACCTTGTCGGTGATGTCGATGCCCAGGTAGTTGTTTTCCGGGTGGGCACTGGCCAGCTGGGAGAGGAAACCGCCCTTGCCGCAGCCCAGCTCCAGCACGAAGGGCTGCTCCGGGCGGGCATACTGGGCGTGCCATTTTCCGTCCAGCACAAAGGGGTCGTGGACGTGGAAGTCGCTGGCCAGCAGCTCAGCGCGGGCATAGGGCTTGAAACGCATTCTCATAGTAATTCAGACTCCTTGTAGTTTGTGTTGATTATTCCCGATTTTTCAAAAATTCCGCTGCCTCTTCGGGTGTGGCGGCGCAGCTGCCCTGGCAGATGCCAGGCTTGCCGCCGCCCCGGCCATTGAGGGCGGTGTTCAGGGCTTTGGTCAGGGCGCGGACATCGCCGCCTGCCTGAGCCAGGCAGTAGCCGGTGCCCTTGTCTGTGGGGGTCAGGGCGGCGCACAGGCCGCTGGTGGCCTCGCTCAAGCGGACTGCCAGCCGGTGCAGGCCGTCCGGGTCCAGTCCGTTCACGATGCGGATGGCGTCCTCCCCGGGGGTCACCAGCTGGGCCATGGTGTCAAACAACTGGCTGCACAGCCCGAAGTGGGCAAATTTCAGGGCGGTGTACTCCTCGTACACCCGGTGGACGGCGTTGGCCGTCTCGGTGGATTTGGCGCTCAGCAAAGCGCCAATGTCCGCCTGCCGGGCCCGCATGGCCTGGGCTTCCGCAAGGGCCCGCTGGCCGCAGACCACGCTGAGCCGGACGCCGCCCTTGTAGTTTTCGGACGCCAGGATCTTGATCTGGCCCACCTGCCCGGTGGTGGCGGTGTGGGTGCCGCAGCAGGCGCAGACGTCTGCCCCCGGGATGGTCACGATCCGCACCTGGCCCGCGATCTCCTTTTTGCTGCGGTAGGTCAGGGCCGCCAGCTCCTCCGGCGTGGGGTAGGTGATGAGGACAGGCACATCCTGCCAGACGATTCGGTTGGCGGCAAGCTCGGCCTCCCGCAGGCCCTCGGCGGAGATGGGCACGCTGGTGTCCATCCGGACGGCCTCGGAGCCGATGTGGAACCCCACGTTCTCAGCCCCGAACATGGCGTGCAGGATGCCGGAGAGGATATGCTCGCCGGTGTGCTGCTGCATCTTATCGAACCGCCATTCCCAGTCGATGGCTTCGGCAGCCTCGGCCCCGGGCACGGCCCCGGCGGGCAGGGCATCCACCGTGTGCCAGATGACGCCCTCGCTCTCATGGACATCCGTAACGTGGAGCACGGTGCCGTCGGCCAGGGTCAGGGTGCCGCGGTCGGCCGGCTGGCCGCCGCCCTCCGGGTAAAAGACGGTGCCGTCCAGTGCCAGCTTTCCGCCCGTTTTGCCCGGCTCCACAGCAAGGATACGGCCGGTGGCTTCCCTGCGGAACGCATCGGCCTCGTAATATTTTTCAGCGCGCTGCATAGATTTTCCTCCTGAAAACCTCTCCGTCATCGTCGCTTCGCTTGATGACACCTCTCCTGTCAGGAGAGGCTTTGGCAGTCCGTTTTGTTTCCAAGCAGACTCCATTGGGTTCATCGAAAACGAAATCTCTCTGCCAAGGGCTCCCCTGATCGGAAAGACTCCCCCGGCCGGGGGAGGTGGCACGAAAGTGCCGAAAGGGG
>ERZ840371.3443-NODE-3443-length-12880-cov-3.443275_pt1 | contig 12880 bp, 12 predicted proteins | sample MGYA00519937_ERZ840371 | MGnify/ENA primary metagenome ERZ840371 (study PRJEB31850, sample SAMEA3708873) | human gut metagenome | biome: human gut; feature: human-associated habitat; material: faeces | place: China | collected 2014 ... | reverse complement strand
TAATTTATTCTATAGAAAGGGAAGGTGAGAATGTGGGAAGTGGCGTCTTTTGTATGCCGTTTGATTCCTTTGCAAACAATGTGTTTTTGGCAAAGGGAAATGAGCAGCAGGTAGACTTTTTTATCCATGGATATACGAAATTCAAGTTTTTCGGTTCAGATGTGTATCTGACTACGACGCATATATCCATGATCATTGTAATCGCTGCACTGCTTATTTTTGCTGTTTTTGCAAATCGTGCGATTCGTAAGGCGACTCCGGATCAGGTGCCGGGACCGTTTCTAAATGTGGTCGAGCTGATCGTAGAATCGCTGGATGGTATGGTGGCGGGCTCCATGGGAGAGAGTAAGGCACCAAAGTTTCGTAACTATGTCAGCGCTTTGTTTTTATTTATTTTGGCGTGCAACTTGTCCGGTTTGCTAGGGCTTCGACCGCCGACAGCAGATTACGGTGTCACATTTCCGTTGGCGATCATTACTTGGGTGATGATTCAATACAACGGTTTTAAGTACCAGAAATTCGGTAAGATTAAGGGATTGTTTGAACCGATCTTTCTGTTCTTTCCAATGAACTTGATCAGTGAATTTTCCACACCGGTTTCTATGTCTCTCCGTTTGTTCGGTAATATTTTATCCGGAACGGTTATGACGGGATTGATCTACGGATTATTGCCAAAGGTTTTGACATTAATCTGGCCGGCTGCATTGCACATTTATTTGGATGTATTTTCCGGTGCGATTCAGACGTATGTATTTTGTATGTTGACAATGTGCTTTGTCTCGGATGCGATTGGGGATCAGGCATAAACAAAAAAGTGAAGAAGTGCAGATAAGCACTTTAGAAATGGAGGATTATTATGAATATTGATAACGATGGATTGGTTTTGATGGGTTCTGCTATTGGTGCAGGTCTTGCGGTTATTGCCGGTATCGGACCTGGTGTAGGACAGGGTATTGCTGCCGGTTACGGTGCTTCTGCAGTAGGACGTAATCCGGGTGCGAAAGGTGACGTTATGTCAACAATGCTTCTTGGACAGGCAGTAGCAGAGACAACAGGTTTGTATGGTCTGGTAGTTGCTTTGATCCTGTTATTCGCGAACCCACTTTACGCAAAGCTTCATTAATCAATGCAAGTGCCGGCAGCCGGTACTATTTTTCGATGGAAAAATGACCGGAAGATGGCGTAAGCATTTGGTGGAAGACTCTAGCGGAAAGGAGGCACTAACGTGAGCGGAGTAATTCAGGTTGCACTGAGCAGTGGACTGGGCGATTATATTTTTGGTTTAGATCCACAGTTATTAGTAGACTCAGCGATTACCATATTAGCAATGTTTTTTGTATTTTTGCTTCTGTCCTATCTGTTGTTTAATCCGGCGAGAAATCTGATGGAGAAGCGGCAGGAAGGCATTCGTGAGCAGATGGAAACGGCAGCGCGCGAGAAGCAGGATGCAATTCAATTCAAAGCAGAATATGATGAAAAAATAAAAAATGTGCAAAAAGAGACGGATGAGATCCTGAGCAAAGCGCGTAAAAAGGCACTCAAGAAAGAAAGTGTCATGTTAGAAGAAGCGAGGGAAGAAGCCGCACAGATCGTTGCCCGTGCAAATCGAGAAGTTGAACTGGAGAAGAGCAAGGTCAAGGATGAAATGAAACAGGAAATCATTAATGTCGCAACGGCAATGGCTGGTAAAATCGTTGCATCTTCTTTGGACGAAAGCAAACAGTCACAGTTGCTTGCAGACACTTTGGAAGAGATGGGTGATGAGACATGGCTAAGTTAGTATCAAAGACATACGGCGAAGCCTTGTTTGAGGTTGCCGTGGAAGAGGGAACGATTGATTCCACTCTGGAGGAAGTGCAGATCGTGCTTGATGTGATCGAAGCGAATGAGCAGTACATCAAGCTGCTGACACATCCAAAGCTTCCGGTTGAGCAGAAAGTCTCACTGGTAGAGCAGGTGTTTGCTGGCAAAGCATCCGATACGCTGACAGGATTCATGGTCACTATCGTTGAAAAAGGACGTTTTTCGGAAATCGAAAAGATTTTGACGTATTTCATTGATAAGGTTCGTGAATACAAAAAGATCGGCGTAGCATATGTGATATCGGCTGTCGAACTGTCTAAGGATGAGAAGCAGGAGATCGTGCAGAAATTATTGAACACGACATCTTATGTGGAGTTCATTATGAACTATTCTGTGGATGCATCTCTGATCGGTGGCGTGGTGATCCGTATCGGAGACAGAGTGGTAGACAGCAGTATCAGATCAAAGCTGAATCGAATGGCAAAAGAGTTGTCGCAGGTTCAGTTGACGAATTAGAATAAACAGAAAGAAGGTGCGAGTGTATCATGAATTTGAGACCTGAGGAAATCAGCTCAGTCATTAAAGAGCAGATTAAAAACTACAGTACCAAATTTGAAGTAGCAGATATAGGTACTGTAATACAGGTTGCCGACGGAATTGCCCGTATTCATGGCTTAGAGAAAGCGATGCAGGGTGAACTGTTGGAATTTCCTAATGAGATATATGGCATGGTATTGAACTTGGAAGAAGATAACGTAGGTGCGGTTCTTTTGGGTGATCATAAAAACATCAATGAAGGCGACATCGTAAAGACGACAGGTCATGTTGTTGAGGTGCCGGTTGGAGATGCCATGCTCGGACGTGTAGTGAATGCGCTGGGACAGCCGATTGATGGCAAAGGACCGATCAAAACCGATAAGTCCAGGCAGATCGAGCGTGTGGCATCCGGTGTTATTGCACGTAAATCCGTAGACACACCGCTTCAGACAGGTATTAAGGCGATTGACTCCATGGTACCGATCGGAAGAGGACAGCGTGAGTTGATCATTGGTGACCGCCAGACCGGTAAAACCGCGATCGCGATCGACACGATCATTAATCAGAAAGGACAGGGCGTAAAATGTATTTACGTAGCGATCGGACAGAAAGCGTCAACGATTGCCAACCTTGTGAAAAAATTAGAAGAATATGGAGCGATGGATTATACCACGATCGTTGCAGCAACAGCGAGTGAGTTAGCACCGCTTCAGTATATTGCACCATATTCCGGATGTGCAATTGGTGAGGAATGGATGGAGAACGGCGAAGATGTATTGGTTGTGTATGATGACTTAACCAAACATGCTGCGGCATATCGTACACTTTCCTTGCTGCTTAAGCGTCCGCCAGGACGTGAGGCATTCCCTGGAGATGTATTCTATCTGCATTCCAGATTGTTGGAGCGTGCAGCGAGATTGTCAGATAAGCTGGGCGGTGGTTCATTGACGGCATTGCCGATCATTGAGACGCAGGCAGGCGATGTATCCGCTTATATTCCAACAAATGTTATTTCTATCACAGATGGACAGATCTATTTGGAAACAGAGATGTTTAATGCTGGTTTCCGACCTGCAGTCAATGCCGGCTTGTCAGTATCTCGTGTAGGAGGTTCTGCACAGATCAAAGCGATGAAGAAGATTTCCGGACCAATCCGTATCGAGCTTGCGCAGTATCGTGAGCTGGCGGCATTTTCACAGTTTAGTTCGGATCTCGATCCTGAGACGAAGGAGCAGTTGGCACAGGGCGAGCGTATTCGTGAGATCCTGAAACAGGATCAGTACAAGCCGATGCCGGTTGAAAATCAGGTTATCATTATCTATGCGGCGACCAAGAAGTACTTGATCGATGTAGAAGTAGATGACATTATGGACTTTGAAAAAGGATTGTTTGAGTATATCGATACGAAATATCCGGAAGTTCCTGCTTCTATTCGCGAGGACAAAGAGATCAAGGAAGACACAGAGAAGAAACTGATCCAGGCAATCGAGGAGTTTAAAGCAGAGTTTGAAAAATAGTTTCGAGGGGAGGTAAGAGACAATGGCGTCAATGAGAGATATCAAACGGCGTAAAGAAAGTGTCCAAAGTACCGGACAGATTACCAAAGCGATGAAACTTGTTTCCTCTGTCAAGCTGCAGAAAGCAAAAGTCGGTGCAGAAGTATCAAAACCTTATTTTGATGCGATGTATGAGGCTGTGGCAGCGATGATCGCCAAGTCCGGGGAAATGTCCCATCCGTTTTTGCAAAAAAGCCGGTCTGACAAAAAAGCAGTGATCCTGATCACATCGAACCGCGGATTGGCAGGTGGTTACAACTCGAATGCAGTGAAACTGTTGACGAAAGACGAACGTTTTACTACGGAAAACACAGTGGTCTATGCAGTTGGTACAAAGGGTCGTGACAGCGTGGAGCGTGAGGGTTACACCATAGCCGGAGATTATTCGGAGGCGATCAACGAACCATTATATGCAGATGCATCGGAGATTGGCAAAGAAGTTTTGAGCAAGTTTACGATGGGGGAGATCGGAGAGATTTATCTGATCTATACGATCTTTAAGAACACGATGGTACAGATCCCTACGATAATGAAACTGCTTCCGATCGACGCATCCGATATTACAGCAGATGCGGAGGACGTAGAAGAGAACCCGATCGATCGTATCACGTTGATGAATTATGAGCCGGCACCGGAAGAAGCATTAAATGCGATTATTCCAAAGTACGTGAACAGCCTGATCTTTGGCGGACTTGTGGAGTCACATGCCAGTGAAAACGGTGCACGTATGCAGGCAATGGATTCGGCAACGAGTAATGCGGAAGAGATGATCAGTGACTTGTCGCTAAAATATAATAGAGCCCGTCAGGCATCTATTACACAGGAATTGACGGAGATTATCGCAGGAGCATCCGCGATTTCATAGCAAAATAAAAAGGAGAAATTAAATGGCAGAATTAAATGTTGGTAAGCTGACGCAGATCGTCAGTGCCGTTATCGATATTAAATTCCCAGAGGGCAAACTGCCGGAGATCAACGAGGCAATTAATGTTCCGTTGAAAGATGGTGGAAAGCTCGTAGTGGAAGTGGCACAGCATTTGGGTGATGACACAGTTCGTTGTATTGCCATGGGACCAACCGACGGTTTGGTTCGCGGTATGGAAGCACATGCAACGGGCGCACCGATTTCTGTACCGGTAGGCGAAGCTACATTGGGACGTATCTTTAATGTGTTAGGTGAGCCAATTGATGAAAAACCGGCACCGGAAGGGGTGAGATATGACCCGATCCACAGAAAAGCGCCGGCATTCGATGAGCAGTCGACAGAAACAGAGATTTTGGAAACCGGAATCAAGGTCGTTGATCTGCTTTGCCCTTACCAGAAAGGTGGTAAGATTGGTTTGTTCGGTGGCGCCGGAGTAGGTAAAACCGTATTGATCCAGGAGTTGATCACAAATATCGCGCAGGAGCACGGTGGATATTCCGTATTTACCGGTGTAGGTGAGCGTACTCGTGAAGGAAATGACTTGTATTATGAAATGATCGAGTCAGGTGTTATTGATAAAACGACGATGGTATTCGGTCAGATGAACGAGCCACCTGGAGCGCGTATGCGAGTAGGTCTTACAGGACTTACCATGGCAGAGAATTTCCGTGATCGTTCCGGAAAAGATGTCTTATTGTTTATTGATAATATTTTCCGTTTCACACAGGCTGGATCAGAGGTATCTGCGTTGCTTGGACGTATGCCAAGTGCCGTAGGTTATCAGCCAACGCTGCAGACGGAGATGGGTGCATTGCAGGAGAGGATTACCTCAACGAAAACAGGATCTATCACATCAGTACAGGCGGTTTATGTGCCGGCGGACGATTTGACTGATCCGGCTCCGGCAAATACATTCGCACATTTGGACGCAACAACTGTACTTTCGCGTGCGATTTCCGAGCTTGGTATTTATCCGGCAGTAGATCCGTTGGAGTCAACATCACGTATCCTCGATCCGCATATTGTCGGTGAGGAACACTATAAAGTGGCTCGTGGCGTGCAGGAGATTTTGCAGAAATACAAGGAATTGCAGGATATTATTGCGATTCTTGGTATGGACGAGTTGTCAGAAGAAGACAAGATCGTTGTAAATAGAGCGCGTAAAGTGCAGCGTTTCCTGTCGCAGCCGTTCCATGTAGCAGAGCAGTTTACAGGCCTGCCGGGACAGTACGTACCGGTTAGTGAGACGATTCGTGGATTCCAAGAGATTTTGGATGGTAAGCACGATGATATTCCGGAGAGCTATTTCTTGAATGCCGGAAATATTGACGAGGTAGTGGCCAGAATGGCTTCCAAATAAGAAAGGAGGGTCATATGGCAGACAAAACATTTACTTTGCAGATCATATCTCCGACCCGAATCTTTTTTGACGAGGAAGTGGACATGGTTGAAATGCGGACAACAGAAGGTGAGATCGGTGTGCTGGCGGGACATATCCCACTTACGGCAATTGTTGAACCGGGTGTTGTCAAGATCCATCAGGAAGGCAAAGTACGTGAGGCGGCTTTGCTGGATGGATTTGTGGAAATTCGCGGCAATAAGGTTACGGTGCTTGCGGAAGCCTGTGAGTGGCCGGATGAGATCGATGTGCACCGAGCAGAAGAGGCAAAGCTCCGCGCAGAACGTCGTATCGGAAGCGGTGAGAAACAGGTAGACATGGTACGCGCAGAATTAGCACTTAAAAAGGCACTGACGAGAATTAATCTTGTCAGCACGCTAGATAAATAATGCAGTGCGATGCAATGCTCGTGCCTGAACAATGCATAGTGAACGCAGAGTAGGTTAATACGATAAGCAGTTTTGGTATTCTCATTCGAGAATATCAAAACTGTTTTTTGCATTATAGGAAACTTTCCATACCGGAAGTTTGAGTTGCTTATCAAGGGGGTCCCAAAAGTGGCAGAAATGTGTCAGATGTAAATTCGTACAAACCGCATAAATACTGTACGAAAACGGTTGAGAAATAGAGAAGAATATCATATAATAAAAGGTAACATAGAAATGAAAATTAATGTCGTACAATCGGCATGGAAAAGAGGAGCGTATGAAAAAAAGAAGACAGCCATGGGCGCGTGCATTAGCATTAGCACTAGCTGCCGCAATGATAATGCCACAGAGCATGGATGCTGCGGCTGCTGCCAAGAAGAAGGTGAAGCTAAACAAAACGAAAGTTGTTTTAAAAGTTGGTAAAAAGACTACGTTAAAGCTAAAGAACAACAAGAAAAAAGTAAAATGGTCCAGCAATAAAAAGAAGGTAGCGACCGTTACGAAAAAAGGTGTTGTCAAGGCAAAGAAAAAGGGAACGGCTAAGATCACTGCTAAAGTTGGCAAGAAAAAATATGTCTGCAAAGTAACGGTAAAAGCAGCTGCCACTAAAAAAAGCAATAAAAATACAAACCGTAAGAATAACAGTTCGAAAACGAATGGCGGTCCACAGAAGGTGAACGGTACACCGGGTAAGAATGTAGCACTAAATGGGGATATTTTTCAGATTGGAGGACGCAATCTGACACTTGGTATGACATTGGCACAGGTGCACACGGTATTGGGTTCACTTTCGACGGATATATTGCGTTCGGAAAAATCTCCACAGGGATTTGATGTCCTTGCATTCCGACCAAACGGTAACAACTCCAGCGTTTCGCGCGATGACAAATTTAGTACATATATTTTGCTGTATCTGAAAAGCGGCAAGGTCGTAGGTATTTGTGGTATCAGTAAATCAATGGCATATGGTTCTTTAGTAAAAGCAGGAACCGGTGCAGCTGCTTTAGAATCGTCAAGTGCTTGGTCATCGGTAGATTGGTATGAAACAAGAGGAGATGTAGTTGGAGCAGGAGCCTATTCCACAGAGACTTCCAATGCGAATGTGCTGGCGTTTGTAGATTATTATGGAACCCAGACGACTTACTGTATACAGGCGTTTGATAAAGCCTATTCTATTGATGGAATGACCAATCTTTCCAGTCAGGATGCGTCATGTACGTACAGCGATGCAGTGGTAAAGGCGATGGCAACAGAGAGTGGCGAGTTGATCAATGCATATCTCACTTTTTATGGAATGCGTTCCCTTGCAATCAATTCAAAATTAAGTGGTGTGGCACAAAGCTACAGCAACACGATGGCAAAAGCCGGTGCAACAGATGCGACAGACATGACCAGAAGCAGTTCTGAGATCAAATCGGCGATCGTCGGCGCAGGTTTACAGTGCGGACAGTGGGGTGAGCGAATTATGGCCAACAATATGGATGCCATTGGTTTTGCAAATTCTGCTGTGCAGAGTCAGGCGGCAAGAGCGCAGCTTTGCGATGAAGAGGGACTTGGCGTTATGGGGCTTGGAAGTGCAGCATATTTTGAAAATGGTGACGATGTGTTTTACACATATTTGGTCATTGACTTGGTAGATTATGTGAGAGTGGCATTTTAGAGTAGCTGGGATGAAATCTGTGATTTTAATGTTGTGCCTGTGGCGAATACAAAAACTGACAAGCCAGCGGGCAGAGAAAGGAATGTGGAAATAGCATGAAAAAAGAGAGAAGGAAATGGATGAGCCTTGTGCTTGCCGGAGCGTTAGTGATCACATCGGTGTTTGTACCGGGGCAGCAGACTGATGCCAAGGCAAAGGTCAAGCTAAACAAGAAAAAGCTTGTATTGACTGTTGGTAAAAAGGCTAAATTGAAGGTGAAAGGGACCAAAAAGAAAGTAAAGTGGTCTTCTTCGAAGAAAAAAATTGCGACAGTAACTAAGAAGGGTGTTGTCAAAGCGAAGAAAAAAGGAACGGCTAAAATTGTTGCCAAAATCGGCAAAAAGAAGTATACCTGTAAAGTTGTTGTCAAGGCAAAGAAAAAGGCGAAAGTTACGTCTAAGCCAAAAGCTGTGGCAAAAGTAACTGCTAAGCCAAAAGCTACGGCGAAAGTAACTGCTAATCCGGGAACTTTACCAAGCAAGAATCCACAGGTATCCGACAATCCTTCGCAGACAACGCAACCTTCGGAAGAGGGAGACCCAACGACAGCGAAGATTATTTTGAATGATAATGTCGCAACGACGTGGAATGCATACCACAGACCGTTGAAGGATGTAACAGTAACCGAAGCGGCAACGATCCGAATTGGTTACACAGATATTTTTGACGGCTCTTTGTATTATACGAATACTTACGGTAGAGAGATGTCTTTGGATGAACTGAAAAGTCACGAAGGAGAAGAGTTTGGACAAGGTTTTTGGAAAAATCATCCTAGAAATGATCAGTCTTTTACTTTGCAGACAGGTACGGTAAATACGATTTATGTGCGTTTGGTTGATAATATGACAGAAACCGTATATTATTTGAATTCGGATAAGATCATAGTACAGGGAGCGGCACAGAAGACACCGGAGCCATCTGCAAGTGCAGCACCAAGTGCGACACCAACGAGTGGCACTACCAGTACTCCGACGCCGGCGCCAACGAATGCGCCAACCGGTACCCCAACGTCAGCACCAAGCAAAACGCCGTCAGTGACGCCAACAGCAGCACCAAGCAAAACGCCGTCAGTGACGCCAACAGCAGCACCAAGTTCATCAGGACTGACGGTAGGAAACAGACAGCTTTCGGTTGGAATGACAAAGACAGCGTTTAATAATGCACTGGCAAGTAAGTCGACTGATCTGAAACGTGAAGAAAAATCTCCACAGGGATTTGATGTGATTGCATTTCGTGAGAATGGCAATAATTCCAGCCTGAGCGGCAACCAATATGATCAGAAATATAGCACTTATATTTTGGCGTATTTGTCAGATGATGAAGTGATCGGAATTACAGCAATTGCGCCGGGAATGTCTTATGCAGGCGAGGTATCTTATGGAACGCCGGCGAGTACATTAGCATCGAATGGCTGGACCAGCGTTGACTGGTATTTGGCAGGCAGTGCAGCCGGTGCATATACAAAGACGATCAAGGGAACGGAAGTTATCGCATTTGTGGATGCACTCGGAAGCAACCAGGTATATTGTATTCAGGCATTTAGCGACAGCTATTTGGTGGATGATATGACAAAGGTCAGTGAAACGACATTGCAGTTAAATTATCCGGCAGAGGTGCAGAACGCAATGGCAACCGAAAGCGGAGAACTTTTGAATGCATATTTGGTAAATCAGGGACAAAGCGCATTCCGTATTAATACGAAGCTTAGCGCAGCAGCCAAATCTTATAGCAGCGAGATTGTTTCAGCAGGAATTATTGATGCAAGTGATGCATCAAGATCCAGTAGTGATATTAGATCGTCGATCCGTGCCGCAGGGATAGCACCTGGCGCATGGGGAGAGCGTGTTTTGATCGGCAACATGGATGCTATCGGATTTGCTAACAGTATGATCGAGAGCAGTGGTGCCAGAGCATTATTATGGAGTGGAGATTACGCTGTTATGGGCCTGGGCGCCGGTGCATATAATGACGGAACAGTGTATTATCCAAACCTTGTTATTGATCTTATCGATAAGGTAAAATTAATTTAAGTAAAAGAGGATGACATCATGGGTAAAGAAGTAAAAACCAATGCGATGAGAATGTTGGATCGGCAAAAGATTCCGTATGAGTTGATGAATTATGAATGTGAAGAATTTGTTGACGGAATGGATGTCGCTGACAAACTTGGGCAGGATTACGAAATGACATTTAAGACTTTAGTTACATTGGGCAAGAGCGGCAACTATTATGTATATGCAATACCGGTGCATCGTGAGCTTGATATGAAAAAGGCGGCACGTGCAGTTGGTGAAAAGCATGTGGAAATGGTGCCGGTCAAAGAGATCAACAAAGTGACCGGTTATATTCGCGGAGGATGTACTCCGATCGGTATGAAAAAGCAGTATACAACGGTGATTCATGAGAGTGCAAAACAGCAGGACAAGATTGCTGTGAGCGGAGGAAGAAGAGGCGTACAGATTCTTCTGCAGCCGGAGGATTTAGCGAAGGCATCCGGGGCGACTTTTGCGGATATTATTAAAGAAGAGTGAGGTATTAAATGTAACTGTTGAAAGATAGTTGGAGGAAGGAGAAAGAAGTGAAAAAGAAATTGTGCACAAGAGCTTGGTGCGGCGTGCTGACGGCGGCATTAGTGGTAACTTCCACATCATCGGTTATGCTCGCCGAGGCAGCAAAGGCGCCAAAGCTCAACAAAAAAACGATAACTTTGCGCGCTGGGGCCAAAAAACAGCTCAAAGTGAAAAATTTAAAGAAAAAGCAGAAGGTAAAGTGGAAATCCAGTAAGAAAAAAATAGCGACAGTCAGTAAAAAAGGACTGGTAAGGGCGAAAAAGATAGGAATAACAAAAATTGTTGCAAAAGTAGGCAAAAAGAAATTGGTTTGTCACGTTCGAGTATTGCCGAAAAAGATAGTTATTAGGAGACCAAAACCAATGCCTGTTGCCACTCCGGTGCGGGTAGTGACACCGAAGCCAACCGCAATGGTACAACCATCAGAGACAACCAATGTTAGACCGACTATGGATGTGACAGCAAAACCGACTATAGCTCCAACGGTGAAACCAACGATGGTGCCGACAGTGAAACCAACGACAGCGCCGACCGCAACGCCAACGGCGAGTCCAAGCAGCGCACCGACAGCACCTGCACGGACAACAACTCCGAGCCCGAGTGCCGTACCAATAGTGAAGCCAACAGCGAGTCCAAGTACTGCACCGACAACCAAACCGACAGCAACATCAACGCAGACGGCGAAGCCAAGTGCAGGTCCGACCGCAACGCCAACGAAAATGCCAAGTGCAGCGCCGCTGCCGACACCTGCACGGACAACAACTCCGAGCCCGAGTGCCGCACCAATAGTGAAGCCAACAGCGAGTCCAAGCACTGCACCGACAACAAAACCGACAGCAACACCAACGCAGACAGCGAAGCCAAGTGCCACACCGACAGCAACGCCAACGGCAACACCAACGCAGACAGCGAAGCCAAGTGCCACACCGACCGCGACACCAACGCAGACGGCGAAGCCAAGTGCAAGTCCGACGGTGACACCGGCACCAACACCAAGTGCAGCACCGCAACCAAGTGCCACACCGACAGCAACGCCAACGGTAAAACCAACAGCAAAACCGACCGCGACACCAACGGTAAAACCGACCGCGACACCAACGGTAAAACCAACCGCGACACCAACAGTAAAACCGACAGCGACACCATCCGGGAATGCAGGACAAAATGTTAACCTGAATGGAAAAAAAGCGTTTACGATTGCTGGTTACCAACTTGCTTTGGGATTGACCAGAGATGAAGTAAACACGGTACTTGGATCATTAAAAACAGATGTTAAACGTACCGCAAAATCGCCACAGGGCTTTGATGTCATTGCATTCCGTGCTGGTGGTAATGATACTGATAAGAGTTTTGATGAAAAACACAGCACATATATTTTGATCTACCTGAAAGATGATATTGTAGTTGGTATTAGCGGTAATGCGTCATCAATGAATTTTGATGGAACAGTGTCATATGGAACATCTGCAGCTACGTTGGTTTCTAATGGATGGGTTGATGTAGACTGGTACAAAACAACAGCCGGTGATGCGGCAGCATACAGTAAGGATGTCGACAATGCAACGATCATTGCATTTGCGGACGCTTATGGAGATGACAAGGTATACAGCATTCAGATCTTCAACAATGCATATTCGATCGCAGATATGACGCAGTGTACAGAGACAACGCTGCCAATGCATTATTCTACGGATGTGTTGACAGAAATGGAAACAGAGACCTTCGAAATTTTAAATGCATATTTGGTCAACACCGGAGTACGTGATGCGGATGTCAAAGCGATACGCAAAAACACAAAGGTTTCTAATGTGGCACGTGCGTATAGCAAAAAGATTGCAGATGGTGGGCAGACTGATGCGGCCGATGTCGAAAGAGATTCAGCACAGATTAAGACAGCATTGAAGAACGCAGGAATATCATTCGACAAATGGGGCGAGCGCATTTTGATTGGCAATATGGATGC
>ERZ840371.3439-NODE-3439-length-12902-cov-3.628941_pt1 | contig 12902 bp, 14 predicted proteins | sample MGYA00519937_ERZ840371 | MGnify/ENA primary metagenome ERZ840371 (study PRJEB31850, sample SAMEA3708873) | human gut metagenome | biome: human gut; feature: human-associated habitat; material: faeces | place: China | collected 2014 ... | reverse complement strand
ACTTGGCGGCTTGTTCCTTCACCTTATATAAATCAGTATTGTCGCAGGTAGGAACAAGCCAAAAGGCAAGGCCTCCTGTCGGAATGCTGTATCTCACCTTGCCGTGCAGATGTTTCTCTATCATGGCGGCGATGAAGTCTCTTTTCTTGCGGTAAACCTCCATCATCCTTTTCTGATGCCGGCGCATCTCGCCGGAGAGGATGAGGTCAAGTAGGGCCTGCTCCATGAAGTTGTCGCCCTGCATGTCCATTATCCGGCGCAGCTCTCCCGCCCTGTCTATGAAGTCGGCGGAACTGTAGATGTAACCGGTCCGTATTGCCGGGGCGATGAGTTTGCTGAATGTGCCTATGTACACGTAGTTGCGTATCTCCTCGTAGGCGGCTATCGGCATTATGGGGCGCGGACCGAAATGGAACTCGTTGTCGTAGTCATCCTCTATGATCGTGAATCCGTGGTGGTTGGACAGCTCTATGAGCCTCAGCCGCTTGCCCGGACTTAGCGTCACGGTCGTGGGATACTGATGGTGCGGCGTAAGATATACGGCCTTGACGGCAGTCTGCCTGACAATCCGTTCGATGTCTTCCACGCAGATGCCGTCTGCCTCCACCCTGACGGGAATGATTTTAGCTCCTGCATGCCCGAACGCTTCCCATGCAGGACGGAAACCGGGATTTTCTACCAATACGACATCGTCCCTCTTTAGTAGGCAGTGGGCCGTCAGGAACAGTGCCATTTGGCTTCCGCGCGTCACACATAGCTGTCGGGCGGTGGTTCTCATCTGCCTGTTCCGGTTGAGCATGTCAGAGATGGCTTCACGGAAGTGCAAGTCTCCCAACTTGTTGGAGATGTTCATTATCTGCCAGCCAGCTTTTAGCCTGAAGATGCGGCGGTAGGCTCTTGCCAGCTCGTTTATCGGCGAGCGGGTGATGTCGGGAATACCGTCGTCGATGAATATCTGTCCGCCGCGGACGGTCTCTTCTTTATCCGCTGTCTGCGGTCTGTTCCTTTTCTGCCTTACCGCTGCAGGCAATGTTTCCGCTACGACGGTAACATGCCGTTCGTTGCTGCTGACCCAGCCTTCGGCGGAGAGGATTTCAAAGGCACGCACGACGGTGTTCCGGTTGACCTGCAACATCGCGCTTAACTGCCGTGTACCGGGCAATGCCGTTCCCGGATGGAGCGCGCCGCTCCTTATTGCGGTGATGATTCCGTCTGCAATCTGCGCGTAAACGGGCTTGGGCAGAGCCCTGTCAATGGTCTGTTGCATGAAGTCTGTGCTTCCTGGACTATTCATAATTGTTAAAACTGGACCACAAAGATAGTCCAAAAGTTTCGTACCTTTGCAAAAAATCAACGGAAACAATAAAAAACTTTGATTATGCAGCACAGAATGAAAACCCACCAACTGACTGCCGGACAGATGGAAAGCCTGCTCAAGAGCGGTCTGACGGGCACTTTGGCGACGGTCGGTGAAGACGGTATGCCGTATGTCACACCGATCCACTATCTTTACGACAACGGTAAGATATATTTCCACGGCCTGCCGAAAGGTCAGAAGATTGACAATCTCCGGAGAAACCCTCACGTCTGTTTCAATGTCTACAACATGGACGGGCTGTTGCTTGACGATACTGGAAATCCTTGCGACACCAACACGAAGTATCAGAGCGTGACGGCACAGGGCACGGCGGAAATAGTCTGTGACACAGAGCGCAAGAGAGCCGTACTCGATGCCATCGTGGATAAATACACGCCGCAGCTTTCGGGAATCCGCCTGCCCGACAACATGGTAAAGGGTACGGCGGTGGTTGAGATAAGGATAACGGAGATGACAGGAAAATACTGGGAGTGAGAGCATGGTGGACATAAAGGGTAATATAGCGAAGGTTACGGAAAGTCTTCCACGGAATGTGGAATTGCTTGCCGTGACAAAATTCCATCCGATTGAGGCTTTGCAGGAAGCTTACGACTGCGGACTGCGCCGGTTCGGAGAAAACCGTGTACAGGAATTGCTTTCCAAGCAGCCGCATCTGCCATCCGACATAAAGTGGCATTTCATCGGTCATTTGCAATCGAACAAGGTAAGGCAGATTGTAGGACGGGTTGAAATGATAGAAAGCGTGGACACTGTTAGGCTTCTCAATATCATAGACCGTGAATCCCTGCGTGCCGGAGTCGTGACCGACGTGCTGCTTCAGCTTCATGTTGCCCGTGAAGAAACGAAGTTCGGTTTCTCTGTGGATGAACTGATGGAGTTCTTCGGAAGCCGTGGTTTTGAATCCCTGTCAGCCGTACGCATCCGCGGTCTGATGGGAATGGCATCCAACACGGATGATTACGTGCGTGTAGCCTCTGATTTTTGGGAGATATCACGTTGCTATAACCTTATAAAGGCCGATGAGCGGTTCGGATTGTATGGCTTTGACATATTGAGCATGGGAATGACCAATGATTATGAAATAGCCATACGCGAAGGAAGCAACCATGTGAGAATAGGCACAGCCATTTTCGGCGAAAGAGAGTATTAGCAATAAATATGCTTATAGTCTTCCATGACTGTAAGAATGGAGTCTGTTTATAATTAAAAAGATTTAAGGTATGAGAAGAAAAGACAGAGAGGTCAAGGAACCGGACGGCATCTTTGACATCGTAGAAAGATGCAGCGTAGTGCATCTTGGCATGGTGGACAACGGCAAGCCATACGTCGTGGCACTTAATTTCGGTTACGAGCGTGAGGGTGACGCCCTTGTGCTTTATCTCCATTGCGCGGTGGAGGGACGTAAGATAGATATTCTGCGCACCAATCCCGATGTTTATTTCCAGATGGACTGCGTCAACGAGTTCATCAAGGGAACTCCGGAACGCCCTTGCTCCTATTGCTGGAGATACGACAGCGTGATGGGCAGCGGGCGTGCGGAGTTTGTAGACGATGCGCAGGAAAAGGCGTATGCCCTGAACAAACTGATTCAGCACGTTGGCAAGACGGACGAGACATTTACGTTTCCGTCCGCATCGTTCGCCCGCACATGCGTATTGCGCGTACGCTCCAACGATTTCACAGGCAAGCATCATGAATGAGATGCTTGCCCGTGAAGACTATTTCTCCACCCGTCTCATTGCCTTCATCGGGCATTTGCGGACACATTTCCCACATTCAATGCAGAGACTGTAGTCTATCACGGGGAAGCCTTCGGCATCCTGTGAAATGGCACCAGCCGGGCACGCCTTAATAAGCGGGCAGACATGGTTGTGCGGGCATATTCCTTTATCTACTTGTATCATATATATGTGAAGGTTGTCGAGGACTACTTTCGGATGAATATCTGCTGCAAAGATACACTTTTTCGGACGAATAATCGCCATGCCGACACACTTTTTCGGATGAATACTTAATCATGCTTTCTCGGACGGTTCGGACATAATGACAGCCTAAATGCGTGAGCCATTACGCGAGAAGGATCAATGACGCGAACGCGGCGAAGTAACGTCTGAGTGATGCTGGAACAGGCTTAGGAGCCGTGTCCGACTGAGAAAACAATGTCGGACACGGTTCTTTGGCGTTATCCGGTGCGTAATCTCGTTTTTTTATCTTACCTTTGTATAAAACAAAAGGAATCTGTATGGAGACGAAGAGAAAGAAAAACATTATCAAGGTTCGGCGCTACGAATCGCCGTGCGGCGTGCTGATGCTCGGCTCGGCCGGCGACAGGCTGTGCCTGTGCGACTGGCAGGTGGAGAAACACCGCGGACATGTCGACCGGCGGTTGCAACGCATATTGGACGCAGAGTTTGAGGAAGGCACATCGGACGTTATCGAGCGGGCCGCCGCACAGCTCGACGAATATTTTGCCGGACGGCGGCGCGCGTTCGACGTTCCGCTGCTGTTCGTCGGCACCGACTTCCAGAAGGTGGTATGGAACGAGCTTCTGCAAATTCCCTTCGGGCAGACCATGTCCTACGGAGAGATGGCGCGGCGGATAGGCATGCCCAAGGCCGTGCGCGCGGTGGCAAACGCCAACGGAGCGAATGCCATCTCCATCTTCGCCCCGTGCCACCGCGTCATAGGCAGCGACCTTTCGCTGACAGGCTACGGCGGCGGACTTGAGGCAAAGCGCAAGTTGCTTGAACTGGAAGGCGTGTTGTTGCGTCTTTAATTCACACAATATGATTACACGGCTTTTGAATATGAGGCTTATTTATTCCCCGCACACGACAGGAATATCATCTTTTTTATGTACTTTTGCAGAAATCAAAAGAAAACCGGTATGATGATACATATTGCCAACCCGATATACGATTCCGTGTTCAAGTACCTCATCGAGGACGAGCGCATCGCACGGACGCTGCTCTCGGCACTGCTTAAAAAGGAGGTGGTCGAGGTTCACGTACGCCGTCATGAATACACCAACGGCTCGCGCGACAAGATTTCGATGTTCCGCATCGACTTTGCGGCGCAGGTTAGGGAGTCGGACGGCCGCTGCCACCTTATACTGATAGAGCTGCAGAAGACGTGGCTGGAGACGGAGACGCTGCGCTTCCGCCAGTATCTCGGCGCGCAGTATGCCAACCCTGAGAACATCCCCGCGGAGGACAACCGCGACGGCCATGCCATACCGATGGTGGCGGTATATCTGCTGGGCCACCGTGTGGGCGACATTGAGGAGCCTGTGCTCTATGTCAGCCATAAGTCGTTCGACTACAACGGCGCTGAGGTGGTCAAGGGCTTGCCCGACCCGTTTGTAGACAGCCTGATACACGACAGCATCATCGTGCAGATACCGCTGCTGCGCGGTCAGGTGAACAACCGTCTTGAGCGTGTGCTGAGCGTATTCGACCAGACGATGAAAGACCGGCACAACCGTCAGGTGCTCACGCTTGACGAGGAGCGTTACTCCGGCGACGAGGACATGATGTACATCCTCCGCCGCCTGCTCGCCGCCGCCTCGGACTCAAAGCTGCGTCAGGATATGAACGTGGAGGACGAGTATTTCATGGCCATCGAGAACCGTGACACCGCTATCATGAACCGTGACAAAATTATTGCGGAGAAAGATATACAGATTGCTGAACAACACGCGCAAATTGCAGAACAAAACGCACTGTTACGTTCGATGATACAGAATATGGTGAATTCCGGAATGGAACTGGAGGCCGTTGCACAGGCAACGGGTCTGACTATCGATAAAATCCGCGAACAACTCGGATAATAGACATGGGGGTGTTGCAAAATGGCTACATGGTGCTTGGTAGGGACATATTCTTGTATTTGTCCGCAATATAAATATTGAATATCAATACGTTACGAACGGACAAATACAAGAATATGTCCCTACAAGTCGCTTCCCTTGCATTTTGACACACCCTCTTCATAATCCCCTAAAATACTTCACTCAAGAATTATCCTTTTCCACGACTTGCACGTGAGCGTCTGCCGACGCACCACGGCCGTGACGCCTGCATCGGGGAACATCTGCTGGTATTTTCCGGTGAGGTCTTCGTAAAGATAGATATGCGAATCCGCAAAACTTGACGGGACGGGCGTATGGATGAACACGTCGTACGACAGGACGCTGCCGCCCGTCTCCACACGCCATTCCATACAGCCCGAGACAGATGTTGCGGGCGGAAGCAGCCTGTATGTGTCGGGCATCATTCCGGGGTCTTTGTTCATCTGCGTCACAAACCCTACTACCTCATCTCCGTTGCCGTCGGCGTACGTGAGTGTTACCGACGGCGGCAGCGCGGCGGCATAGCGCTGTATGGTGTACCGATATCGGTATGGCGCGCCCTGAGGCAGCGGAGGATTGGCCTTGAGGTCGGCCTCCACGCCGGTCTTGTCGCCGGCTTCTATGGCATGGTCGACCGTCACGTCGAAGATTCCGGTGTATCTATAGCCCTTCTGCGTCACAGGATCCGGCTCGCCGGTGCCGTCGCCGTTGTCCCCGTCCGAACAGGCTGCGGGTATAATGGCCACGCACAGTGCCATGACGAGCAATGATATAAGTTTCTTTGTATCCATCTTTGAAAACTGAATGTTCAATGTCTAAAGTCTAAAGTTACAAGTTACATGTCTAAAGTTACATGTTACATGTTTAAAGTTACAAGTCAATAGCCTCCTTTCGGCTCCACATGCAGATAATACCTCTCCCTCACAGGCTCGTCGGGGTCATCGGCGCGCTGGTGAAGCAACAGCATGCGGGTAGTCTTGTTCTCCCAATACCTCACGGCCTCCACGCCCGCTTCGGGCAGACATCTGAAGAGCTGCTCCTTGCCCTTGGCGCTCTGCCCCTCGCCCACGTTGTCCGCCATCAGCGTCGTGATGGCCCTTGACGCCACGGCGGGGAAGTCGGCCTCCGGAAGCAGCCGGTGGTTCACGGGGATAATCCTTGAGAACGGATGACCGTCCTTTGCCACGATGTCGTTCAACTGATACTCATGTTCCGTGTCCAACAGGCAGTAGGCCGTGAGGTTCTGCGGATTCTGCAGCACCACCGGTCCCCATTCAAGCCCCATGAAGTCACGCTCGTACAGCGTAAGGTCGAGCGTGGACTCGTGTTCAACCTTTCCGTCGCGATAGCCCCTGAGGCGGTGCCTTACCGTGCCGCCCTTGAAGAAGTGCGAGCTCCATTGCGCAGACAGGTGCTTTTCCGTCTCGTGCTCCGTCTCGTTGCTCTCGTAGACCCTGAACGTATTGGGCAGGCCGTCGGCGCTCCACACGATAGAGTCGTAATGCTGCGTGAACTCCGGGAATCCCACGGGGGTGAACTTTCCGTCGGCGTCGGTGATTCTGAACGTCACAAGATCGAGCGGCGCCGGCAGCGGACTGTCAATCTGCATGAAGGGACTGAATCCCGCCACCATCAGCCTGAACCCGCTCCCCTCGGGCAGAGGTGGCTCCGGCTGCCCCTCACTGTCGAATGTACGGGTAAGGCAGACGGTGCTCACCGCCTTTTGCGACCCGTTGCTGCCCGATACGCTGATTTTTTCCGATGCCTCTGTCGCCCCCGAGCAGTTGTACGGGAAATGTATTCTCAGCCGGTTTCCCTCCACCTTCACCGTGGCCCATCCGCAGTCGTAGGTGTGAGAGTCGCCCTGTGTGAGGCTCAGCACATCGTAGTTCGTGCAGGTCATCACGATGTCGCCCTCCAAGCCGTTTGCCCTGAAGTTATATTGGGGTGCCCATCCCACAGAGCCGCCCTCGTACCCGACACTCCCGGGTGTCAGAATTTCATACGTCCACTCCATCGGAGGGCGGACAATCTCATCCTTGTCGCAGGCCGCAAGAAGCAGGCAGACAAGCGCCGCGAACGGCATAATCAGTTTTTTCATATTCATACGGTTAATTCTCTGTTGCCCAGTCCGTACCGTGAAGATACGGCGCCGGAAACGAATGTTGGTTACAGGCAACAAAGGTAAGTATATTTTCCGTATTACGGACATACTGTGCAATGAATTTGCCGCCGGATGTATGTGCTCTCCTTATAACCTCGCTCCCCCATTATATTCGCCACAGGAGTGGCAGCAACGGTTCGCGCTCGCTTGTGTGTAGCTTTCGTTGCTGCTCTTCGTTGTGTTCATGAAGGCAAGGTTGCACCGAATTGCGGGCAATATGCTTAAAGAAAACATTTATAGTGACTTATGGCATACTCATTGATATGTAAATATACCTCAGCATGACCCTGGAATATTATCTTTTTATGTACTTTTGCAAAAGACCAAAATAATACCTGTATGATGATACATATAGCTAACCCGGAGAACATCCCCGCAGATGATAACTGTAATGGTCATGCCATACGAATGGTGGCGGTCTGTCTGTTCGGATGCCGTGTTGGCGACTTCGAACTATTCAATCCGAGTCGAAAAAATCTGATCTGAAAGTTAGTCTTTTTCCTTTTGAAAGGTATTATGGATAAAAGATGTGACAATAATGGCAAACGAAGAGGTCAAGAAACTGTTCATTGAATATTATGCCAAGATGTACAGGGTGGCACGCTCCATCCTGTACGATGAGCAGGAGAGCAAGGATGTGGTCAGCGACATCTTTGAGCGATTGCTCTACGGGCATACTGTGCTGTTACCTGAAACGGCGGAACGCTATCTGCTGACAAGCGTCCGCAATCAGTGTATAAAGCGGCTGAACCACAATGACATAAAAAGGAAGTTTGCCGACAACAGTTCCACCTGTGAAGATAGTGGCGATGATGATGACCGTCTCAATGAGATTGTGGAGTTCGCGACAAACAATCTCACCGAACAGCAGCTCCGCATCTTTAACCTCCGCTTCACCGAAGGATGCAGCTATGAGGAAATAGCTTCTGCGGAAGGCATCAGCAAGGTCGCTGTGTGGAAACATCTGTCACATCTGTTGAACATCATCAGAAACAACTTTAATTCAAACAGAAAATGAAACATTCGGACGAAAAGAAGAAACTCTTCCTGGATATGCAGCAGCATCCCGAAAACTACCCGGACAATCAGATAGAGGACATAATGACCGAACTGGACGAGCCGGCAGACGTGGAAGCGGCATGGGCGGATTTCAGCAGCAAGAACATTACGGAGTCCCCGGTTCGTACCACTTCCAAACGACCGGTAAAACACATATACATGCGCCGGTGGCAAGCCATTGCGGTTATGACCGTGACAGCTCTTGCTGTATGGGAGATTATAACATTTACAAATAAGGAAGAAACGTCTCTGCCGGTAGCAAATACTTGCAATGGAAAAGAAGACGGCAATCTTGAACATCTTCATTCGGATTATCCGCAATCCGGTTCACAATCACCAGATGAGTCGAAAAAGGAAGAAATCAGATTTATTGCAGAGAACAATACTCCTGAAAGAGACAACCAAACGTCCCACTCCGTCGCCGCTTACGAGCCATACCAACCGGATAACATTCTCCGCATACGCGGGATAAGCAATATCATTGAAGATAAAGAACCTGTCGTTATCGTAAATGGCGTGAGAGTACAGAATTTGGCTGTACTCTCCATTATAAATCCCGACGATATAGAAAAAATAAATGTGTGGAAAGACGAGGTAACGAAAGCAACTTATGAGGCCCGTTTCGGAAGTCAGGTAAAGTACGGTGTCGTAGAAATCACTTTGAAAACAGAAAGGGAACCATCCTATGCCGATATATTCCCACCGAACTCCGACAGCAAAGATATATATTCCATTACCGAAAAGATGCCCGAGTTTCCCGGTGGACAAAAAGCACTCAAGGATTATCTCAAAGATAATCTGAAGTATCCGGATGAAGTGCGTAATTCCGCAGTCACGGGACGGGTCATCGTCAGTTTCGTTGTCGGGAAAGACGGAAGCCTTCGAGACTTTAAGTTTATGCGCAGTCTCCTGAAGAACTCCGACAAGACAACTTGCACCGACTCCGCAATTATCGGCATCTGTGCCGAAGAAGCCATTCGGGTTTGCCGTATGATGCCCTGCTGGGTTCCGGGCGGAATGTATACAGACAATGGTTACAGAAAAGTCAGTGTAAGATACTTACTGCCTCTTGGCTTCGGCGAACGGGAAGTCGGCGAACGGGATGGAAAAAGAATCAGAATACGGTAAAATCCATTTATATCCTGACAAGTGACGAACCGCAATATCCGCTCCATAATTACATTGAGAATGTACTTATGTCCTTGAACGCTTCATACACCATTCTTGCCACATTCTTTTCAGCCTTGCGCAAAGGACTGAAAATCCTTGTGCCATTGGTGTGATGCCTGTTGATATTACCTTATAAATTGCTAAGTTATTAAATTACAATTGCTTAGCGGTTTTCTTTAATCTCAATTTTGGGCATAGTCCCTACTCTAAATACAGAAAAGTCCGCTTATCAAATGGTAGGCGGGCTTTTTTTCATTACCTTTATACCCTAAAAATCGAAAGACTATGGAATTACCTATAAGATACCTGAATGAAAAAGGACAGCTTGATGACGGTGAAACTTCACAAATGAGATACGTCTATGATATTATGTATGGAGAGGGTGAACCCACCATAACGAAGATTGGTCTGTTGTCATTTATCCAAGCAAGGTAAGGTTGGTGGACATTCCGTCTGCGGCAGAGATATTTGCAAAACGATACAATACAGGTCAGATAATTTGCCCTTATAAGTATGAGAGTTATATAAGAAATGTTGAATTGCAAGCAACCATAAACGGGCTGGGACTTGATGCAGACGCTTTTTGGCTTTTGGTAATGTTTTGTTTTGATTATGCTTGCAGTATGTGTTTGGACTGTTCTGTCATTGCGCCCACACGTGGAGAGAATATAGAAAGCCTTATCCAGTTATTGCCTGACATGAATAATTCAAAGGCAAAATTGAGCTTGAAAAAAGGCAAAGAGAAAATAGAGATTGAAAGCAACGAGACCATATCACTTATATTAGAATGGATAAAGCGTGGCTATGAGCAGGACAAAGATTCAATAAGAGTGAATATGGTAGACGTAAATAAAGGAATTTCTCCATTCATAGATAAAAAAGATGAATCTGATTCTGTACTGATATGGTACTTTGCCTACCAGTTAAAATACTTTTTTGACTTGGAACCCCAATTTAAAGGCAAACGGAGGAAAGGAGATATAGCGTCACTCAACAAGAACTTGCTTATATCCAAATTGGTCTATTACATCAAGCTTTCTAAAAACGAGAACTTCAAATACAGTACCGATACACTGAAAAGTTTCTTCAAACAATATAAGGGCAAAGACATGAAAGGATTATCTAATGTTTATCCAACATATTGAATCGTGTAGTTTGCATTTTTCCCTATGCCACTCTATTTTAAGGGGGTATAAAATACGACATTCTAATTTATTCCATAGATACATTTTCATACCATTGTACCTTTGCAACGTAGTCAAAAGGCAAACGGTGCGCACCTTTATCTGATTACCTGTTATTGCCTCCACAGATAAAGCGAGGGTAATTAAAATGGTATAAATAGCAAATGTTTAATTTAGGCAAGATTCATAATACGGCTCAAATTTACAAGCAAAGTTCTTGTTCGTCTAAAATCTTTTCGTTAAATTTGTGGCAATTATCAGCGGACTAATGCGTTAGGAAGCTGAAAGGACATATAAACGAAAGGGCGTTTAGCTAAATTATCCCTTGTTGGAATCTGGACAATTCTCGTCATGTGGATAATAGGCAGAAACGCCCACATCAGGGTTATATACCTACCTCAGCAGGTAGCTTATATAATTTCTTGGTGTGGGCTTTGCTTATTATACATGACGGGCAGTCCAGAACTCTTAGCAACAAGAGAGCCTCAACAAGATAATAAGCCAAAGTACCCACACCTTTTCTTTGTATGTAACTGACAAAATAATAAATCGCTTCTTCCGGGTATTGAGTGGCACAAAAATATACAAAAAGGTATGTACAACCATTTAAACAATGACAGTCTGAGGCGTATAGGAAATATCGTCAATGGATTCCGTAATTACCCTGCTTATGGCTCATATTCAATCAACTCATACGCTTATGATGCTCGTACTGGCGCACATGCGCTTGAAATCACGCGTTGCGGACAGTTGGTAAATTTGTGGCTTTTTTATCCTGGAATAGATGGCAAGATTTAATCTATAGCCGTCTATGGTTGCAATTTGCAGGGACACCTTAATGCAATTCTTTCATCTATGACTGTATTCGGAATGAGAGTCTCTTCTGCTGAAATAGACCGTTCGGGTAATTCTGATTATGTAGATATTTATTTGGAGGATTATTAACATTAAAATAGAGTAACTATGCCGTTCATACATGCTATTATAAGGGAAAAAGAAACAGGTAAGTTGAAATATGTAAAGGAACAGTATAACTATGCTCATGTTGAGGATTCTGTTTTGTGCGATTTCTTCAATTATGCCACTTCACTGTCCGACGCATATTGTAGCTGTTTGCCAGAAATACCTGTAAAGTCTCTCAATAGGGAAGAAAGAAGTGAAAGACAAGATGCTTATTTGATGCAGCAGGCTCTTAATGAGTTCAAGGCAAAAAACGATGTGGTTGCTTTTTCCCACAGATATGGAGGCTTCACACATTTTGATTGGAATTTCAACGATGACATAACATTTCACATTTACACCAATTTCGGCTTTGGTCGTATGAGTGATTTTAATGTAACTTTCATGTATAAGGATGTTAAGCTGACTCCTTATTCTTACTATGTAAAATACAGAAGCTCAGATTACGCTTCCGTTGTAAGATGCACCTATCAATATTATTTAAAATTTGAGGAATGGTCACACGTGATGAGTGACTGTCTCACTTTTTATGAGGCCATTGTTACTGGAAACGAAAACCATATTTTCAGATGGATAAAGGAGCAAATAGAGGCTATGATTGATGGACTGAACAAAATCCTCAATTCATCGTTTTACACTTTTTATGAAGAAAGGCATAATGTAAACAGAGTGAGTGAGAGGGCAACCTTAACCAATGATGATTTTTGGATTGTAAAGGCAGAAAAGATAGCCAACTCTTTGTTGTTCATCAAAAATTTGGAAGTACTCCCTATGCAAGTAGAAGCCGACAAATACTCCACACGCCTTCTTGAGATTGCAAAAACATTCGTGCCAATGTTATCTGATAAAATTTCTTCAGTACAAAAGAAAGTATCTATAGAAGAATTTAACTTGCAGTCTCTTAAGGAGGAGGGGGATTACCCCTTGTATATTCGTATCTGGGAAAAGCATTATTATAAAAAACGATGGTATTATTCTTCCAATAAATTCTCAATGATACGCTTTCTTATGAAGCTATTGAGAAGGCTTTATCCACAATATTGTCTTGTGGAGGTAAAGCAACGTCTCAAAGCACTTGACGCATTAATAAAGAAAATAGATGATGCAACAAGCAAGTTGAACATTCAAAAACGTCTG